>RRZU010206981.1_pt1 | contig 49867 bp, 55 predicted proteins | sample 2165561 | NCBI WGS metagenome assembly RRZU01 (sample SAMN10456909, study PRJNA506462) | wastewater metagenome | isolation source: wastewater sludge | place: USA: Moscow, Idaho | reverse complement strand
TACCTTTTTCAGTGAGTTTTGACAAGATTTTTTCATCATCAGTAAATAAATGCATCGTGTTTAACCTCGTTTATCAAGTTTTATACTTGTATTTCTATTATCTCATTTTATAGGTTTGTTGAGGAGTTTTTAGAGGTGCCCATAAGGATAAGTATTTCCCACGCACCAGATGGCTTTTGGATAAGGGAAAATACAAAGAGAAGCGTCCTTTGATACCGGATACAATTATGATCTACAATGGCAAGTATTATGTGCTTGATGCGAAGTGCTACAAGTATGGCTGGACTGGCATTCCAGATCATTTGCCGAATGGCTCCTCTATTAATAAGCAAATTACTTATGGAGAATACTTGGAACAGCATATGGGAGTAGCCAATGATGCTCTATTTAATGCTTTCATTATGCCATACAATATGGTTAAGAATCACTTTAAGATAGATTCTATCGTTGGGAATGTGGGAGAAGCCGTTGGTGATTGGCGAAGCAATGCTAAGCATTATGAAAGAATTCAAGGTATTGTAATGGATACCAGATATTTAATGTATCATTATTCTGGCAAGCCACTGAAAGAGAAAGTGGCATTAGCAGAGTGCATTGAAGCCGTATTGGGACGTGACCCAGTGCCGGCACCTCGTATATAAAAAAGATAGACCTCTGATTACAGTCATAAAAGCTGTGGTCAGAGGTCTTTTTTTATTGGGTAGATGCTTCTTCACGTTCCCTGCGTTTTTTCCGGTATCGTGCCTGCGTGACACGATTACAGCATTCAGTGCTACAATATCTTGTTTTTGTTGATGTGGTCTTGACCAAGAAATATTTACCACAGTTTGGATTATCGCAAGGACGGTAAAGTTCAAGGTCCGGCTTCAAGTAGAAAATCGAAAAATATAAAGCACATAACAGATTATCCACTTTCCAAGAAGGAGCCATCGTATCAGCGTTATACACAGGATGGATTCCATCTAAGTTTGCGTTTATCTCCTCACCAATAATGTAGTTGGCAATCTCAACCAAGGCTTCCTTCATTTCTTTCGTGAAAGCATCAAGATTATGGTCTTCATAATAAGCAAGACCATTGCTAAAATCAAGCATACCAACCTCATGAAAATAGTGGAATAAAAGGTCTGTGATTTTCCTCTCAATGCCTGGACTTTCAAGATTAAGATACAGTGCAGTAACATTTCGGAATAGAGGGTCATTGAAACCGGGCATAGTCGAATAGCCACCTACAATATCATTATATTCTTGTATTGGTAGCTGATAACTACCGTAAATAGTATCCATCACTGTATAATAATCGGAATCGAACTCTTCTTGCACCCTTTCGTATGACACATTGAAGTTCGCTGATTGCAGAAGATCTATATAGGAATGGTGTTTAGTGGTGTATGCTTGAGTCATTGCGTCTGTTTTGATTATAATGTCGCCAGCAAACAGCAAATTTATGGTCAGCAGAAAAATTTTCTGATAATCCTTGTGTATTTCATTTGCAGCGGTCATTAATTCCACAGTCATTCGCAACCGATCCATAATACTATATAGAGTGCTTGCATCTATTTTCTCATAGATTCCGGCAGATACAGGAAATATAAAACCGTTTTCTTTCATAAAAGATGATAGTTCTTTTATTGACTTATTCGACAAAGTCATTAGTGTTCCGAGTACATTGGCTTCTTCGATAGTACCGTTTGGCGCGATTCGCACTAATCCTTTTTTCGCGGCATATGCGAAAAGGATTTTTGATTCTGGCAATGCCTGTAGTTTATATTTCTGAATAGGTTCCTTTCCCGGTGCAATATGCTCTAAGTCTGTAACGCAGTCACAAGAGCAGCTTTCAAACCGAAATAAAATATTTTCAAAAAAATTTTCTTTGATTTGGGGCATCTTAGACTCCTTTCAAAGGCACAAAAGTTATGGCGTTTGCTGTAGCTTTATTTTTTTGCTACAAAATAGTAACGGTAATTTATATGTATAACAGATATTATACACACAAACTATGAAAAAGTCAATGAGGTTAGCGTTACATAATTGAATAAGTAATGTGCAAATTGGCTATCTTCCATTACTATTTGAGACGCTTTATAATTTAAGACAGTGGAAGATAAGCAAAACCTTATATATGAAAGAGGTCGTTTTCCAAAATTCGTTTCAATGTTCATCCTCTGATCAAGGATGCCCAGAGCGGCGAAACGGACACAAATTAATAAATGTCAACCCACTGGGACGGTTGGCCAATTAAGAAGTGAGGATTCATTCTTATGGCCAATTATTATGGGATGTCCTGCGTGGATCTTCATTTCAAATTTAGAAATGGAGGTCCTACACAATGGACAAATTTGAAAACCTACAGACAAACAAAGAAAACAAGAAGTACTACATTCCTATGGAAGTAAACAGCACAACAATTAAAGATTTTGGTATCAATCCCACTGAGGTGGAGTGGACAAGGATCGGGCATCGCAGAGTTCGTGTGCTTATGGTTCCTGCCACAAAGGAGCAATATTACGAATATATGCGCCCGTTGTGGGCGGAGGATAAGCGTAAGCAACGACAGGAAATCGCAACTTCACCAAGCAAATTAAGTGCCGTATCGCTAGAAGAACTATATGAAAACACGGAATTTGAAGTAGCCGATACCTCTGACCTTGAAGAAGTGGTTATGAAAAAAGCTATGCTTGAAGAATTGCACAAAGCTTTAGATGACCTAGAAGAAATCGACCGTATCATTGCGGAAATGTACAGCCAAGGCTATACGGAAGAGGAAATCGGACGGGTTGTTTCTATGAGCCAAAGAGGTGTCAACAAGCGTAAGCTAAAGCTTTTCCCAAAGCTTAAAGCTAAATTGAAGGATTTTGAATAAACCTTCTTCCCTATTTGCTCCACTGCATTTGTATGTGGTGGAGCAAATAAAAAATGTTTTTTGAAATCTGGTTCTTAAAACATCGGTAAATGTCCTTTCACTTTCAGAGGGGCAAATAAGCCACCTCGGAAAGGACGGTAAACGAATGACAAACCGATGCAAAGCAGGCACAGCTGATTGCAACAATCAAGAACTGAATCGTGAGTTATCTGATGTGTTGATTGCAATCAGTATCGTGTCAAAGCGAATCGCTGACAGGATTTCAGCTGTTGGCGGTAAAGAAAAATTGAATATGGAAGGAGGTAGACCAAATGGGAAAGACAAACGAATTATCCATGCTCGTTAGTGAACTTCGTAAGTGTGGTGAAGCATTGATGGGTATTTCTGAAGAATTGACAGCTATGTTCAGTGGCGCTGATGAAGAAAAACAGCCTATGAAAAAAGCTGGAGCAAAGAAAAAATCAGCTGATGAGCCAAAGATGCTAACGCTCGAAGACGTTAGAGCAGTATGCGCTGATAAATCTCGTAGCGGCTTTACGGCAGAGATTAAAGCAATACTCACAAAGCATGGTGCTGAAAAATTGTCGGAGGTTGATCCGACAGAATACAAGGCGCTCCTTGCCGAAGTGACCCGAGTTGGGCTGACGGAGGTGCTTGGTAATGCCAAATAAACACGCAGTATTATCAGCATCGTCCAGCCATAGGTGGTTAGCTTGTCCCCCATCCGCTTTGGCTTGTTCAAAGGCAAAGGATACAGTAAGCGAATTTGCAATGCAAGGTACAGATGCCCACACGCTTTGCGAGCATAAGCTAAAAACCGCATTGGGGTTAAAGTCAAAAGACCCAACAGAAAATCTCAACTGTTTTGATGAGGAAATGGCGGATTGCTCAGATATGTATGCGGGGTATGTGATGGAGCAACTTACGCAAACAAGGCAGAAATGCAAAGACCCCCTTGTACTAATTGAGCAACGACTTGATTTTTCAAAATGGGTGCCTGAGGGTTTTGGCACTGGAGATTGTGTCATTGTATCAGATGAAACACTTACAATAATTGACCTAAAGTATGGGGTTGGAATATTGGTTGATGCAGAAAAAAATCCACAGATGATGTGCTATGCGCTCGGAGCCGTGCAGTTATTCGATGGCATTTATGATATTGAGTCAGTAACAATGACTATCTTCCAACCAAGACGTGAGAATGTCAGCACATATACTATTTCCAAAGAAGATCTTCTCAAATGGGCAGATGAGGTGCTTTGCCCTACCGCACAGTTAGCCGCAAAGGGCGAAGGGGAATACAAAGCTGGTGAGCATTGTCAGTTTTGTAAGATAAAAGCCACTTGTCGCAAAAGAGCAGAATACAACCTTGAACTTGCACGTTACGATTTTGAAATGCCTTCCACCCTTGAAGATGATGAGATAGAGGCCATTCTTTCAAAAGCGGACGCACTGGTATCTTGGGCGGGAGATGTTAAAGAATATGCTCTGCAACAAGCTGTTAACGGCAAAGTGTGGAAAGACTGGAAGCTTGTCGAAGGGCGCTCTAATCGGAAATATGTAAATGAAACAGCAGTAGCGGAAACGGTCAAAAATGCTGGATATGATCCTTTTGAACACAAAGTTCTAGGAATTACAGCAATGACGAAACTGCTTGGCAAAACAAAATTTGAAGAACTGCTCCAAGGGTTTACGCATAAACCGCAGGGCAAGCCAACTTTAGTACCTATGTCGGACAAACGTCTGGCTATGAATATGAACAATGCTGCATCAGCAGCAGACGATTTTAAGGAGGAAAATTAATATGTCAAAGAATTATATCAACCCAACAAAGGTAATCACAGGAGTAAACACAAGATGGTCTTATGCAAACATCTGGGATCCAAAATCCATCAATGGCGGCACACCAAAGTATAGTGTGAGTCTTATTATTCCAAAAGAGGATACCGTAACGGTTAATAAGGTTAAAGCAGCAATCCAAGCAGCATATGAGGAAGGCGAATCTAAGTTAAAGGGTAATGGAAAAACTGTGCCTGTACTTTCTACTCTAAAAACGCCATTACGTGACGGCGATCTCGAAAGACCTGATGATGAAGCATATGCAAACAGTTATTTCATCAACGCAAATAGTGCAACAGCACCGGGGGTTGTAGATGCAGACCGTCAGCCTATCATTGATCGAAGCGATGTATACAGCGGTGTATATGGCAGAGCAAGTATCAATTTCTATGCTTTTAACTCAAATGGAAATCGTGGAATTGCTTGTGGTTTGAATAATCTCCAGAAGATTAAAGACGGCGAACCTTTAGGCGGTAAGAGCCGTGCTGAAGATGACTTTGCAACCGATGCTGAAGACGATTTTCTTGCATAAGGAGGACTTATAATATGACAGAAGTTCAGAGTATGATGCTTGCGATTTGTTTTGGTGCTGTGATGGGTACGTTCATCGCAAATGTGGTAATTATCGTTAAGTGTGCGATTGATAACCGCAAGGAAAAGAAACGCAAACTCAAAGAAAAACAGAACAATCAGTAAACGGCAGGCGGCGGAGTCTTATTCTTCGCCGCCTTGCTTATCGTGAGGTGAGAAGATGAAAACAATAAAAACACTTTCGATTGATATTGAAAGTTACAGCGATGTGGATTTGCAAAAATGTGGAGTCTATAAATATGCCCAGTCCCCAAACTTTGAAATTCTTTTATTCGGATATTCGGTTGATGGTGGCGAAGTGCAGGTTGTTGACCTTGCCTGTGGAGAAAAAATTCCACAAGTAATCATAAATGCAATGACTGATGATTCTGTGACAAAGTGGGCATTCAATGCGACTTTTGAGAGGGTTTGTCTTTCGGTTTGGCTACAACGAAACCATCCCTATTATTTTAGCAGCAACAGCATAAATGAAGATACGGTTGGAGATTACCTTGACCCAGCGGCATGGAAATGCTCCATGATTTGGTCGGCATATATGGGTCTTCCCCTATCACTTGCCGGAACTGGAGCGGTGTTGGGGTTGGAGGAACAGAAGCTAAAGGAAGGCAAAGACCTCATTCGCTATTTCTGTGTTCCGTGCAAACCAACCAAAGTTAACGGTGGAAGGATACGCAATTTGCCAGAACATGATACAGGGAAATGGAATCTGTTTAAATCCTACAACAAGCGAGATGTTGAAGTGGAAGTGGCAATACAAGATAGGCTGAAAAAATATCCTGTTCCAGACTTTGTGTGGAATGAGTATCACCTTGATCAAGAAATCAACGACCGTGGAATTGCCCTTGATATGGATGTTGTAGAGAATGCCATTGCTTTTGATGCAAAATCAAAAACGGAATTAGCAGAAAACATGAAGAAGCTAACCGCTCTTGATAATCCAAACTCGGTACTGCAGATGAAGCAGTGGCTTAGCAGTAATGGGTTAGAGATGGATAGCCTTGGCAAAAAGGAAGTAGCACAGGCTATAAAAACTGCTCCGAAGGAACTGGCAGAGGTTCTGCTCCTGCGACAGCAGTTATCCAAATCCTCTGTAAAGAAGTATCAGGCAATGCAGAATGCGGTATGTGAAGACGGCAGAGCGAGAGGAATGTTTCAGTTTTATGGTGCGAATCGTTCAGGGCGATGGGCAGGCAGATTGATTCAATTACAGAACCTACCTCAAAATCATATGGCAGATTTGAAACAGGCTCGTGGACTTGTAGCGTCTGGCAATTATGAGGCGATGGAACTTTTATATGATGATATCCCAGATACCTTATCGCAGTTGATTCGCACATCCTTTATACCAAGAAAAGGCATGAAATTTGTGGTGGCGGACTTTTCTGCCATTGAAGCAAGGGTACTTTCCTATTTAGCAAAAGAAAATTGGCGAAATGATGTGTTTCAAAACAACGGAGATATTTATTGTGCATCAGCATCGGCAATGTTTCAGGTGCCTGTGGAAAAGCATGGAGTCAATGCTCATCTTCGTCAAAAGGGTAAGATTGCAGAATTAGCACTTGGCTATGGTGGTTCAGTGGGTGCATTAAAAGCAATGGGTGCTTTAGATATGGGGATTCTTGAAGAAGAACTTCAACCCCTTGTTGATTCTTGGAGAACAGCAAATCCTAATATTGTGCGTTTTTGGTGGGACGTTGATAAATGCGTAAAGGATACGGTAAAAAACAAAAGAGCATCTCTAACCCACGGTATTCATTTTTTCTGGCAAAGCGGAATGTTGTTTATTGAGCTGCCGAGTGGAAGAAGGCTTGCCTATGTTAAACCACGCATGGGAGAGAATCGTTTTGGTGGTGAGTCAGTTACTTACGAAGGTGTAGGCGCTACAAAGAAATGGGAACGTATCGAAAGCTATGGTCCCAAGTTTGTGGAGAATATAGTACAGGCAATTAGCCGTGATATTTTAAGCTTTGCGATGCAGAGTTTATCACATTGTTTTATCTGTGGTCATGTGCATGATGAAATTATCATTGAATGCAGTAAAGGTGTATCAATTGATGTTATCTGTGAGCAAATGAGTAGAACCCCGCCATGGATAGAAGGTCTGCCACTTAGTGCAGATGGCTTTGAATGTGATTTTTACAAAAAAGATTAGAAATATGGTTCTTAAAGTACAGGGTTTTGTCCTTTCACTATTAGAGGGCAAAACCCTACTTTTTTGGAAGGACGGTATTTTTGATGAAAGAATTAATACCAAAAGACGAATATGGCATCTTTGCCGACAAACAGGACACAGCGAGAGTAGATAGTTTATATGTGGCAGACTTCTTTGAGAAAAGGCATGACCATGTCCTTAGAGATATTGCCAAAATCACTGCCCCCAAATCTGGGTTGAGTGAAGAGTTTATAAAAAGCAACTTTATAGCTGATAAATATCAGGATTCCACAGGAAGAAAATTATTGTGTTATCAAATGACCCGTGATGGATTCACAATGCTCGTTATGGGTTACACCGGACAGAAGGCTATGAAGTTTAAAGAACTGTATATCAAGCGTTTCAATGAGATGGAGAAATTCATCAAAACGCTGGTGTCGGCAAGACAGGAGTTCCCGCTTCTTACGGCAAACATCAAGCTGCTCCATGATGCCCCAAAGCCTTACCACTTCAGCAATGAATGCGATATGTTAAACCGCATTGTGCTGGGTATGACCGCAAAGCAGTTCAGGCTTGCCAACGGCATCGAAAAAGGCAAAAGCATCAGACCTTATTTGTCAAAAGAACAGATTGAGATGCTCGAAACATTGCAGAAAATTGATGTTGGCTTGCTCGTTGCATTTCCCAATTATGAAGATCGTAAACGCCATCTGGAATGGTACAAAACCAAATTAGAGGAGGATAAATAAATGTTTTATGTAAAAGAGCAGTTTAATGAAACCGTGGTGGTTTCCACAGAGATCAATGATAAGAATGTATTTTGTCACTGTCCGCATTGTGGTGTTGAAGTACAAGTTGACCTTGCAGAAGTATTTGCTGATGGTGATGTTGACCTTTTCGGTACAGCGGTACTTTGTGGGGAATGCAGCAAAAAATTGATGGGAGGTAATGCTTGTGGGAGTAAGCAGATTTAACAGCGAGGGTTATCCTGACCCGACCACATTTGGTGCCTTAACAAATATTGAAAAGGAACTAAAGTCGGCTCGGGTTTACAGACCAATCGTATATGTATGTTCCCCATTTTCAGGTGATGAGGTTGGAAATATTGCAAAGGCACGAAAATACAGCCGTTTTGCCGTAGAAAAAGGATACATTCCGATTGCCCCACATTTGCTGTTTCCTCAGTTTCTTAATGATAGTGATTTGACCGAACGAGAAATGGGACTTCATTTTGGAAATGTGCTGATGAGCCATTGCAGTGAGGTTTGGGTGTTTGGGGAAAGTGTATCAGCCGGAATGGATGCTGAAATTAAGAGAGCAAAGAGAAAAAATTATAAACTACGATATTTCGACGGCGATTTGAGGGAGGTTGATAAAGATGCGTGATTTGAACATTGCCTACGGCAACAGCAGGACGGCAAAGCAGTGGAGCAACAAGACCATTTGTTTTGCCGACTTGAAGGAACGTCTGAAAACGACCATCAGAACCTCGGAATCGGCGGAAGAATATGCCAAGTTTACCAAGGCACAGCGTGACACTGTAAAAGACCACGGCGGTTTTGTTGCCGGGGTGTTAAAAGGTGGCAGACGAAAAATCAATACAGTGGAATCTCGTTCTATGGTTGCATTGGATGGCGACAGAATTAGTGCAGATTTTCTGAAAGATTATGATGCAAATACACCGTACACTTCTGTGCTTTATACCACACACAGTCATACGGATGAACATCCGAGAGTGCGTCTGGTATTCCCACTTACAAGGGATGTGACCTCCGAGGAATATGTGGCGGTAGCAAGATATCTGGCACAGGCACTAGGTATGGATTATTTTGATGAGTGCTCCTATCAACCAAATCAGTTGATGTACTGGCCAAGCACTCCTTCCAATGGTGTGTTCGTGTACAAGGAAATCGACAAGGACTGGCTTGACCCGGACGAGATTTTATCGGCACATCCTGAATGGACAGATCCGACTAGATTGCCGACCTCATCAAGAGAAAGCAAGGCGAATACAGCCAATTTCCAAAAGGTACAAGACCCACTCGAAAAAGAAGGCGTGGTTGGACTTTTTAATAGAGTGTATTTCCCCGTAAATATTGCAATTGATGAATTTCTTAGTGATATTTATGAGCCGACCAGTATTGATAGCAGATACCATTTGACAGCATCTAGCAGCATGGCGGGTGTGGAAATCAAGGAAGATGGCAAGTTTGTTTATAGCCATCATGCAAAAGACCCCGCTTATTTAAAACTCTGCAATGCCTTTGATATTGTTCGCATTCACAAATTTGGGGATGACGATGATAAGTCATTTAAGAATATGTGCGAATTTGCCATGAAACAAGAAAAAGTAAAACTTCGTGCATTAGATGAAAGACAATCTAGCATTGACGATGATTTTACTGATGAAGAAGATTGGCGGTCAAAACTTCGATACGCACCAAGGAGTAAATGCCTTGAAAATAGCGTGTGGAATCTGATGCTTATTTTAAACAATGACCCTGACTTTAAGAATGTTGCCTACAACGAAATGGCGGGAAGAATTGAAATCACAGGTGCTGTTCCTTGGGAGCGACCAATTGACAACAAATTCTGGAGAGATGCGGATACAGCACAAATGAAAGCGTTAATAGATATTAGATATGAAACATTTTCTAGTCGAAATCATGATGTGGCTTTTACAAAAACGGTAGAAGATAGACACTTCCATCCTGCAAGAGATTATTTTGATAGCCTACCTAAGTGGGACGAAATTCCAAGAGTGGAAACATTGTTGATTGATTACTTTGGAGCAGAAGATAACAGCTATACAAGGGCTGTTATGAGAAAAACGTTGATTGCGGCTGTAGCAAGAACATATCATCCGGGAACAAAATTTGATAGTGCTTTGATTTTAGTAGGAACGCAGGGTATCGGTAAGTCGACTTTCTTTTCAAAGCTTGCAGGTAGTTGGTTTTCTGATAGTTTAACACTTACGGATATGAAAGATAAATCAGGTGCAGAAAAGTTGCAAGGTTTCTTAATATTAGAGCTGGGCGAAATGGCAGGAATGAAAAAGGTGGATATTGAAACCATCAAATCATTTTTAAGCCGTACCGATGATATCTATCGCCCATCATACGGTAGAGTGATTGAAAGTCATCCAAGACAGTGTATTGTGGTAGGTTCAACCAATGCTGAGAATGGTTTTCTGCGTGATATAACTGGGAACAGGCGATTCTGGCCTGTTAATGTATCCAGTGATTCGACAAAGAAATCATGGCAAATGACGGAAGAAGATGTTTCACAGATATGGGCAGAGAGCATTTATTTATATGCTCAAGGTGAGCGATTATACCTTGAGGGTAAAGATGCAAAAGTCGCTGAAGAAAAGCAAAGACAAGCAATGGAAACGGATGAAAGACAAGGTTTGGTGGAGGATTACCTATATACCTTACTTCCGGATAACTGGGATAGTATGAGCCTTTTTGAGCGAAAGAACTTTTTAAGTGGTGATGATTTTGGTGGAGCGAAGATAGGCACCGTGGAAAGAACGCAGGTAAGCAATGCGGAGATATGGTGCGAGTGCTTTGGTAACAGCTTGTCCACCATCAAAGTATCTGACTCTTATGCGATAGCAGCCATTATGATGAAAATCGAGGGTTGGGAGAAAAGTGGCAAACGAAAAAAGATACCTCTATATGGTCAGCAAAGAATGTATGAAAAGTTGTCACCATCGTAAAACGGCTTAAACAAAGGATTTTACGACTTTTTATGACAAGTATGACAACTACTATATATAGATTAAATGTATAAGAAATAAGGCTGTGTGAGCGTGTATATGCACGTATAGATTATATAGAAAATGCTGTCATACTTGTCATGTTGTCACTTAAACAGGAGGACTTAATGAGAGAAAAATATATAGAACAAAAACTTGTAACGGCAACCAAAAAGAATGGTGGCATAGCATTAAAATTTACTTCCCCCGGTTTTGATGGTATGCCTGACCGATTGGTGCTTCTTCCCTATGGTAAGCTTGCTTTTGTGGAAGTAAAAGCGCCAAATAAAAAGCCAAGACCACTACAGATCTCTAGACATGAGATGTTGCGGCGACTAGGTTTTGAAGTCTACGTTTTAGACGATATAGAGCAGATTGGAGGGATTCTTGATGAAATTGAAAATTCAATGCGATTGGTGTGAAAAGAAATTTGAAAGAAACCATAATCACATTCATGAAAAAAACTATTGCTGCAGAGCGTGTTTAGGAAAAGCAAACGCAGAACGCTTTCGGTTAAAGAGTCTGCGAACGTGTGATAATTGTGGGAGATTTTTTGAATACAGAGGTAACCATAAAAAGAGAAATAAACATTTCTTCTGTTGTCCAGAATGCGGCTATGCATTCAAAGTGAAAAAAATATATGTATCATGCGATTGGTGTGGCAAGCCAATTTATAAAAAGCGTTCTGATGTGGCAAGAAATGAGCATAATTTTTGTGATTATGGGTGCTATATCGATTACATCAATCTTGAAAAAGCTGGTGCAGATAATCAAATGATATCAGGAGAAAAACTGTATCGCAGGCTTGCAGAAATGAAGATTGGGCGAAAACTTCAAGAGAATGAAGATGTTCATCATATTGATGGCAATCATCTAAATAATGATTTTGCCAATTTAAAAGTTGTTACAGCTTCAGAACATATGAGTATACACGCTTTACAGAAAGCGAGGGACTGTCGTGGCAGATTTATTAAAAAAGAATGATTTGCATGAGTATCAGGAATATAGTGTCAATTTTATTATTGAACACCCCATAGCGGCAGTCCTTTTAGATTGTGGGCTTGGGAAAACTGTAACAGCACTTACGGCTATAAATGATTTGATGTTTGACTATTTTGATATTCATCGAGTTTTAGTTATATGCCCTTTGAGAGTAGGTAATGGTTGGGCGAATGAGATGCAACATTGGGAACATCTACAAAATCTTAAATACTCCATTGCCATTGGTACAGAATCAGAAAGGTTGTCGGCCCTAAAAGCACAAGCAGACATCTATATAATAAACCGTGAAAATGTGCAGTGGCTGATTGAATCAAGTAATATCCCCTTTGATTTTGATATGGTGGTTGTGGATGAACTTTCCTCTTTCAAGAATTATCAATCCAAGAGGTTCAAGGCATTGATGAAAGTAAGACCAAAAGTCAAAAGAATTGTCGGACTTACAGGAACACCTAGCAGTAATGGACTTATGGATTTATTTGCGGAATTTAAGTTATTAGATATGGGTACAAGACTTGGAAGATTTATAGGTCAATATAGAACCAACTATTTCATCCCAGATAAGCGAAATGGTCAGATTGTTTTTAACTACAAACCCCTGCCTTATGCAGAAGATGCAATCTACAAGCAAATATCAGATATTAGCATTTCTATGAAATCGACAGACTATCTGAAAATGCCAGAACTCATTAGCACACGTTTTGAGGTGGAGTTATCGGACGCTGAAAAGAAGAAATACGAAGAACTTAAAAATGACCTCGTACTTGAATTACCAAGTGGCGAAATCACCGCTGCAAACGCTGCCGCTCTTTCTGGCAAGCTATGTCAGATGGCAAATGGCGCGGTCTATGACGAGGAGAATCAGCCCATTCATATACACGATAGAAAGCTTGATGCCCTTGAGGATATCATCGAATCTGCTAATGGTAAACCACTGCTTGTAGCATATTGGTTTAAGCATGATTTAGAGCGAATAAAAAAGCGATTTTCTGTTCGTGAAATAAAATCATCAAAGGATATAGCTGATTGGAACAATGGAGATATTCCTGTTGCCCTTATTCACCCTGCAAGTGCAGGTCATGGACTGAATCTTCAAAGTGGTGGTTCGACTATCGTCTGGTTTGGACTAACTTGGTCACTGGAATTGTATCAGCAAACCAATGCAAGGTTGTGGCGACAAGGTCAATCAGCCGAAACCGTTGTAATAGGACATATCGTTACCAAAGGCACAATTGATGAGCAGATACTAAAAGCCTTGCAAACAAAAGATAAAACACAATCGGCATTAATTGATGCCGTAAAAGCCAATCTATGAAAATCAGAGTCAACCTATGACAATCCAAGCCAATCCGAGTGGAATACAAAATTTCGGAGGTAAGGATATGACAGAAAAAGAATACTTATTGCAGGCACGATATTTGGATGAGCGTATTCACTCCAAGGTTCAGCAGGTGGAATCCTTAAATGATTTAGCTACAAGCTGTTCGGCGGTTATCAGTGATATGCCGAGAAATCCAAATCGTGGTGGTTCAAAAATGGCAGATGCAGTAATCAAGATTATTTCTTTGCAGGAAGAAATCAATATGGATATCAATGCACTTGTAGAACTAAAGCGTGAAATCATGGGTGTTATAAAAGCTGTGCCAAACGTGGAATGTCAGACGCTATTAGAAAAACGCTACCTGTGTTTTATCTCATGGGAGCAAATTGCCGTGGATATGAATTACTCTATGCAACATATACATCGAATGCACAGTGCGGCATTAAAGGAAATTGTAGTACCACAGTAACATGAGAGTAAATGTGATAGAATGAGAGTAACCTCTTATGATATTATTAGAATGGCAAAAGAGAATACAACCGAAGCCTTCACGGGAACTATCCTGTGGAGGTTTTTTAATGCCAAGAATTGAGGTGAAACAATGCCAAGAAGTCCAAAGAAACCGTGTTCTCATCCGAACTGTCCTAACTTAACCGACAGTAGGTTCTGTAAGGAGCATGAGGTGTTAGAACGCAAACGCTACAACAAATACTCACGCAGTCCTGATACTAACCGCAAGTACGGTAGAGCGTGGAAACGTATCCGTGACCGCTACATTGCACAGCACCCTCTTTGTGAACGCTGTGAGCGTGACGGCAAGCTGACTGTAGCTGCTGAGGTACATCACAAGCTACCTGTATCACAAGGCGGACAACATAAAAATGATAATCTGATGTCGCTTTGTCGCTCTTGCCACAATAAGATTCATCTTGAAATTGGTGACAGACAGATTAGGAAGTGACGAGGTAGGGGCGGTTCAAATCTCTACAGCTAATATGGCGGGCAGCGGCGTGGGGTCACACGCACAAAATCGCATAAGTTTTAAGGGGAATAGCCCTACATTGAAAAGAGGTGAATGTTTTATGGGAACTAGAGGCCCAAAACCCGGTTCGGGAGGTAGACCGAAAAAGCCGATTACAGAAAAAATTGCCGATGGCAATCCGGGCAAACGCAAGCTGACTGTCATTGATTTCAAAGATAGCGCTGCAAATTTAGAGGGGCAAGATATGCCAAAGCCAGCTGAATTTCTATCGGCAATACAAAAAGACGGTTCAAAGCTTTGTGCTGACGAAATATACAAAAACACATGGGAGTGGCTGTCCGAGCGAGGATGTGCCACTCTTATTTCGCCACAGCTGATTGAACGATATGCAATGGCAAGTGCTCGTTGGATTCAGTGTGAATCGGTAACGAGCGAACTTGGCTTTTTGGCAAAGCACCCTACTACTGGTGCAGCCATTCAAAGTCCTTATGTTGCGATTGCTGATAAATATATGACTCAGGCAAATCGCTTGTGGTCTGAGATTTACGGGGTTGTCCGTGAAAATTGCACATCTGAATATATGGGTGCAAGTCCACAAGATGACGTGATGGAACGATTGCTTAGAGCAAGGAAAGGAAAATAACGATGATTGAAAAAGTGAACCCAAGTCATCCCGATAAGGTGGCTGATAGAGTTGCAGGTGCAATTGTTGATTTGGCATACGCAAACGAAGAAAATCCAAAAATTGCTGTTGAGGTACTGATTGGGCATGGTATCTGCCATACAATTATTGAAACCTCAGCAGATTTGAATAAAAACAAAATCAAGAGTGCCATTAAGCGTATCGCTGGAAATGTGAAATGCGACATTGTCATTGTTCCTCAAGATAAGCATCTGGCGAGCAATCAATCAAAGTCTGTTCGTTGTGGTGATAACGGAATATTCAAAGGTGTGCCACTTACGGACGAGCAAAAAGCACTTTCAAAAATCGCTCGTGAGATATATGAGAAGTATCTATATGATGGCAAGTACATTCTTGATGAAACGCAGCTTATCATCTGCCAAAGCAATGCTAAGTGTGACGAGTTGAAAGTATCTTATCCTTTTGCGATAATCAATCCTTTAGGTGACTGGACTGGTGGCACTGATGTTGATACTGGTGCAACGAACAGAAAGCTAGGTTCAGATATGGCAGACTCGATTACTGGTGGAGGGCTTCACGGCAAGGATTTATCTAAGGCTGATGTGTCGGTTAATATTTATGCTTTTTTGAAAGCACAGCAAACTGGCAAACCAGTAGAACTTGTATGTGCGATTGGTGATGATACAATTGATGGCTTGCCTTATGAGAAAGTAGTAGAAACAGCAAAGGGATATATCCACTCGCTTGGTGGATTTGAGAAATTTGCTGAGTGGGGTTTGGTATGATAATTGAAAGAAAAAATACAGCGGATTTACTCCCTGCGGAATATAACCCTCGTAAAGATTTAAAGCCGGGCGATGCAGAATATGAAAAGCTAAAACGCTCCATTGAGCAGTTTGGATATGTTGAGCCAGTTATTTGGAATAAGACCACAAGTCGAGTTGTCGGTGGGCATCAGCGTTTGAAAGTGCTGATGGATATGGGCATTTCCGAAGTGGAATGTGTTGTAGTTGATATGGACGAAGATAAAGAAAAAGCACTCAATGTGGCACTTAACAAAATTAGTGGTGATTGGGATAAAGAAAAGCTCGCCCTGCTCATTTCAGATTTGCAAGGTGTCGATTTTGATGTTTCGCTAACTGGCTTCGAACCTGCTGAACTTGATGATTTATTTAAAGATTCACTCAAGGACGGTATCCACGATGATGATTTTGATGTTGAGGAAGAACTAAAAAAGCCTACAATCAGCAAGCTGAGGGATGTATGGACTCTCGGCAGACACAGGCTTGTTTGCGGCGACAGCACCAAGACAGAAACATTTGAAACCTTGATGAATGGTAATAAGGCTAATCTTGTTATTACCGATCCTCCTTACAATGTCAACTACGAGGGTTCAGCGGGAAAAATCAAAAACGATAATATGGCGAATGATACGTTTTATCAGTTCTTGCTAGATGCGTTTATAAACACCGAATCTGTTATGGCAGATGATGCGAGCATTTATGTGTTCCATGCGGACACAGAGGGTTTGAATTTTAGAAAAGCCTTTGCTGATGCTGGATTCTATCTTAGTGGCACTTGTATTTGGAAAAAGCAAAGCCTTGTACTTGGTCGCTCGCCTTACCAATGGCAACACGAACCTGTACTTTATGGTTGGAAGAAAAAAGGCAAGCACCAATGGTACACAGGCAGAAAAGAAACGACTGTATGGGAGTTTGATAAGCCAAAGAAAAATGGTGACCACCCAACAATGAAACCAATTCCACTGCTTGCTTATCCGATTATAAATTCCAGTATGAGCAACACGATTGTGCTTGACCCTTTTGGTGGCAGTGGATCTACGCTCATCGCATGTGAGCAATCTGACCGATCTTGTTATACCGTTGAACTTGACGAGAAATTCTGCGACGTTATCGTCAAGAGATATATTGAGCAAATCGGTAGCGACAAAGATGTATCTGTTTTGCGTGACGGTCTTACTTACAAATATGATGAATTGGAGGTAAGCGATGAATGATAATTTGACTTTGGGCAGTTTGTTTGATGGCTCAGGTGGATTTCCTTTAGGTGGCTTGATTTCTGGTATAACCCCTGTGTGGGCATCAGAAATTGAGCCGTTTCCTATTCGTGTTACCGCCAAACGAATGCCTTTTATAAAACATTACGGTGATATTTCTACCATGAACGGTGGCGAAATAGAGCCAGTTGATATTATAACCTTTGGCTCACCCTGTCAGGATATGTCGGTGGCGGGCAAACGTGATGGGCTAGACGGCTCTCGTTCTAGTCTTTTTTATGAAGCAATTAGAATTGTGAAAGAAATGAGGGGTAAGACGAATGGAAAATATCCAAGATTTATTGTGTGGGAAAACGTCCCCGGTGCATTTTCCTCAAACAAAGGCGAAGATTTCCGATGTGTCCTTGAAAGCATCTGTAAAGTTAAAGACGAAACCGCATCTATTCCTAAAGCTGATAAATGGCAGCCAAGTGGCGAAGTCATGGGAACTAATTACTCCCTTGCATGGCGAGTCCTCGATGCGCAATACTGGGGAGTTCCCCAAAGAAGAAAACGCATCTACCTTGTCGCAGATTTTGCAGGCAAATGTGCCGGAAAAATACTATTTGAGTCAGAGGGCGTGTCAGGGTATTCTAAATCGTGCATCGGCTCGTGGCAAGGAACTCCCAACTGTGCTAAGGCTTGCACTAGAGCATCAAGCATCTGCCTAAATGACCAAGGTGGCAATCGCATGGATGTGACAGAAGATATCACTTGCACTCTTCGTGCTGAAAGCCATCACCCACCCTGTGTTTTAGAATCAGCAGGTTTTTGTACGGAACATTCGGCAAATGCTCGTGGTATTGGATATGAAAAAGAGATATCGCCTACACTACGTGCTGGCACTGTTCCTGCGGCTTTGATGTTTGAAAATCATGGGCAAGATTGTCGATATAAAGAACTAAAAAACGTGTGTCAAACAGTACTTTCTACATTTGGAACTGGTGGTAATAATCAGCCGTTTGTAGTTTGCGATACTCCTAAAACCTTAAAGATCCGTTCAGGCTGTGATGGCGGGGGCAAAGGCGCATTGATACAAGATGATAAATCAGCGACTCTTGGTTGCAATAATGATCAAACCGTATTTGTACCAAAAGCATATGGCATCTGCTCAAAAGACAGCAACTCAATGAAATCCGATAATCCTCACAGTGGTATTTACAAGGCGGATACATCTCGTACTATTGATGCGAATGGCGGAAATCCATCTTGTAATCAAGGTGGCATTGCTGTTGTGGAGAGTTATTCACTTCAAGGTTCGATGATTGGTCGCAAAGATGAGAATGGTCCTAACGGTGACGGCATCAATGAAGATATATCTTTTACTTTAAACACAACCGATAAACACGCAGTTGTTTATGCCATTGACAGAGAAAGCTATAACTGTGGGCAAAATTATGCAAGAAAAATGGGCATTTCTGATGATGGGGTTAATTCTACACTGAATGCACAAGGTCCTAGTGCAGTGGCTGTTCCAAGCTACTCTATGACAACAGGCTGTTTCATGCAGATAAATGAGGAAAAAGCACCAACGCTTGCTGCAAGAGATTATAAAGATCCACCGTTGATTAATGATGTAGCATACACTGTTCGCAGACTTACTCCTACTGAGTGTGCAAGGCTACAAGGTTTTCCTGACTCTTGGTGTGCTGATTTGCACACAGAAAATCCAACTGATGAGGATATTGCTTTTTGGAGTGACGTTTTTGAAACGCATCGAAAAATCATCGGCAAATCCTCAAAGCCTAAATCTGAAAAGCAGATAATCAAGTGGCTGAAAAGTCCACATTCAGATTCTGCTGAATACAAGATGTGGGGCAACGGTGTGGCTCTTCCAAATGTGATACTTGTGCTTTCTGGCATTGTGTACTACTCCCAATTTATAGAAAAATAATCTCTCTTTATTCTGTACTTATATATCTGCAAATCCGCTTGATATAGTGTGCAAGTGACGGTAATATGTGTATACATCAAAGGGAGAAACCCTTTGAAATCAAGGAAAACGGAGGATTTGCAATGAAAATAATTGAAGTCGCAAGACAGCAAAAAGACCTTCTAAACGAAGGTATCGCCTACATCGCAGTTTGGCAAGAAACATTAAAAAACGGACAACGCAGTTGGAAAACAGAGGATATTTTCCCCGATGGCGGTGTGGAGAATGATGAGCCGATTTTCAGTGAAGAACAGCAAGCAAGGTTTTTAGAAATAGCAACCCTTGATGAAAATGCAGTTTTGCTAAACGGTTGGATACATTCTTGGATTGGTTCAATTGAAGAGCCTCTCACCGCCACACAAATTGCAGAGGGTATAAAAAAGCACTACGAGCAACATAACAGCCTTGTGAGCGGTTACCTTGCCGAGAAGAAGCCTTGCGAACATTCTTCCAAAGAACAGCCAAGCAAGCCACACAGCGAAGATTTAGGGCTTTGTGTGGCAATGCCACGAGAATATTTCATTGCGGACAGCCTTGAAAATCTTAAAAAGTTAGTCCAGTCAAAAGCAAGCCTTATTAAAAAGGCTCTTGGAGTGGATAACCTACCAATTGAGATTGATGAAGAAAAAGTCAGCTTTCCTTGGTTTTCACCACAAGGTGATGCGGCACTCGTCAGAGCCTATACACATTTTGTTTATGCACTTTGCGAAATGGCAAGAAATCAAAAGCGTGTCAACTCTTCTGAAAAGGAAGTCGAAAATGAAAAATATGCATTCAGGTGCTTCCTGCTAAGACTTGGCTTTATTGGTGCTGAGTATAAGGGTGAACGAAAAATTCTGCTTAGAAATTTCACAGGTTCATCAGCTTTCAAAAGTAAGGAGGTAGCCAATGAGAATACCAAGTAAAGAGCTGCTCGACTCACTTCGCAAACAGTACCCAGTCGGCTCAAGAGTTGAACTGATTCAAATGGACGATGTGCAGGCACCACCGATTGGCACAAAAGGCACGGTAACAGGTATTGATGATATTGGCTCGGTTATGGTTCGCTGGGATAACGGCTGCGGACTTCATGTAGTTTATGGTGAGGATATTTGCAAGAGGATTGACAATGACTGAGAAAATCAAAGAACAGATTCTAGCTATTCGTAAAACGGGCATCTCAAATATGGTTGATATTCGCACAGTTCAGGCAATAGCGAATAGAATGGGGTTTCATGAACTGGTGATTTATCTTGAAGAACATCGCAAGGAGTATGTTCACTTTATCCTAACTGGCGAAGAAAACTAGCATACAAATAGCAACATTGGAACTAAGCTGAAAGGCTCTGTTCCTTGTGGTGCAGCCGAAAGGCTGTATTTTTTATACCCAAGGAGGTGAGCATTTGCGAAAACTAAAGAAGTATAAACCAACTAAATTCAAAGCAAAGGATTCTGAATATAACGCTGATGCCGCTGACTTTGCAGTAGCATTCATCGAAAGCCTATGCCACACCAAAGGCACATGGGCGGGCAAGCCTTTTGAACTGATAGATTGGCAAGAGCAAATTATCCGAGATGTGTTTGGGATATTAAAACCGAATGGCTATCGTCAATTTAACACAGCATATATTGAAATTCCAAAGAAACAAGGCAAATCAGAATTAGCGGCGGCGATTGCACTGCTCCTTTGTTGTGGCGATTTTGAGGAACGTGCTGAAGTTTATGGCTGTGCAGCTGACCGCCAACAAGCATCCATTGTATTTGAGGTGGCTGCCGATATGGTACGTATGTGTCCTGCACTGAGTAAACGAGTGAAAATCCTTGCATCGCAAAAACGAATTATCTATCAGCCAACAAACAGCTTTTATCAAGTGCTGTCCGCTGAGGCATATTCAAAGCATGGCTTCAATATCCACGGTGTGGTATTTGATGAGCTGCATACTCAGCCAAACCGAAAACTATTTGATGTTATGACAAAAGGTTCTGGTGATGCTAGAATGCAGCCGCTGTATTTTCTCATCACCACTGCCGGCACTGATACAAAATCAATCTGCTATGAAACACATCAAAAAGCACTTGATATTTTAGACGGCAGAAAGATTGATCCGACATTTTATCCTGTTATTTATGGTGCAAGTGAAGCAGATGACTGGACAGACTCTAAAGTCTGGAAAAATGCGAACCCCTCTCTTGGTATTACTGTTGGAATTGATAAAGTAAAGGCGGCTTGTGAATCTGCAAAGCAAAACCCTGCGGAAGAAAACTCATTCAGACAGCTAAGGCTAAACCAGTGGGTTAAGCAAGCGATACGCTGGATGCCAATGGAGAAATGGAATAAATGCTCCTTTGCAGTTTCGGAAGAAGAACTTGAGGGACGTGTTTGCTATGGTGGACTTGATTTATCAAGCACTACAGATATTACAGCCTTTGTACTTGTGTTTCCACCCGTAGATGAAGATGATAAATATGTGGTTCTACCTTACTTTTGGATTCCAGAAGAGAATATGACAGTTCGTATCAATCGTGACCATGTGCCTTATGATGTGTGGGAACGACAAGGGTATCTAAACACTACCGAGGGCAATGTAGTTCATTATGGTTATATTGAAAAGTTTATTGAACACTTAGGTGAAAAGTTTAATATTCGTGAAATCGCCTTTGACCGTTGGGGTGCTGTTCAAATGGTGCAGAACCTTGAGGGTATGGGATATACCGTTGTTCCGTTCGGACAAGGCTTTAAGGATATGTCGCCGCCAACTAAGGAACTAATGAAATTGGCGCTTGAAGAAAGACTTGCACACGGTGGGCATCCTGTTCTTCACTGGATGATGGATAACATTTTTATTCGTACCGATCCTGCAGGCAATATCAAGCCTGATAAGGAAAAATCCACCGAGAAAATTGATGGTGCTGTGGCTACGATTATGGCACTAGATAGAGCAATTCGTTGTGGAAATGATACCAGCGAATCAGTTTATGACAGCCGAGGAATGCTGTTCATTTGAAAGGAGATGATTTTTTATGGGCATATTTACATCGTTATTTCGCTCACGAGATAAGCCTACCAACGCAACTGCCGGTAGCAGATACAGTTTCTATATGGGCGGAACAACATCGGGAAAAGCAGTCACCGAGCGTTCTTCTATGCAAATGACAGCAGTGTATGCTTGTGTGCGTATTTTATCAGAAACTGTTGCAGAGTTACCACTTCATCTTTACAGATACAAAGAGGGTAATGGCAAAGAAAAAGCAATCGACCATCCACTCTATCACTTGCTACACGATGAGCCAAACCCTGAAATGAGTTCATTTGTGTTTAGAGAAACACTTATGACACACTTGCTTTTGTGGGGTAATGCTTATGCTCAAATTATCCGTAACGGCAAGGGCGATGTTGTGGCTCTTTATCCTCTTATGCCAAACAAAATGACGGTGGATAGAGATGAACAAGGACAGCTATTTTATCTATATAATCGCTCCTCTGACGAAGCACCGACTATGAAAAGCAATAATTTCACCGTTAAGCTTAAACCATCTGATGTGCTGCATATCCCCGGACTTGGGTTTGACGGTCTTGTTGGTTACTCACCTATTGCAATGGCTAAAAATGCGATTGGTCTAGCCATTGCTACGGAAGAATACGGTGCTAAGTTTTTTGCAAATGGTGCGGCACCGGGTGGTGTGCTTGAACATCCGGGAACGATTAAAGATCCTAGCAAGGTGCGTGAGGCTTGGCAGTCACAATTTGGTGGCAGTCAAAACGCAAACAGAATTGCAGTGCTTGAGGAGGGAATGAAGTATACACCTATTTCCATCTCGCCAGAACAAGCACAGTTTTTAGAAACAAGAAAATTTCAAATTAACGAGATTGCTCGAATTTTCAGAGTGCCACCTCATATGGTTGGTGACCTTGAGAAATCGAGCTTTTCTAATATTGAGCAACAATCACTTGAGTTTGTAAAATACACATTAAACCCTTGGATTGTCCGTTGGGAGCAATCTTTTTCTCGGGTCCTTTTTAGTGAAGATGAGAAAAAAGAGTATTTTGTTAAATTCAATGTTGAAGGGTTACTTAGAGGTGATTACGAAAGTCGTATGAACGGCTACGCTACTGCAAGGCAGAACGGTTGGATGAGTGCGAATGATATTAGGGAACTTGAAAATCTCGATCGTATCCCTGTAGAAAGTGGCGGAGATCTCTATCTTATTAATGGCAATATGCTCCCTCTTGATAAGGCAGGAGCGTTTGCAGATAAAGAAACAGAAAGGGCTCCCGCAAAGTCAGAGACTTTGTGGGAAGAGGACGAGCAACGGAATGAGCGAACTTTTCGTGCTTGCACGGAAACGAGCGATATGAAGTTTGTGAGGACGAAGGAAGGAGGAAACCGAAAATGAAGAAGTTTTGGAACTGGAAAAATCAAACGGAAGAAGGCGAAGTCAATCGAGTTCTTGAACTCTATGGCACAATTGCTGAGGAAAGTTGGTTTGACGATGATATTACCCCTGCACTATTTCGTGAGGAATTGTTCAGCGGTTCGGGAAATATCACGGTTTGGATTAACTCGCCCGGTGGTGATTGCATAGCCGCAAGTCAGATTTATTCAATGCTTATGGACTATAAAGACGATGTAACAATAAAAATTGATGGACTGGCGGCAAGTGCAGCATCGGTGATTGCGATGGCTGGTACAAAAGTGCTTATGGCACCAACAGCACTGATGATGATTCACAATCCTGCTACCTTTGCCGCAGGCGACCATGAGGATATGAAAAAGGCGATTGAAATGCTTGATGAGGTTAAGGAAAGTATTATCAATGCTTATGAAATTCGCACCAATTTATCTCGCACAAAGCTTTCACACCTTATGGATAGTGAAACTTGGATGAATGCCAATAAAGCAATTGAACTTGGATTTGTTGATGGGATTATCGAAGATGAAAAGCAATACACTCCCGCTATTCCCGCCTATGCATTTTCAAGAAAGACAGTCGCAACCAATCTAATGAATAAGATTGCTGAAAAAGCAAAAGAACCTGTGACCAAGGTCACAAAACCGACTGGGCGATCAGTTGATGAACTGAAAATAAGCCTATACAAAAATCAAATTTAGGAGGATATATATTATGAATATTGTAGAAATGCGTGAAAAACGTTCGAAATTGTGGGCAACGATGGAGGGATTCCTTGATACCCACAGAAACGATATGGGTGTTCTTTCTACTGATGACGATAACACCTACAATAACATGGAAAAAGAACTCACTGCCCTGACCAACGAAATCAGACGTATGGAACGCAGAGATGTTATTGAGATGGAACTCTCAAAGCCTGTAAATAAGCCGATCACCGAAAAGCCAGCAACTGCTGAAAAAGACAAAGGCGGCAGAGCATCTAATGCTTACAAAGAAGATTTTGCTCTACATCTTCGTGGCAAAGCACTACTTCATAATGTGCTGTCAACCACTCCCGATGTAGATGGTGGTTTTCTTGTTCCAGAGGAGTTCGAGCATCAGATTGTAACGGCTCTTGAGGAAGAGAATGTTGTTCGTAAACTTGCCAAGGTAATCACCACTCACAATGACAGAAAAATCCCTGTTGCAACTGGGCATTCCGTTGCGCAGTGGACAGCGGAGAATGCCGCCTACACCGAGAGCAATCCGACATTCGGTCAAAAACAAATTGATGCGTTTAAGCTTACTGACCTTGTGCGTGTCAGCACAGAATTGCTACAAGACAGCGCCTTTGACCTTGAGGACTACATTGCTAAGGAGTTCGCCCGTGCCTTTGGTATTGCAGAGGAACAGGCTTTTTGCGTTGGTACTGGAACCAATCAGCCTACAGGTATCTTTACCGCAAACGGCGGTACCGTTGGTGTGACTGCCGCAAGTGCAACTACCATCACTGTTGATGAAATCATCGGTCTTGTGTACGCACTAAAATCGCCTTATCGTAGAAACGCAAAATTCCTGATGAATGATGCAACGGTTTCTATCCTTAGAAAGCTAAAAGACTCAAATGGTGCATATCTATGGCAACCATCTGTTCAAGCAGGACAGCCTGATAGATTGCTTGGTTATGAGATTTATACCAGTCCTTATGTCCCAACTGCAGCCGCAGGCGCTTTTGCAATTGCCTTTGGTGATTTTGATAATTATTGGATTGGTGACAGGGCCGGAAGAACCGTTCAAAGGCTTAACGAACTCTATGCAACGAATGGTCAAATTGGCTATGTTGCAACTGAGCGTGTTGACGGTAAGGTAATTCTTCCAGAGGGTATTCAGCTTCTGAAAATGAAAGCTGGAGCCTAAATAAACGAAAGGAAACGGCAGTGATGAATGATTTACTCATGAAAGTAAAACAAAACTTAATACTTGACCATGCGGTAGATGATGAGTTGCTTTTAGGGTTCATCACTGCCGCTATTTCCTATGCGGAAAGCTATCAGCATATTGCCGAGGGTTTTTACAGCGAAAACACCATGCCGCCTACCACTGAACAAGCAGTCATTATGCTGTCGAGCCATTTTTATGAGAGTAGAGATGGCTCGACTGGTGGTTTCTTCGCTGATAATGTTAATGCAAGTCAGCAGGTTTGGAATACGGTTAATCTTTTGTTACGGCTTGACCGAGATTGGAAGGTGTAGCCTATGTCATTTGGTAAAATGAACTGCTTTGCTGATATCAAGGAAATTACAACTTCAAAAGATAGTGAGGGTTTTGCGACAAGTGAGGAAGTAACCCTTACAACAATCAGAGTTTACAGAGAAGGTCGTCACGGAAGTGTGCGGTGGGCAAATCTCGCCGCCTTTTCCGAAGCGACTGATCTATTCCGCTTTCGTGTGATTCCTAGTCTTACTGTAACGACTGAGCATTTTATTGAATGTGACGGAGAACGATTTAATATCACGTCAGTGGAAAATGTCAAAGGCCGTGGAATGTATATTGAAGTCTTAGCGAAAAAGGTGGTGGCTACAAATGGCTCGTGCTGATATTAAAATGCCTGATGAGTTTTTAGAGCGTATTTCAAAGGTTGGCAGTGATTTTGACTCTATTGCTGAAACTGTGCTTGAAACTGGTGGCGAAGTTGTGCTTGCAAGAACCAAAAGCAACCTATCTGCTGTGATTGGAAAAGGCACAAAATACGAGTCACGCTCCACTGGAGAATTAGAGTCTGCTCTTGGCATGACCACCGTTAAGATGGATAAGCAAGGCAACCATAACATTAAAATTGGCTTTGCTGAACCTCGCTCAGACGGTGACTCAAATGCAAAAATTGCGAACATCATCGAATATGGCAAGCATGGTCAACCTGCAAAGCCATTTTTAAAGCCTGCAAAACGTGCTTCAAAAAACGAATGCATTACTGCTATGCAAAACAAATTTGAGGAGGAGGTCGATAGACGATGAGCATTTTATCTAATTTACAAAACACACTTAAGCCGCTTGGTATTCCTCTTGAAACGGGTGTATTTTCTGACAGTGCTCCATCTGAATATATCGTCCTTGTCCCGATGAGTGACATTTTTGAACTTCATGCGGATAATTTGCCAAAGATTGATGTGCAAGAAGTGCGAATCTCTATTTATTCTAAAGGCAGTTACACAAAAACGAAAAATGCTATCGTGCGGGCATTATTGAAAGCGGATTTTACAGTAACAGCACGACAATATATCGGTTATGAAACCGACACAGGCTATCACCATTACAATGTGGATGTAGCCAAACATTACGAATTGGAGGAATAAATCTATGGCAACAATTGGTCTTGATAAACTTTATTATGCAACGATCACAGAAGATGAAAATGAAGAAGAAACCTATGATGTTCCCGTTCAGCTTGCCAAAGCAATCTCTGCTGATTTATCAGTAGAACTTGCAGAGGCGACTCTTTATGCTGATGATGGTGCATCAGAAATTATCAAAGAATTTAAGAACGGTACACTCTCCCTCGGTGTTGATGATATCGGCACTGCAACAGCCGCTGCACTTACTGGAGTGTCTGTTGATAGCAACAACGTAGTGATTTCAGCAAGTGAAGATGGTGGCAATCCTGTAGCGATTGGATTTCGAGCAAAGAAGTCCAACGGGAAATATAAATATTACTGGCTATACCGTGTAAAATTCGGTGTGCCTGCAACAAACCTTGCCACTAAAGGTGACAGTATCACGTTTTCCACTCCTACCATTGAGGGTACAGTTCTTCGCAGGAATAAGCCAGATACAAGCGGTAAACATCCGTGGAAAGCAGAAGTGACTGAGGGCGATACAGGTGTAACACCGTCTGTCATCAGCGGTTGGTATGATGCTGTTTATGAACCTGCATTTGCAGAAGAACAGGGGGCTTAAAAGATGGAAAACGAACGCAGTGCAACAATTAGCATTGGTGGAGATGAATATACGCTTCTCCTTACCACAAAGGCGACAAAAGAAATCGCTGCAAGATATGGCGGTCTTGAACATTTGGGCGATAAGCTAATGAAATCAGAAAATGTGGAGATGGCACTTTCGGAAATTGTGTGGCTCATTACCATTCTTGCAAACCAAAGTATCCTTATTCACAACATTAAGAATAAGGATGATAAAAAAGAACTGCTTACTGTAGATGAGGTAGAAATCCTTACTACTCCTGCAGATTTAGCAGAATACAAAGAAGCAATTATGACGGCTTTATATAAAGGCGCAAAGAGAAATATAGAAAGCGAGCAAGATTCAAAAAACGCAGTAGCCCCGTAGGTGACGATGAGTTATTTACGAGGCTATTTTATTACGGCATCAGTCAGCTTCATCTATCTAGGGATGAATTTTGGCTGATGCCTTTTGGTTTGCTTCTTGATTTGTGGGAATGCCATAAGCAATATCATGGTTTTGCAAAACCGAAAAGAGAACATTTTATTGATGATATTATTCCAGACGGCATTTAGAGAGGAGGTAGCGCATGGCAGATAATTTTGGTTTAAAAATTGGTCTTGAGGGCGAGAAAGAATTCAAGAAAGCTTTAACAGAAATCAATCAGACTTTTAAAGTTCTAGGCTCTGAGATGAAACTTGTATCTTCTGAGTTTGATAAGAATGATAAATCTGTTCAGGCTCTTTCTGCTAGAAATCAAGTCTTGAATAAAGAAATTGATGCCCAAAAGGATAAAATCGAAACCTTGCGTTCTGCTCTCGAAAATGCCGCTACTTCATTTGGCGAGAATGACCGCAGAACACAAAACTGGCAGATTCAACTGAATAATGCAACGGCAAAACTCAACGATATGGAGCGAGAATTAAACAGCAACAACTCCGCTCTCGAAGAAGCGAATTCCAATTATGATGATGCAGAAGATGCCCTTGATGATATGAGCCGTGAAATGGACGATGTCACCGATAGCGCTGATGATATGGGCGAAGAAATTGATGATGCCGCTGATTCAGCTAGTAAAAGCAGTGGCAAATTTGAGAAACTTGGTGGTGTTCTAAAAGGCATCGGTGCAGCAATGGGTGCTGTAGCAGTTGCTGCTGGTGCGGCCGCTGTAAAACTTGGAAAAGAAGTTATTTCTGCTTATGCTGATTACGAACAACTAGTTGGCGGTGTTGACACCCTTTTTCAAGATTCCTCTCTAAAGCTACAAGAATATGCATCCAATGCCTATAAGACAGCTGGTCTATCTGCAAATGACTATATGGAAACGGTCACCTCATTTTCAGCAAGCCTTATATCTTCTCTTGGTGGTAATACAGAAAAAGCAGTGGAATACGCTGATATGGCTATCACTGATATGTCTGATAATGCCAATAAGATGGGTACAGATATGTCGGCAATACAAAATGCCTATCAAGGATTTGCAAAACAAAATTACACCATGCTTGACAATCTAAAGCTTGGCTATGGTGGTACAAAATCAGAAATGGAACGACTCCTTGCTGATGCTGAGGCAATATCTGGTATTAGCTATGATGTTTCTTCTTATGCTGATGTAGTTTCTGCTATCCATGTCATCCAAGAAAGCATGGGAATTGCAGGAACCACAGCACTTGAAGCAGAGAATACTATTTCAGGTTCAATCAATTCACTGCAGTCAGCTGTCAGTAATTTAATTGTTGGTTTTGGTAATGCCGATGCTGATATGGCACAGCTTTGTGAAAATGTAGTAGATGCATTTGGGGATGTGATGAAAAACATCACCCCAATTATTGAAAATATCGTAAAGGCACTGCCAATAGCTGTGGAAGCCATGATGGTGGCGGTGGTAGATTTACTGCCTACTCTTATTCAAACGGTGACAGATTTATTTTCGCAAGTGTTAAACACACTGCTAACCCTACTTCCTGAACTAATTCCAGTAGTGGTTGATGCAGTGATTATGATTGTGGATACAATTATTGAGAATTTGCCTTTGCTCATTAAAGCGGCGGTTCAATTGGTGGCAACATTGGTACAAGGTCTAGGTGAAGCTTTGCCTGAACTTATCCCTACTGCCGTAAATGCAATTATCACAATTGTGCAAGGCTTACTTGATAATTTGCCGATGATACTGGATGCCGCGTTACAGTTGATTCTTGGCTTGGCAGAGGGGCTGCTTGCCGCTATACCACAGCTGATTGAAGCTTTACCTGCAATTATCACATCACTTGTGGCATTTATCATTGGAGCAATTCCTCAAATTATCGATGCCGGGATTCAGCTTTTAACTTCGCTTGTAACGGCACTTCCAGAAATTATTACAGCGATTGTAGAAGCTATCCCTCTGATTATAGATGGTATTTTAACCGCCGTGCTCGGTAGCATTCCGTTACTTATACAAGCAGGTATTGATTTGCTTGTATCACTGATACAAAACCTACCGACCATTATCACAACAATTGTGAATGCAATTCCACAGATTATTTCAAGCATAGTAAATGCCTTAGTCGGCAACATTGACAAGATTATAATGGCAGGTGTTCAGCTGTTTGTTGCGCTGATTAAGAACCTGCCAACCATTATTGTGGAGATTGTGAAAGCTGTACCACAAATTATCAGTGGAATCGTATCTGCCTTTACTGGTGGAATGGGTAGAATCGTTGAGATTGGCGGTAATATAGTCAAAGGATTATGGCAAGGTATCCAATCACTTGCATCATGGCTTTGGAACAAGGTGTCTGGTTGGATATCTTCCATTTGGGATGGTATTTGTGACTTCTTTGGTATTCGATCTCCATCACGAGAAATGGGTTGGATTGGTGAGATGCTTGTAAAAGGTCTTGCAGGTTCTATTGAAGATAATGGCGACCAAGCGGTAAAGGCTGCAGAAGCTATGAGTGAGGATATCAATGATGTGATGTCTGGACTTGCCGAGGATATGGGTACAGCACTTCCAACAAACTTTTCTGTAGATACATCAACTGTCGGAACAGCTACATCAAACCCTATTTCTTCTGCAGTTGGCATGGCAGGTTCGCTAGTCACCGTTCAGCAGATGATTGTTCGCACTGAAGACGACATCCGCAGAATTTCACAAGAACTATATAACTTGATGCAGACCAGCTCAAGAGCACAAGGTCAATTTAATGTTTCTTAGGGCTCCCGCAAAGTCGTAGACTTTGTGGGAAGAGGACGAACAACGAAATGAACGAGCTTTTTGTGCTTGCACGGAAACGAGAGATATGAAGTTTGAGAGGACGAAGGGAGGTGCAAAATGGGTTTTATATATAACGGAATATCCTCACAGAGCATGAAAATCAAAGCAAGGCTTACGAATTGGCAAGCTTCGCCCTCTTTGCGTAACTCCTTTGTCAGCATCCCTGGCAAATATGGGGTTGCTGACTTTGGGAGTGACAGTGCTGAGCGAGTAATTACAGTGCGATGCAATATCAATCCAAAATATAGCTTTGCATCACTGGTGTCGGTGCTTGATGATATGGCAGAATGGCTTGACCCTACACATGGAGCAAAGCAAGTGATATTTGATGATGTCCCTGATAGATATTTCACTGCAAGGCTTTCTGAGGCAGTGGACTGTGAACGGCTTATTTTATCGGCAGGTGCATTTGATTTGAAATTTGTCTGCCCTGACCCTCATGCTTATGCTTTGACGGATGAAGCCTATACGCTTACAGCAACAGGTAGTCACGAGATTCGTAGACTGAAAGGCAATACCGACTCTGAGCCTGTGTATCTTTTAAAAGGTGTTATTCCATCAGGAACGGCAAACTATGTTTCATTGATTACGAATAATGAGGAACTGCGTATAGTTGGACCTCTAGCGTTGGGAGAAACATTGGTAATTGACACAGGCAAAGTGACGGCAAAAGTTGTCAATGCACAAGGTGAAACGCTCCGAAACGGTCTGCCTTGCCTGCAGGAGTTGAATTTTCCTGTGCTGTCAAAAGGAATCAATACCATTCAAATATCAACCGTAGGTGCAACTTTTACGGAACTTAAAATACAGGCACAGAGCCGATGGAGGTGACGATGTGGCGATTAAATCAATTTTAACTACACAAGAGGATTTTACCGGGGAAATCCCTATCACAGAAAACACATCTGTTATGTGGCGATTTAACGAGGTTGAACCTGACAGCAATTCACAACTTGCAGACTCATCTGGCAATGCAAGACATCTCACCGTTTCTGGTTGGTCTGGAACGACTGCCAGTTTGCGTGATGGTCGGCATGGCAGATATTTTCGCATGAATATCACCAATCCAACAACAGAGAAAACACACCTCATTGCTACTAATGACGGCAGTTTCTTTTCTGAGTTAGGCGATAAAATGGTGATTGGCGGTTGGATAAATCCGACTACCTACAGCGTCGGCAATACCTACTGCCCAATATTCAATACTCGTAACGGCCCGGGGCAACCGATAGTATATCTTTCCCTGTTTTCAGGCAGACCTCGTATGATGCTTTACAATTCATCTGGCTCACTGATTCATGACCAGACGGAAACTCCATCATTCACATTGAAGAACAATGGTTGGTATTTTATCGCCGCCATTATTGATGTTGCAAATAAGACCTCACAATATATCCTTGGTGACCGCAGTGATGGAACGCTATGGACAGCACCGATTAGAACATTCACTGGAGAAATCAACCGCTCCTGCGTAGCGAATATTGAAATCGGCAAGCATACAGACACCTATTGGTATGCTGGTGGTGTTGATGATTGGTTCTTTGAAACGAATTCACAATTAACCATTGATGATTTGGCTCAGTATTTCAGGCAATCACTGCTTGCTAACGGTGCAGATTCTACTTCTGATGTGGATGCCCTTACCGAGTCAGGCAGTGTTTTATTAAAGAGAACAGATATTGCTTACGCTGAAAGCGGTGTGCTTGAAACCACAGCTACTCTTTGTGCATTATCGGGTAGTGGACGTGTTGCAGTAACCTCAGAATATGTCGCAGGAGTAACGGCAATATCGTTAATTGAAACCTCAACTTCCAACAATATGACGGACTGGTCGATGTGGCAGGCTGTTGGCACAAATGGCGAATTGCAATCTCCAAATCGTGAGTTTATCCGCTTTCGCATTACCCTAACCACTGCAGACACAAAGCAGACACCACGCTTGCTTGATATTCAATTACATGACATTCCAAAATCGCCGTATGAGCGACTTGGATTTGCTCGTCCTGTGGTGCTTGACGGCAATGGTGCATGGGAGTCGGTACTTGAAAATGCCTATGACATTATTACTACTGGTGAAGTTAACGGTGCAGATACACTGGACTTCAAGATTCCATTTAATGATGGCAAGCGGGTATCTTTGGATAATGAAAAGCAAGTGCAGATAGCGGATGAAATTTATCGTATACGAACACTGACCGATGAAAAAGCATCAGATGGCAGTATTTTAACTTCGGTGTATGCAGAGGCGGCATTCTATGATTTAACCTATTCTGCAGAAAAGCAACCAACGGAATTTAATGCCGCCCGTGCTGATGAGGCGTTGAGTTATGCTCTCCGAGGTACAGGCTGGTCGGTGGGAACAGTAAATGTCAGCACCTTGCGAACTTGGACTTGCGAAGAGAAAAATGCGCTCGCCATCTTGCGGCAGGTGCAGAATATCCACGGCGGTGATTTGGTTTTTGATAGCCGAAATCGACTGGTGAGCCTGCTCACTTTCAGCGGTAAAGATAGCGGTGCTTTATTTGCCTACAAGAAGAACCTCACCAGCATTAAACGTGTGGTTGACACGAGAAGTCTTGTCACTCGGCTTTATGCTTACGGAAAAGACGGCATCACATTTTCATCTATTAACGATGGCAAAGAATATGTAGAAGATTACACTTATTCAAGCGAGGTAAGGGTGTCTACACTGGATTGTTCTAATTTCACGAACCCTTATCAGATGCTTGAATTTGCTAATATGCGTCTTGCAGAATATGCAAAACCTCGTGTATCCTATGTGCTTTCAGCGATGGATTTATCGGTGTTGACAGGTTATGAGCATGAACAATGGACGCTTGGCGATATTGTCACAGTAGATGATAGAGATTTGAATATGACGATTAAAACTCGCATTATTCGCAGACAGTACAATCTGCAAGAGCCGTGGAAAACGGTGCTTGAGTTATCCTCAAAACTCCGAGAACTCGGCGATTCCTCAAATGATGTGGTTGCCGATCAGCTTGACCAATCTTCTGTGGTTCAGCAGGAAGTTAAGGACATGGTGCCGTTTAATCATCTGCGAAACTCTCGTGCCGACAATGGCTTTGCCTATTGGCAGAACTCAGGCTTTGAGGTAGATGCGGAAAACGGAGTCAGCGGCACGGCTTCTTTCAAGGCGACTGGAGTATCAGGGACAAAGAGCATTGCACAGACGGTATATCCGTCCTCAAGACGAAGCTACACCATTTCCGCACAGATTGGCTCGGAGAACTTGAAGAAAGGCACGAATGGGCAGGTTGGCCTTGAAGTTGTGTTTGAGTATGAGGACGGAACTACAGAAACTCGTTTTATTGACTTATTTTAGAAGGGATGGTGATGAGATTTGGCGTATTTTCAGCATATCGCAAGGGATGCCTCGCCCAAAGGTTATGGCAAGCTACGGTCTATCACCATCCGGCTCTGTATCACCAACTGCACTGGTGAGGTGTATTTTACGGATATTATGCTTCAGGCTGGAAGTGTTGCTACCGGTTGGGTGGGCCATGTTTGCGAAATTCAATGGGTGTTGGATGGATGAAAGTTTGATGAAAATTAAGTGGTTTTGGTGGATTTGTTCATAGAAAAGTGATACTCTAATATTCTAACACGGTTGCTCTGTCAGCCGTTGAGATAAAATGAGAACGGGGTAATGTAGAATGTTTCACGAAATTTGCATCTATGAAGCAAAAGTTGATAAACAAGAAGAAATCGAGCAACTGATGCGGGAAGTAGCTGCTTTCTACAAAGAGCAGGACGGCGTGATTGATGTTGTCTATGTAAAAAGGACGCATCGACAAAAAGACTTCAATGCGGTAAAAAACGGTGAGCCACCCGTGGAACTTACCCGATATGTGGGGAAAGTTACATATATTCTACATTGGACATTGCAGGACAAAGATGCCCACGCGCACGTATCAAAATTAGGTATAGAGCAGTTCTATAAACGGTGGACTCGCTGTCTTACAACTATGCCGAAAATCATGCTCGGCGAGGAAATCGAGTAATTCACGTTCACAGCAGTAAACAAAATATATGTTGCAATAAAAAGATCACCTCGGTGGTCTTTTTTTCTGCGCACTTTTAGGAGGTGATGGCTATGCAAATCAACAATTTCATCCGTTTCAGTGAAAGCATAAAAACACGTGAGGATATGCGCGTGGTCAGCGTTACCATCCGTCCGCTCATATCCGATTGCACTGGCGATATATATTTCACCGACTTGCAGCTACAAGAGGGTTCCAGACTTACTGGCTACACACCTCACACAACAACAATGCTGAAGAACAGCGATAACCCGCCGAAATATTTTAATGCAGTGGTGCGCTCTGGTGATACTTTGGTTTTGCATACAAGCGGTGGTACTACCACAGGACTTGATTGCTACATCTATCCCAATCAACCAATGGTGGCAGGGAGTATTAAACTGTCGCAAGGTGCAGGCTCTCATGAGGCGGTGTTTCTATCATCAGCAAATGCAGGTGATGAGTTTGCTCTGCTTGCATCACAGCGATTATGCCTTAAAAACGGCAGTGTCACACCGAAAAATGGCTTTTATCAATACACCGCTGTTTATGATGATAAACATCAAGTACAGCTTGAAAAAGGGAAATCTGCACGAGTATATTTTGAGTTCAAAGAAATGATGGAGGGAGATCATAGCCTATGAGCAATAAACGAGATTATTTGAAAGGCAAGCGATGTATGATTTGGTCATTCATGGGCAATTCTCGAATGTTCCAAGCATTGAATAATCATGGCGATTGTTTTGATACAGTCGGCATTTTTACATTTGAAGTGGATATCACAGGAACAATCAGCGAAACGGGTACGAGTATCAACGGCATGATGCCCTACATCAACAAATGGCCGCATATCAATTGGCTGCTGACTATTATGAATCACGGCACAGCATCTATTTTCACAGCACTTCGCAACAACACGAACGGCGCAAAGGATAAATTTTTAACTGAAATCGTCCGTATCATGCAGAAGTATCCTTGGTGTTCCGGTGTGGATATTGATTTAGAACGTGGCGGTGGTTATGAAAACAAGGATGCGGCAAATGCCCTTTTTCGTGATATATACAACGCAGTCAAAGCCTATGACCGCAATAAGCTGATGAACATCTGTCTGCCCGGTATGACTGGTGTGCAAGGCTCGGTTGGTGGTGAGAATTGGTGTGTGTATGAGGATCTTAATAATTATTGTGATACAGCATCTATTATGACTTATGGCATGGCATGGGCAGGCTCTGCTCCCGGTCCCGTTTCACCAAGAAGCTGGCTTGAGGAAACATATGATTATGCTGCAAGAGTGATGAACCCTGAAAAGATATTTATGGGTTTGCCCGCCTACGGATGGGAATGGCAGATTTATCAGAAACCCGAGGACATTGGCGAGACCTATCGTGGAACGTCCAACACCTATTATGCATCAGAGATTTGGATGAATGGCGGCTATCACTTTGCTGATAGGCAAGCATATATCCCCTTTGCCGCCTATTGGGATGACTACGATAAAGTGCCGTGGATTTTACCCTTTGTGTATGACTACATGGAGGGACAGGATGCCATTTCAAGGAACGCTCCCATCACAGGCGAAACCTACAACCGCCGCAATTATCTGACCTGTTACGGCAAACAACAAAAGACAGAGTTCGGAATGATATACCTTGACCGAAACGGCAAGCCTGACAGCTATACTGGAAATATGATCATCGGCGATACCACTTGTGCTGTGGCAGCGAATGGAACCGCTACTTACAATTTTAATATTGCAAGCAGTGGAGTTTATGATGTGGCTGTTTGCATTGGTTTTCCGTTTTGGGATAAGAACGGCATTAACTTCACATTAGATGGTACAGCGGTATCTTTCAGCGAAAATCGTCTGTGGTGGCCATATTGGAAAACAAGCCACTGGAGAGCCTTAGCGACTAATCGCACTCTTTCCGCAGGGCAACACACAATCAAAATTACTAGCGGTGTGCCGGGTTCGGTTTTCTATGGATTTAAAGTTTGCAGTTCATTCTCTCAAAAACCATGGGCAGGCAATGCAACTTTTGGCTTATCTCCTCGGCATTTCAAAGATGTGGATGGCATTATGAGAGCACCTGCAGAGGGATTCCGATTAACAACAGAGGTTCTTCGCAGAAAGCCTGATTCAGCACTTGCTTGGTATGAGGATTTTAGAGATAATCCACCGATTCCTGATAGCTACTGGACAACGCTTTCTGGCTCTTGGAAAGTTTGGCGAAGCGATGAATATGCCACGAGCCGAGTTTACTCACAGCTTGAGGGCAGCGGTCAGCTTGCTTGGAAGTATTCAGGCTTTACCGATGTGCATCTAAGAGCAAGGATTGCGTTCCCCTCAAATGGTACAGGTCGAGCGGGCGTTTTTATTGGTAATGTATTCTGTTGCATTAACATTAATAATCAGCGAATTGAACTCTATCAAGGCAGTACGCTCCTTGGGAGTTGGCAGGGTGAATATTCTCGTACTACCGATGCCAATATTCGTGACAATCCAAATATGTACCTCATTGAGATACGAAAGCGTGGAAACACCGTGAAGGTCTATTCGGGTAACAGCTATACCTTGCGGTTTACGGCAAATATATCTTCAACAAGTGGCTATGCGGGGATACAGTCTGACGGGCAGATTAAATGCGAACTGCTCCGTTTGGGAGATGCGTGGACTTATGAACCCTATGAGGGGTTCGATGTTGCCATGCCTGATGGCACTTCCATGAGCTATGGCAGGATTGCCCGTTCAAATGTCACTTGGGATAATGAGTTTGAAGTGTTTACTGTTAATTCTGATGTAGAAGAATCTGCCACACGGAGCGAAGATATTTCTTTGGACTATGATTTCTTCCATTCAGACATTATCCGTGTTGCTTGTGGCGGTGATTATACGGCAACGGTGACACCAAGAGATATCAATGTTTGGATTTCACGATTGTTCTTCGGTGATTCAGATGGCTTTGGCATTTGCTATTTTCAAGATGTGGATAGCTTGGTTTACTGGGCGAATGAAGCAGCTTATCGTTGGAACTTGCGAGGGGTTGCATTTTGGTCGCTGGGTCAAGAAGATATGCGGCTGTGGCAGGCACTGCCCAAACAAATTTAAAATAATACTAACGCTTGTCAGCAATGGCAGGCGTTTTATTATGCATAAAAACACAAAGGAGGAACTGAAACATGAAACAAATATGGTCTTTTATTCAAATCTGCTTTGCAGCACTAGGAGGATTTTTAGGTTGGTTTTTAGGTGGAATGGACGGCTTTTTATATGTCCTACTTACTTTTGTATCCATCGACTATATCACAGGAGTGATGTGTGCTATTGCGGATAAGAACCTATCAAGCGAAGTTGGATTTAAGGGAATCTGTCGCAAGGTGCTGATTTTCGCTCTGGTTGGTATCGGTAATGTTCTTGATGTATATGTGCTTGGTAATGGCAGTGTTCTTAGGACGGCTGTTATTTTCTTTTATCTGAGTAATGAGGGTATTTCACTACTTGAAAACGCTGCACATATTGGATTGCCAATTCCTGAAAAGCTAAAAAATGTTCTAGCACAGCTACACGACAAAGGAGGAAATGACTCATGAAGATTGTAGAAAGTATTTTAACAAAAAATCCATGCTATACAGCAGGGCGAACCATCACAGTAAAAGGTTTAATGCTCCACTCGGTAGGCTGCCCTCAGCCAAAAGCATCGGTATTCATTAATTCATGGAACAAATCAACATTTGACCGTGCTTGTGTTCATGGGTTTATTGATGGCAATGACGGTATCATTTATCAAACATTACCGTGGAATCATCGTGGGTGGCATGGTGGCGGTGATTCTAACAACACGCATATTGGTGTGGAAATGTGTGAGCCTGCTTGCATCAAATATACTGGTGGAGCAACATTTACTTGCTCAGATACCGCTGCTGCAAAAGCCGTGGGAACTCGTACCTACAATTCAGCAGTAGAACTATTTGCTTATCTGTGCGAAATGTTTAAACTCGATCCACTTGCTGATGGAGTTATCATATCTCATGCTGAGGGGTATAGACGTGGGATTGCATCTAATCATGGAGATCCAGAACATCTATGGCGACAGCTTGGTATGTCTTACACAATGGATACCTTTCGTAAAGCAGTTAAAGCTATAATGGGAAGTACAAATGTTGATGTTCCTGATAAGCCAAATACCGATAATGACTACCCAGAAAAGCTGACTACAGGTCATTACCGTGTCCGTAAGACTTGGAGCGATAAGAAATCGCAGATTGGTGCGTATAAGGTTCTAAGCAATGCTAAGGCTCAAGCAGATAAAAACTCTGGTTATTATGTGTTTGATGATGACGGTAAGGCGATTTATCCTACGAAAAGCACATCTTCTTATCGTGAGTACACTGTTGTCAAAGGTGATTCTCTTTGGGGCATTGCACAAAAATTGCTCGGAAGTGGAACGAGATACCCTGAGATTGTAAAACTAAATGGACTTACTTCAAATATCATTTACAGTGGTCAAAAACTGAAGATTCCAAACTAACTATAAGCCTGCTTGCATTCTTCTGAGTGTGAGCAGGCTTATTTTAGTTTGAGGATAAAGATTACTCCATTTTCTCTGCTTGTGATTTGATGGATAAAAAATTTCATATTTTGGTTCTTAAAGAGCTGCTTAATGTCCTTTCACTATTAGAGGTTACTACTCGGAAATGGAGGTTGACATTATGGCAGTAGATATTAAAGAACTGGCTCATTTAGATAATGAGCAACTTACTATGACAGAAGATCAATTGCAAAATGAATTTGACTATTTGGTAGCACAACAAATGTTAAAAAATATGCTGAATAAAGGTTTGATTTCTTTGTCGGAACTGGACAAAATCACGGCTTTGAATCTTGAAATATTCTCCCCGGAATTGACATCAATAATGCCCACAAACGCTTGATATATAAGGGGTTTGGCGGTAATATGTCACACTAACGAAGGAGGTGTTAAAGATGGCGAAAGTTATAAAAATCGGCAACGAAACAAGGCGAGAAAATACAAAGTTAAGGGTCGCCGCCTACTGCCGTGTTTCCACTGGCAGTGATGAGCAATTAGAGAGTTTAGATGCTCAGAAAAAGCACTATCAAACTTATATCAAGAGCAATCCTGCGTGGCAGTATGCTGGTCTATATTATGACGAAGGCATATCAGGCACAAAGATAGAAAAGCGAAAGCAATTATTGTTAATGCTTGATGCCTGTGAAAGAAAAGAGATTGATTTGGTCATTACAAAATCAATCAGTCGATTTTCGAGAAACACGGTAGATTGTCTTGAAATGGTAAGATTTCTGATTGAACATGGCGTTTATGTTTACTTTGAAAAAGAGAATTTGAATACCATGACGATGGAGAGCGAATTAATACTTTCTATCCTAAGCAGCATGGCTGAAGAAGAATCTCACTCGATTTCAAAGAATAACAAATGGTCAATACAAAAACGCTTTGAACAAGGTACTTATGTGATTAGTTACCCACCTTACGGTTACATCAATGATGGTGGCGAGATGAGAATTGTTCCAGAAGAAGCTGAGGTTGTCAGAAGAATATTTGCTGATACCATTAACGGAAAGGGTTCATCGCAAATTGCTAGGGAATTGACTGAGGAAGGCATCAAAAGTAAGAAAAGCGGAAAATGGCACAGCACAACCATTCGAGGAATGCTGAAAAATGAAAAGTATACAGGCGATGCTATTTTTCAAAAAACCTATACGGATGATCGTTTTACTCGGCATACCAACAACGGAGAGGAACAACAGTATTATTGTAGAAACCACCATGAGCCAATTATCAGCCATGAGATTTTTGAATTGGCAGAACAAGAAATAAGGCGCAGAGCTGATGAGAAAAACATTAGGAGAAGTACACAAAAATACAATAAGCGATATGCTTTCTCTGGCATCATGAAATGTGGTGAGTGTGGAGCGATTATGAAACGCAGAACACATTACACAGGCAGGAAAGAATACATTGCTTGGACTTGTGGAACACACCTTGATGATAAGACCAAGTGCTCGATGCTCTATGTTAGAGATGATGCAATCAAAGCAGCATTTACAACGATGATGAATAAGCTGACATTTGGTTACAAAGAAGTTCTCACGCCTTTGCTTGAGGGTCTTGATGAAAACATGAATTATATGAATACCGAAAAGCAGAGCGAGTTTGAAAAGCAACATAATGCAATTAAGGAACGAGAAAAACTTCTGCGTGAGCATTTTCACAAGAATTTGCTCAGTCAAGAAATATTTAGTCGGAGTATAGCAGACATTGAACAGGAACTACGAACCTTGGCTCAAATGAGAGAAGACTATTTGCTGGGTCAAAACCGTGGAATCACCTACCTTGCGGCAGCGAGAGAACTTTTTTCGCACTGTTGCAAGGCGGAAATGCGAGCGGTTTACGATGAGGAACTTTTCAAAAGGTTTGTAAACGGTGTGATTATCTTCGCTAGGGATGAAGTTGGGTTTCGATTGAACTGCGGTATTACTCTCAGGGAAAGGATGGTGGTTCGATGAGAACAACATTGTTTGGTTATGTAATTAAAAACGGAAAGGCCTATATCGACAAAGAACAGGCTGTTAAATTACAAAAGCTATTTGAAGGATATATTGGTGGCTTGGCACTGCGAACAGCAGCACTTAATGCGGGAATTGATACATTCCACGGCAGTGCAGGGCGAATGCTCCAGAACAAAAAGTACATGGGAACGGATTATTATCCAAAGATTGTTGATAAGGAGATTTTCCACAAGGCGCAGGAAGAAAGAGAGCATCGGGCAGTTAAGTTAGGGCGAGTTCGGGAAACCACCGAAGATTTGGCGATCCTTTCCCCTACCAAGTTTTGCTTGAAGTCACAGGAGATTATGTTTGATGACCCATTCAAGCAAGCGGAATATGCTTATAGCATGATAGAAAGCGAGTGGTTCTGATGGCAGAAAAAAGTGTAACGATATTTCCACCAAGGTTAAACCGAAGGACAGAGGAAACCAAGGTAGAAGAAAGAACAAAATTAAGAGCAGCCGCCTACTGCCGTGTTTCAACGGACAGCGATGAGCAAGCGAGTAGCTACGAGGCACAGATTGAACATTACACATTGTTCATTCAGAATAACCCTGAATGGGAGTTGGCTGGAATATTTGCCGATGATGGAATTTCAGGCACGAACACCAAAAAACGTGACGAGTTTAATCGCATGATTGAAGAGTGCAAAGCTGGGAATATTGATATGATTATCACAAAATCAATCAGCCGATTTGCCCGAAACACTCTTGATTGCTTGAAATATATCAGGCAGCTGAAAGCACTGAACATTGCCGTGTTTTTTGAAAAAGAAAACATCAATTCTATGGACTCGAAAGGCGAAGTTATGCTTACCATTATGGCATCGCTTGCACAACAGGAAAGCGAATCCTTATCGCAGAATGTCAAGATGGGTATTCAGTTTCGCTATCAACAAGGCATTGTACAAATTAATCATAACCGTTTTCTAGGCTATACAAAGGATGATGAGAAAAACCTTGTAATTGTTCGAGAAGAAGCGGAGATTGTAAAACGCATTTATCGAGAATATTTGGATGGGGCGAATTATAAGGAAATATCAGCTGGACTTGAATCTGACGGCATTCTCACGGCGGCGGGCAATCCAAGGTGGCATTCAAGTACGCTAAAGAAGATTCTAACCAATGAAAAGTATATGGGCGATGCACTTCTTCAGAAAACCTATACAGTAGATTGCCTTACTAAGAAGAGAGTTGCCAATGACGGAACTGTTCCCCAGTATTACGTGAATAACGACCATGAAGCGATCATTCCGAGAGAACTCTTTGCCAGAGTGCAGGAAGAAATAAAACGCAGGGCAAATATACGAAATGGAATGGACGGCAAAAAGCGAGTTTACAGCAGCAAATATGCTCTCTCAAGCGTTGTCTTTTGTGGGCATTGCAACGATATGTATCGCAGAACCCATTGGAACAATCGTGGCAAAAAGCAGATTGTCTGGAGATGCGTTACAAGGCTGAATGCTCCGGGGGTGGAATGCCCAGCGAGAACGTTATCAGAGGTGCAACTTCAAAACTTAGTCCTCGAGGCAATTAATAAGGTGCTGGGTGGCAAGCAGAGAGCCATCAAGGTTTTAGAAACCAATATCTCCAATGTGCTTGGCAATGCTCACGGCGAAGAATTAAAACGTATTGAGGTGCAAATTGAAAAACAACAGACACTGCTCGTTAAACTGACCACGGCATCAGAAGATTATTCCAAGGTGGTTGATAAGATTTACGCTCTCCAGAAGGAAAAAGAAGAAGCAGTAGCGGCGAATGTAAATTACAACGCAGGCAAAGAGCGCATCCGTGAAATGATTGAATATTTAGAGTCGCAGCCAAAGCGTGTCACTGCTTATGATGAACAGCTAGTTCGCAAGTTGATAGAAAAAATCACAGTCTATGATGATCACCTAGAGTTTCTTTTCAAGTCAGGTATTCATATAGAAATTAAGGGCTAAATACTATTTTTACAGCATCCTGCTACGGTGGGGTGCTTTTTTCGTGCGTTCATAAAATGGCAATGACTTTTTGAGAAAAGTGTGGTATAATAAATCATCTTAATTGTGCTAGAAATAACTAGGCGTTGCGATAGGGAGAAAATATTATGCTTAAAAACAATATAGAAGTTGATGTTAAGGTCAAATGCATAGAAAACGAAACTACTCAAGCACAGCTTGCGGAGAAGATTGGCACAACAAGTCAGTATGTCAATCGCATTATTAAAAAGCAAGATAGTGTTGTGAATAAAACCTTTGTGCAGATGCTGGAGGCACTGGGTTATGATATTGAACTTACCTATGTGAAGAGATAGGAAGCTTGAAAAGTAATAGTAAGGACTTTTGAAATGGCAAGGAAAGTCGAGAGATTTCTTTCTGAAACAAGTAAAATGAAAAAGAATCGTTAGGAGGTGAAAAGGTGAAGGAACAAACAATGGCTGTTCAGCGAATGCAAGAATACATTGAATCGCATCTAGAAGAAGAAATTACATTGGCAGATCTGGCACGAGCATCGTTATTCTCCCCATGGCATTCCTACAGGCTGTTTCGTCAGTATATAAACATGAGCCCGACGGAATACATCCGCAGGCTCAGGCTTTCAAAATCTGCAATGAGACTAAAGCATGAGAATTGCCGTATAATTGACGTGGCTTATGACTTGGGTTTTGGTAGTGTAGATGGTTATCAAAGGGCATTTTTTCGTGAGTTTGGATGTAATCCAAGTGATTATATTAAAGCGCCTGTTCCTGTCACACTTTTCATTCCTTACGGAGTCAAATTTAGAGAACTTCGAAAGGAATCATTCATTATGGAAAATGTGCAAAGTGTATTTGTTCAGATACAAGAAAAGGCTGAACGCAAGGTTATAATTAAGCGTGGTATCAAGGCAGATGATTACTTCCTATACTGCGAAGAAGTCGGTTGCGATGTGTGGGGACTGCTAAGCAGTATGGACTCAATAAGTGGAGAGCCAGTATGTTTATGGTTGCCAGAGCAATATCAAAAACTGAATACCTCAACGTATGTGCAAGGAGTTGAAGTGGCAACAGATTACAATGGTATAATCCCAGATGGTTTTGAAGTGATCGTATTGCCCAAGGCGGAGTATTTGATTTTTCAGGGAGAGCCATTTGTTGAAGAAGATTATATTGATGCGATTATGAGTGTACAACACGCTATGGATAAGTATGACCCCAAAATAATTGGATATCAATGGGATGATTCAAACCCTCGAATTCAGCTAGAACCCCGTGGCGAGCGTGGTTATATTGAACTGCGAGCTGTGAAAAGGAGGGAGGGATAGTGGAGCAAAATCAAATCAGTTGGAAAAGCAGAACACTTCTGTTCTTAATCAGCCAATGCATTACGTTATTCGGTTCCACGCTGGTGCAAATGGCAATCATTTGGTATGTAACTCTTAAAACTTCGTCGGGAATTTGGGTTGCTGTTTTTACAATATGCTCATATTTGCCACAGTTTTTAATTTCTTTCATAGGCGGTGTGTGGGCAGACAGACATAGCCGAAAAAAGCTGATTATCGGTGCGGATTTACTCATTGCTATTGTTACTATTATTATGATGCTAATCATACCATATATTAATAATGAGCCGGTTCTACTAGGTGGATTACTTATCATGTCGGTTATACGCTCCCTTGGTGCAGGCGTTCAAACACCGGCAGTCAATACAGTAATTCCCCAGCTTGTGCCGGAGGATCAACTTATGCGTTTTAATGGCATAAATGCTACAATGCAGTCGCTGGTTCAGTTTGCCGCCCCAGCCGCAGCCGGTGTGCTTCTCAGCTTAAGTACCCTGCGTGCTACCCTTGGGATTGATGTTTTGACAGCAATGTTTGGTATTGGTCTGCTTGCATGTATATTTATTCCAAGGAAAGAAGTGACAGAAGAAAAGGCATCTGTCTTTGCGGATATGAAAATCGGTGTCAAGTATGCCTTTTCGGATAAGCTCATCGGACGGTTACTATTAGTATATAGTCTTTTTATCTTTCTATGTGTCCCAGCGGGTTTTCTAGCTCAGCTTCTTGTCAGCCGTATCTATGGCGATACCTATTGGTATCTGACAGCAGTGGAGCTTGTAGGCTTTGCCGGAATGATGGTAGGTGGCATACTTATGAGTAGTTGGGGTGGATTTAAGAGCCGTGTCAAGACATTGATACTCGGACTTATTGTTTTTGGCTTGCTTGCTATCGGTATGGGATTGTCTCGTAATTTTATTTTGTACCTTGGTCTGATGCTGCTGTACGGAATTGCATTAACGATTGTGCAGACGGCTACTACAACGTTAATTCAAGAAACAGCAGATATGGCTATGCAGGGGCGAGTGTTTGGTTTAATGAGTTCTATGTATTCAGGTTTTTTGCCGATTGGTATGGCAGTTTTCGGTCCACTAGCTGACCATATATCACTACAATGGATAATGATTGGTTCTGGTGTGGCGCTGATTCTCATTGCGATAGGTTGCCGATGCGATAGACATTTTCAAGATACGACAGAAGGCATAGGTGAGTAAGAGAACATATGTTGAAGAACGTAAAATAAGGAGTAAGTGCTATGCAAAGAGAAAAAATTATTTCAAATTATGAAGGCTTTGATGAAGACAAAAGAGCCTTTGGCACAAAATCTGAACAGATCGAATTTATATATACAAAAAAGCTGCTTGACCAGTATATTGATGCTTCAAAGTCGGTCGTTGAGTTGGGGTGCGGAACAGGCTATTATGGAATGTATTTATCTGATAAATGTAAGACATATCATGGAGTCGATTTAACCCCTAAGCATATCGAACAGTTTCAAGATAAAATCGGCAGGTATAATCTACGCAACCTAAGTGCAGAAGTTGGCGATGCTACTAATTTGTTAACTATTTCTAATAGTACTTACGATGTAGTTTTGGTATTGGGTCCAATGTATCATCTTCCAAAAGAGGAACGCACGAAAGTCATCGCCGAAAGCACACGCATCTGCAAAAGCGGCGGCATCGTCATGTTTGCCTATATCAATAAAATTGGTGCCTACTTACGTGGCTGCATCGACACGACACTCAAAGACCGTTATCCCAGCAAAAGAGTAAATGAGCTGGTGCTGAACCGGGGTGTTGATGATGTTATGCCGGATGTCTTTTTCTTCACCATGCCGGAAGAAATGGAAGCCGATGCGAAAGTAGCCGGACTGAGCGTGCTCCGAAGCGCGGGGGTGGATTTCACCTTTAACGCCAGTGATATCAACACTATGGACGATGAGAAATATACTGCATGGACGGAAATTATGGACACTATGTTCCAGAGCGAATCCTGCACTGGCGTCAGCAATCATGCGGTTTTGGTTTGCAGAAAGTAGGAGGGATGCTATGGCTTTTGATTATAAAAAGGAATACAAAGAATTTTATATGCCGAAAAGAAAACCGAGCATTGTTACAGTGCCACCAATGAATTATATCGCGGTTCGTGGCGGGGGTGATCCAAATGTCGAAGGTGGAGAGTACAAAGAATCTATCAGTTTACTTTATGCAATTGCATATACTATCAAAATGAGTAAAAAGGGTGACCACCAAATTGACGGATATTTTGATTATGTAGTGCCTCCTCTTGAAGGTTTTTGGTGGCAGGACGGCGTTTGCGGATTAGATTATGCACACAAAGAAAATTTCAAGTTTATATCTGTTATTCGTCTGCCTGATTTTGTGACAAAAGAAGATTTTGATTGGGCGATTGATGAGGCAACCCAAAAGAAAAAAACAGATTTCTCTAAGGTAGAGTTTTTTACTTATGATGAGGGATTATGTGTTCAGTGTATGCATATTGGCGCTTATGATGATGAGCCAGCTACGGTTGAAGTAATGCATAAATATATAGAAGAAAACGGATGTATGTTGGATATTACTGATGCGAGAATGCATCATGAGATTTATTTAAGTGATGCCAGAAGAGTGGTGCCTGAAAGACTTAAGACGGTTATTAGGCATCCAATAAAATAAGGAGACGGTAAAAATGGAAAATAAAGAAATTACAGAGTTCGACTTGCTTATTGAAAGTCATTTAGATTTAACACGTCAAGGTCCCGGAAGCGATGAGATGACACTTAAAGCATTAAGCTTTGTTGATAATCTTAGCGAAAACTCAAAGATTGCCGACATAGGATGCGGAACAGGTTCGCAAACAATGGCACTTGCAAAGAAACTGGGTTGCCAAATTACTGGAATTGATATGATTGAAGCTTTTATAAATGTTTTCAATCAAAACGCTGAAAAAATAAATCTCAGCGATAAAGTTAAAGGTCTTACTGGTGATGCTTTCGAGCTACCTTTTGAAAAAGAATCTCTCGACCTTATTTGGTCAGAGGGTATGATTGACAGCATTGGCTTTGAGAAAGCACTTACCTACTGGAGTGAATTTCTAAAAAAGGATGGCTACGTTGCGGTAACAAGTCCATCGTGGTTGACTGAGGAGCGTCCTGCAGATTTGGCAAAATTCTGGACAGATGCAGGCAGTGGGCTGTATTCAGTTGAAGAAAATATCAAATCAATGCAAAAATCGGGATATAGTTTCACTTCCGCATTCATTTTGCCTGAAAAATGTTGGACCCAAAATTACTATATTCCAAGATCGGTGGCTGAAAATGAACTACCAAAAAAGTATCCGAATAACGAAGTGGTCGGCAGATACATCAAGGATATGCAATACGAAATAGAGTTGTATGAAAAATATAAGAAAATATATGGCTATGTATTTTATATCGGTAAACAGCTGTGAGGATGGATTATGAAAAGATATATTGCCTTATTAAGAGGCATCAATATAAGCGGGAAAAATAAAATCCCTATGGCAGAATTAAAATCAGGTTTTATAGAACTTGGCTGCATAGATGTTTTTACATATCTCAATAGTGGAAATGTTGTTTTTTCAGCTGACGAACGAAGTGAAATTGTTCTTGCAGATAAAATCAAGGTAATGATACAAGAACGGTTTGCATTAGATATCCCAGTCTTTGTTGTTACACAAGGAGAATTGAAGGATTTATTAAGTGAAGCCCCTGTTTGGTGGGGAACTGAAAACAAAGAAATGTATGACAATCTGATTTTTGTCATGCCTCCTGCTATCGCTGAAATAATAGCCGAAAAAATAGGTGAGCCAACAAAAGAACTGGAACAGATATATATCTGTAAGAATGCTATTTTCTGGTCTTTTGACAGAAAGAATTATGCGAAAGCAAACTGGTGGAAAAAAACAGCAAGCACAGGAATTGGCGAAATGATTACAATCAGAACGGTCAATACTCTCAAAAAAGTAGTTGGAATGTGATTTTTAATAAATTGGGATTTACGGAGGAAAAAGAAATGGAATATATACAAGTAACGAAGGACAATATTGAAAATGAACATATTTGTTGTGCGATTTCTAATAACAAAGATATTCAAGTATCTTCAAAAAAGAATTGGATGATGAAATGCTTTGATGATGGACTGGTTTTTCTCAAAAGCACCGAAAGAGGAAAATGTTTTATTGAGTATATCTCGGCTGAGAATGCATGGGTTCCCATAATTGCAGAAAACTATATGTATATTGATTGTTTTTGGGTATCGGGTTCCTTCAAAGGACAGGGCTATTCAAATGATTTGTTAAATAGGTGTATTGAGGACAGTAAGGCAAAAGGGAAATCGGGTCTTTGTATTCTTTCTTCTGCGAAGAAGAAGCCATTTCTTTCCGATCCGAAACATTTGATATACAAGGGATTTAGAGTTGCGGATACATCTGATGCGGGAATCAACCTTATGTATCTTCCATTTGACGAAAAAGCAGTTGTTCCTAGCTTTACAGAAGCAGCCAAGCACCCGCATATTCCAGAACAAGGTTATGTTTTATATTATACGAACCAGTGTCCGTTTAATGGCAAGTATGTTCCAGTCGTTGGACAGACAGCGGCAGAAAACAATATCCCGTTCAAGGCAATTCGAATTGAAACAAAAGAACAGGCACAGGCAGCACCAAGCCCTTGCACATCTTATGCAATGTTTTATAATGGCAAGTTCCTAACGAATGAACAATTCAACGATAAGAAGTTCTTAAAACTGATACAGAGCAAATAAAAAAATAGTTTGCCAAGATGTTGATGGAAATAAAACCCGTTGCCAGTTCTCCTATGGACAGACCGCTGTTTCCACAATGCTGTTGACCGATTACCAACAGGCGAGTAAAAAAGAACGTGAAATTGCTCGAAATCGTCGTTGACTTATTTACTGAAGTACGGGCATTCCCTAGGGATTTTGCCTTTAACTTGTTCACGCAAAGACAATGGATTTCTTGGACTTATTACCACAAGAAATAAGGGGTTAGGCGCTAGAAGTGCTATCAAAACTACCCGCTCAAGCCATGTTGAGACGGTGGTATTGATGTCAAGGGTTAATAAATAAGAGTGTAAAAAAGCAAGTAAATAAAGGCTTTCCGTGGTTTGAGGTCTGGTTCTAAGCCGGAAGGATAATCACGGATTTTTGCTTTGTGGGAAGATATCCAAGAGTGGTGGATTA
>RRZU011593787.1_pt1 | contig 49994 bp, 47 predicted proteins | sample 2165561 | NCBI WGS metagenome assembly RRZU01 (sample SAMN10456909, study PRJNA506462) | wastewater metagenome | isolation source: wastewater sludge | place: USA: Moscow, Idaho | reverse complement strand
CCCTCTTCTAAGCCCTGCGCCACTGGGGTAAAAAATATGTAGTCGCCTTGAATGCGGAAATCATTGAAAGTGAACCAGCTAATGCTCTGTAGGTTGTCACCTAGTTGAGTAATAAAAGCCACCAACAAGCAGGCAATTAATACTGCTGCCGTGGCTGGACTGCGGCGCAACTGTTGCACAAACCCTGCGGGACGATAATTTGCCGCCTGTGCTGGCAGATAAGTCAACTGCGGCTCCGGCAACTGCTCACCGCTGACAAACTGCTGATACCACTGCTGCACCTCTGCAGCATGTGCAGTAGCAACCCAGAGCACTTGCTCACCACTTTCTTCAGTCACTCGATGGCCAATACCGTGCTGCTGTAAGACGGGCAAAAACTGGGTTAGATCAGTCTCTAGGGGCACCCGTAACGCACTGCTCCACTTCATCGTTAAGATCCTTTCTCTTGGGCGTCCACCCAAACAAAATTACTCGGCAGCAGCTGTTCTTCTTGACCTAATCGGTACGCCACCAGTTTTCCGCCATTGACTGCGCTGTAATCTAAACAGGCTAAATTGGGTCGAATTAAACTGGGCTGTCCTTGACGCCAATAATGGCCAACAAAGAGCAAAGGTTGCTGCGCATCGTAATTATTAATATGGCGCAAGTACTGCGAGGGTAAAGGTTTTTGCGCAATATGCTCAGGCAAGGCGTCGGGTTGAAAAACCACGTCGCCATAGGTCAGCGCGGCACTGTCTTCATGCCAGAATTTGGTACGAAAAGAAGAGCGCTGATAACCGTCTTGACTGATTTGCGACATGCCATAAGGCAAGGGCAAATTAACCCCGCGCAACAAGCGATTAAAGGTTTGGTCGGCAAAGCTGCCGCTGATCGCTGATTGCCGCACAAAGTCAGTATCAACCCGCCCATCAGGAAAGCGGCTGCGTAAAGTGTTAATTAAACGCTCGTCCCAGCAAGCATGCACGGCCCGAAAACGCTGCGCATCAATAAACAACGGTAAGTTTAAAAACCACTGATTAAAGTCCTGCCAGTCGTACGGGTGCTCTGCAAATTGTTCAAGGGTCTCACGCTGTAAGCGGGCATGACGGGCTGAATGCTCACGGACAAAGCGTTGCTCGCCGTTTTCGGTAAGGGGTGTATTCCAAGCCAGTGCGTAATACTCATGATTGCCCATAATGCAGTGGGCGTGACCGGCCTCCACCATGCTGTGCACGATGTGTAAGGTTTCACGGATATAAGGGCCGCGATCAATCAGGTCACCTAAAAACAATGCCTGACGAGTCGGATGCTGCCAAACACCTGCGCGCTTGCTATAACCTAAAATAGACAGCAAGTGCTCCAAGGTTTGCGCGCAGCCATGCACATCACCGATCAGGTCATAGTTGCGTACCGGATCAAGCCACATTATTTATTATCCTGGCCCAAGCGGCTACCCCAGCCGAGCTTGTCACGGCAAACACCATAAAAATTATGGTCCAGTGGATGAATTAAGCGCAATTTTTGCGGCTTACGTTGAATATGCAGGGTATCCCCTGGGGCACAGGTCACATGGCTTTGACCGTCACATGACACCAGCGGATAAATGTTCATATCTTCAGAAATAATCACTTTCAGCTCACTGTCCGCATCCACCACAATCGGGCGACTGGATAAGGTATGCGGGTACATAGGGACAATCACGATGGCATCTAAGCGCGGATGCATAATGGGTCCACCTGCAGACAATGCATACGCTGTTGAGCCTGTAGGCGTGGCGATAATCAAACCATCGGCTTTCAAACTGTAAACAAACTGGCCGTCAATAAACAACTCAAACTCAATCATGCGAGTGGATTTACCTGGGTGCAAAACCACATCGTTAAGGGCATCGCCTTGACCAATGGGCATACCCTCACGGCGCACTTCAGTTTCTAATAAAAAACGCTGCTCAACGGTATAGTTGCCGGCCAGTACTTCAGAAATCTGCGACTCTAACTGCTCAGGTAAAATATCCGTTAAAAAACCCAGGCTGCCGCGGTTAATTCCCAGTACCGGAGTATTGTGCTGGGACAAAGCCCGCGCTGCACCCAGCATTGAGCCGTCACCCCCCACGACAATGACTAAGTCGCACACTTCACCGAGCAGCTTGCGGGAGCTGGTTTGCAAATTATGGCCGGGCAGCATTTCAGCAATGGTTTCTTCTAAAATAACGTGCAAATGCCGTCCAATTAGGTAGCGTTTCAGACGGCGTATTGTCTCTAAAACGCGGGCACTGCCCATCCGCCCGATAATGCCAATATTGCGAAACTGCTCCATAGGTTTCCCGCTCCAACTGCGTTTATAGTGTGCTTAAGACCAACAGCTCTGGTTAAAGTTTTTTGCGTATCAAATAGGTGTAGGTGCCATCCTGCTCACTGCTGTCGAGCAGTTGATGCTCTAAAAACAAGCAGAACTTGGGTATATCACGCTGCGTGGACGGGTCAGTGGCAGTGATTTTTAACACCTTCCCAGCTCCCAGCTCCCGCACCTTAGTATGCAATAGCATGACCGGCTCAGGGCAAAAAAGGCCGCAGGCATCTAATTCAGCATCCACTTCTATAAGCATTTCTGTCACGTTGATTTTACCTTTGCGTTAAATTTCATCTCACAAACAGCCTGCGCAGCGCAGCAGACCCTTGGCGAGAGTGCCAGCCCAACAAAAACTCGACCTACAAGTCAGTCTTTGTGCTTTACCTATTATTCAGAGCTGGGTAGTGTGCCACTCAATATTAACAATAGGATGCTAAGTCATGAGCGAACTGATCCAGTACAACTGCAACGAAGGTATTGCTACCTTAACCCTAAACAACGGCAAAGTTAATGCGATTTCACCGGATATGGTTGCTGCTTTTAACCAGTGTCTGGATCAAGCAGAAAAAGATCGGGCCATCGTCATCATTACCGGTCAGCCGGGTATTTTATCAGGCGGTTACGATTTAAAAGTCATGACTTCAAGCCCTGAAAATGCGATCAACCTAGTGGCCAGCGGCTCCACTTTAGCGCGACGTATGTTAGCACACCCCTACCCAATTATTGTTGCCTGCCCAGGTCACGCTATCGCTAAAGGGGCATTTTTATTGCTCTCGGCAGATTACCGTATTGGCGCTGAAGGCGCTTTCAATATTGGTTTAAACGAAGTATTGATCGGGATGACCATGCACCACGCCGGCATTGAGCTGGCCAAAGACCGTCTGAGCAAAGCGGCGTTTCAGCGCTCAGTGATCAACGGCGAGTTGTTTAGCCCTGCGGCAGCAGTCGAGGCTGGCTTCTTAGACCGCGTGGTTCCCGCAGAGCAGCTAATGGCAACGGCCTTAGGCGTGGCAACCCTGATGAAGAAAATCAACATGAAAGCGCACCGCAACACCAAACTGAAAGTACGCAAGCAGTTACTCGAGACTCTCGACGCTGCGGTAGAGCTGGATAAAACCCAACTGCTGTAAAGCTGCATCTTAACCCGTAGCCAGACCCTATAGCAGGTGCTGGCTACGGTTTTTTTATTCGCTGGGAGGACGTATTGCCTCAATTAGATAACTGATGTCATAGCCCAGCTCTGCGCCGACACGGGCGGCCTGTTCGCGCAGCAACGGAAGCGGTGGCGACTGCTCGAAACTGTAAGGCACCAATAAAATCACATTGCCCTCCTTCACCGGTATTTCCCAGTAGTGGCGATAAAACAAACCGCGAAATAATGCTGCCCCCAAGGGGCGCCCGTCCAGCGTGGCCCACTGATTAATAATCAACCAACCACCAGGGTTGAGCAAGTCTTGGCATTTGGCTAAAAAGCCCCAAGCCAAATGCGCCACCGATGGTCCTGTATCGGTATACATATCTAAATAAATTAGATCGGCAGTCTCAGCCGTATCAATCAGCTCCAAAGCATCGCCAATGCGGATTGTTAAGCGCGGATCATCGCTCATACCCAAGTATTCCATCGCTAAACGAGGCAATGGCTCACGCAGCTCCAGCACCTCAACATCGTTTAAGTGCGGTAGCGCAGCCAAGCACACCTCAGTTAAGCTGCCTGCCCCCAAGCCTAAAAACAGTGCAGTTTCAGGGTGCGGATGGCACAAACTGGCCAACAGCATGGCGCGCGTGTAGTCGTACTTTAGATACAACGGGTTTTCATACAGCACACAGCTTTGCTCGGCGCTGTCACCAAATTCTAAATAGCGGTAGCCATTATTTTCCACCACGCGAATTACACCGTACTCATCGGTTTCCTCGACCAGCACCCGCTTCGCTGCTTGCTGCTCAACTAACACTGCATATTCCTTCCGCGCTTGCCTATAGCGATACAGATGAACTGCTGCCAACACGGCAGCAAACCCTACAACCCAGCACAGTAGCATCATAGTCCCATGCAGCCTCTTAACATGCCCAAGATTCGATACTCAGCGGACACAACAAAAAGCCCAGCATTGGCTGGGCTTCAGTTAAGCGCAGAGGTTGAACCTAAGCTTTAACGCGTGACTTATATTCGCCAGTACGGGTGTCAATTTCAATTGAATCACCAATTTCACAGAACGAGGATACCTGCAATTCATGTCCGGTGCTCAGACGTGCAGTTTTCATCACTTTGCCAGAGCTATCGCCGCGCACAGAAGGCTCGGTATAAATGATTTCGCGCTCAATGGTGGTGGGCAGCTCAATGGAGATCACTTTGTCTTCATAAAAAACCGCAGCGCACTCATCGGTCATACCATCTTCGATAAAAGGCAAAACAGCCTCGATATCGGCTTTTTCAAGCTCGTACTGATTGTATTCTTCATCCATAAAGACATACAGCGGGTCAGCGAAGTAGGAGTAAGTCACACCTTTGCGCCCCAAGGTTACTGGCTCAAATTTATCATCAGCACGAAAGACGGTTTCTGTGGCTGTGCCGTTTAACAGGTTCTTCAGCTTCATTTTAACGACCGCAGCGTTGCGGCCTGATTTATTAAACTCAGCCTTCTGAATCACCCAAGGTGAACCATCAATATTTGCAACTTGGCCGGCGCGAAATTCTTGTGCAGTTTTCATGCTGAAATTCCATAAAGAATGGGGAAGATTTTTAGGTGCGCATCATAGCCACTTTTCATAGAAAGACGCTAGCTTTGTCGCAAGATCTGGGTAATTATTTTGTTGTGCTAACCAGCGCATGGCGTGACTTTGCAGCTTTTCCTCATGGGCAGTAAACAGTGCCCAGGCAGCCCCCATATCTGCTTGCTGATTCCAAGCCTGCCACAGGTGCTTTAAGGCCTGTAGGCTATCGTCGTCTAACGCGTCGCTATATAGGGTAAAAAAGGCCTTTAACTTGAGCAAATGCGCACCTTCCTCTTGCGGATAAATATGCCATAACATGGGCTTGCCCGCCCACTGCGCACGCACAAAAGAGTCCTCGCCACGCACACAATTAAGATCACAACACCAGAGCAGTTGATCGAACTGCTCTTGCTCGATATAGGGCAACAACTGCAGGGTTAAATTGTTTTTTTGGTAGCTGCGCCCCACTTGCAAGCTTTGCTCAGCAAACCATTGGGCAACACTGCTCTGCAAGGGGCCTGGTAACAGCAGTACCCGATTGCGCCTGGTGTCATTACTTAAGGCTTGCAGAAAGCTGGGCAGCCCCTGATTGGCATAGGCAAATAAGCTGATTAAACGCTCACCGGGCAATGGTTGCACCTGCACAGTAGCCAAAAAGGCTTGCGCTAGAGAGTCGCTCGCGAAAAAATCATTACGCTGCGCTAATAAGCCCTGTTCACGCAATAACCCACCAGTATCCTCAGTAAAGCCGGGGAAAAAGAAATACTTTTGTAGGCCGCCACTCTGCAATGAGGGCAAAGTATGGCACTGCGCAGCCCAAGGCTCTGCAGTTAAATACTCCAAATTAAGCCAGAGCACCTGCTGCTTAGCTCGCATCAGAGCAATGTAGTGCTCAGGTAACTGGCAGGCAAAGGCCTCAATGACCACATCAGCACTTTCACTTTGCGCACTAATTAAACCCTCGCGCCAGTGGCAGATGAGCACCCCAGCCAGCCCCTGCTGATCCACCTCCAATCGCACTGCAGGACAGATTTTATTAAAGCTGACTACATCATCCACCCACAAGCGCACGGCAAAGCCTTGCTCGCGCTGTAACTGCTGAGCTAGACGCCAAGTCACCCCAATATCGCCGAAATTATCGATTACACGGCAAAAAATATCCCAAGTTGCGCGCATACAGTGGCCTTTTGTTAAAAATACAATGAGTCAATTTGCTCGCCAGTCCGCCCTAAGCCACTGACTAAAAAAGATTATTTGCCTTACAGGCGATGTTCCGCTATATTACCGCACCTCGAACAAGCCATTTGCTTATTTGAGATTTGCGGTGAAGTGTCCGAGTGGCTGAAGGAGCTCGCCTGGAAAGCGTGTATAGGAGAAATCTTATCGTGGGTTCGAATCCCACCTTCACCGCCAGATTTAATAATGAAACCTCTGATTTATCAGGGGTTTTTTTATGCCTGCAGTTTATAGCCAGCTATAACCAGCAGCCAAGTTATAGCTGGCTATACACAGATACTCAGCCTGCCTCTTTAGTGGCCGTTAAATACCGGCAACCACTCCACTAATAAAGCCAGCTGCACCACAAAGACAATAACTGCGAACACGCCAACAAAAGCAATCAGCCAAACGCCACCCACGACTTGATAGCCACCAACAGCGCGCGGGAACTGCTTACGGGCGGCGTACGCTAAGAGCGCGGGTACCAAAGCGGCCCACACAGCAGCCATCAACCCCACATAGCCCATTACAGTGACAAAACCTGTGGGTAGGATTAAGCACGCCAACAATGGTGGCAGAAAGGTAATGGCCGCAGTTTTTAAGCGACCGCGGGCGGTATCGGCAAAGCCAAATAAATCACGTATGTAATCAAATAAACCTAAAGTCACCCCGAGAAACGAGCTGGCAATGGCCATAAAGGCAAAAGCATTTAAAAAGCGTGCTACCGCATCAGTTGCCACATACACATTCAACGCCGCCAATAAGGCGCTAACATCCCCGCCGGCACTCAGCACAGGCGCAAACTCAGTACGGGGTAAGTTTCCTTGCACAGCCAGTTGCCAAAGCAAATAAATCCCCAACGCCAATAATGAGCCCCACAAAATACTGCGAGCCACTGGCTTAGCATCTTTATTGTAGTAACTGACCAAGCTTGGCACGTTACCGTGGTAGCCAAAAGAGGCTAAACACACTGGCAAAGCTGCCCAAGCATAACGCCAGTACTGACTCTCGCCCTGCCCTTGGTGGTCGAGCAGCACTGCCGTGGTAACGCTTTCCAGCAGGGAGCCTGTGGACAGGAAAAAGCTAATCAGCATGCCGCCAATGAGTATGGTGGAGAAACGGTCCACCACTCGGGTAGAAATCCACACCGAGGTCGCCAGTATCAATAAGAACAGCAGCGAAGATAACTCTCGGGAAACCGCCAATGGCTGCTCGGTAAACCAAGCAGCGATCGCCAGCAAGCTGTTCTGAGTTAAGCCACCGCCAACAAAAATATAGGCATAGGTCAGTGAATAGAGAACAAAGGCCACCGCAAAGCCTGTGACTAAACTCCAGCCCGGCCCCAGCAAGCCACGCACCACGGTATGGAAACTGGCGCCTTGTGGAAAATGCAGGGTTGCTTCCAGCAGCATTAACCCCGACAAGTACATACACAGCCACACATACAATAGGATCAGTACCGAGCCACCAAACCAGACTCCGGCTGTGGCCGTGGGATTAGCCAGCATGCCGGCACCAATGGCCGTACCAGCAACAATCATCATGCCGCCAAAGCGGGTGGGTATTTGCTTGCGTACACTAGTGCTCATAGAGGGTCTTTATAAGGTTTTGATCACCCAGCAGCTGCGCGCCTAAGCCATTTTAGCGACTGAGGCAGCGCAGTTGTTGAGCTCAACTGTATTGATAAAAAATACGTACTTGGCCGGTAGAGTCCAATGTTTGTGCTTTTTCCGCGTGCCGTTGCGATAAATTGGCACTGGCATCATGCATGGGCCGCACTAAATCTACGTGCACTTTGCCGCTGAGGTAATGCAAAGTCACCGAATCACAATCTGCCGCGTCCACCTCACCAGCCCAGACCTTACGCAAATCCGCTAAGACCTCGCGGCGAAAAGGCAAGCCAATGCATAACAACTCTAAAGAATCATCTTCTGGGTCAATGTGCACCAGAGCATTGGTAATATTTTTTTCAGATTCAATCAGTTTGAAACGCACATACTCGGCAATCTTATGGCCTTCAGAGACGCTTAAGCGCTCATCCACTTCAATGTGCACATCAACTAAGTAGCTATCACCCATACGGCGGCTGCGCAGCATATGCATGCTCTGCACCCCTTCAATATTCTCGATGATACGTGCCACCGCAGCCGCAGTTTTAGGCTCCATACCGGTATCAATTAACTCACGAATGGATGACCATGCTTGGTCCCAACCAATTTTACCGATCATATAGGCTACGCCTAAAGCGGCAAACGCATCCAAATACGGCACGCCCATTAAACTACCGGCCACACCAATCAAGACCACAATTGAAGAAATCGCATCGGAGCGGTGATGCCAGGCATTGGCCTTTAACAGGTTGGAGTTAAAGTCACGGGCAATACGCATGGTGTACTGATATAAGCCCTCATTGGCAATAATAGAAATGGCGGCAATCAAGAGCACAATGGGCGTAGGCTGCAGCAAAGTGTCTGGATTGAGCAGACGCTGCCCCGAATCCACCACAATGCCAATGGCGGTAATGATTAACACCACGCCCAGCCCTACAGTAAAGGCCGTCTCAATTCTCGCGTGACCGTAAGGATGCTCCTTATCTGCCGGTTGATTGCTGTATTTGGCGGCAAACCACACCATTAAGTCGGTGCTTAAGTCGGCTAACGAGTGCACTCCATCAGCCACTAAAGCTGTCGATTGACCAATGATGCCAAAAACAATTTTCACCACGGTTAAAACCAGATTGACGATGGCTCCAACCACACTGGTTTTGCGCATTGCCTGATCACGCTTTTTAGCCTGCTGCTGAGCATCCATTAACTTTTCTCCATATATATCAATCTATTACAAAGGGTAATTAATGTAGGTTTTAAACAACTTAGCCGGAACATTAGGATTATCCGCGTCACTAACCAAGAGTATTTGCAAGCGCTCGCCCTCTTGCTTGGCACTGATCCCTTCGATTTTATAAACTGGCTGCACAGCTTTAATCCAGCGCAATTGCCGATCAGCATCGATTAAACCTATAGCGGCAGCAACACATTCGCCGTCATGGTAACTGTCATCGGTATTCTCCGCCGCGGCACTAAATAAACAGGCACCATCGGGCAAGGCAAAGCCATCAGTAAAGGTTAAAGGCACACCGGTGACTTCACCCAACTCATACCGATCAATGCGCTGTGCTGGAATACTTAATGCGGGGTCTGGATTGTCAAGCAAGGTGAACAGGTCAGCAAGCTTGAACTCGATGACCGCATTATCACGGTGCTGGTTATTACCGCGCTGCCAGATTTTCAAGCAGTCACCCTGTATCACCACACCCTCAATGTTCAAATCCACGAAGACCTGCTCCAGCGGCTGATAAAGGGGCTGCAAAGCAAACAGCAAAGGCTCAGCCTGCAATCTCCCCGGTGCGGTAAAGGGCCAGAGCATGCCGCGCTTGCGTTGCTGCGTTGAACCTGAACCCAACGCCAACAAAGCCCCGTGCGCATAGCGCGAACATGGCGGCATAAAAGTTAAACTCTCAAAGTCCGGTTTAGCCGCTTTGCGCTGCTTAGCATCTTGCGGTAAAGCCCCAGGGATAATAGTGAGCGTTTGCCCAGGTGCGCTATCGTGCAGTGAGAACACGCCCAAAACCAGGTCGTCATCAGGCACCACATAAAGGGTATCGTCAGCCACCCACATGCCGCTTGCGGCGCTTAAATAAGAACGTCCCGTCGCCTCGTTAAGCAGCAACTCGCGCAGCTCGATTAAGGTTAAGCCATCACTGTGCATTTGTTTACCTCACCTGCCGACCCAATCAACTCTGCGCAGCACTTTAACACATGCTGAGCGGCAACTGCTGTGCTTTGACGCCCGCCTCTTCTGCGCGTATTTATGCTATATTTCGCCAATCTTGATATAGGTCATTTTTCATGCAAACTGCTAAACCCTTATATGATTACCCTAAGTACTGGGCTGAGTGCTTTGGTCCTGCGCCTTTCCTACCCACTTCCCGTGAAGAAATGGACGCTTTGGGCTGGGACTCTTGTGATGTCATCATTGTGACCGGTGATGCTTATGTGGATCACCCCTCATTTGGCATGGCAGTGATTGGCCGCGTCTTAGAAGGACAGGGTTTCCGCGTCGGTATTATCAGCCAACCGGATTGGCGGGATAAAGACGACTTTATGCAACTGGGCGAGCCTAATCTGTTTTTTGGCGTCGCCGCCGGCAATATGGACTCAATGATTAACCGCTACACCGCTGATCGCAAAATGCGCTCGGATGATGCCTATACCGCAGGTGGGCAAGCTGGGAGTCGTCCCGACCGCGCTAGCTTGGTCTACAGCCAACGCTGCAAGGAAGCGTATAGCCACATACCTGTGGTGCTTGGCGGTATTGAAGCCTCGCTGCGCCGCATCGCCCATTATGACTACTGGCAAGACAGCGTACGCCGCTCCATTTTAATGGACGCCACCGCCGATATACTGCTGTACGGTAATGCTGAACGCGCCATTGTTGAAGTGGCGCAGCGTTTATCTTGGGGTGAAGCCATTACTGAGATTGATGATATCCGCGGTACTGCTTTTATTCGCCGCAATACGCCACAGGATTGGTTTGAACTGGACTCCACCCGCATTGACCGTCCAGGGCGCGTTGACCGCATTATCAACCCTTATGTGAATACTCAAGACACTGATGCCTGCGCCCTTGAACAGCAGGCCGGCGAACTACCTGAGCAATCGGATGTGCAGGTGGTGCAGCTGATTGATCACCCCAACCTCACCCGTGAGCGCACGGTGATTCGTATTCCGTCGTTTGAAAAAGTGCGCAATGATCCAGTGTTGTATGCCCACGCCAACCGCGTGCTGCACCTAGAAACCAACCCCGGCAATGCCCGTGCTTTGGTGCAGCGCCATGAGAATCAGGATATTTGGCTCAACCCACCACCGATTCCGTTGACCACAGATGAAATGGATTATGTGTTTGGCTTGCCCTATGCGCGGGTGCCACACCCCAAGTACGGCGCGGCTAAAATCCCTGCTTACGAAACCATTCGTTTCTCGGTCAACATCATGCGCGGCTGCTTTGGTGGCTGTACTTTCTGCTCCATTACCGAGCACGAAGGACGCATTATTCAAAGCCGTTCCCATGAATCGATTTTGCAAGAAATCGAACAAATGCGCGACAAGGTACCGGGCTTTACTGGTGTGGTGTCCGACCTTGGCGGGCCGACGGCGAATATGTACCGCTTGGCCTGTAAGAGCAAAGAAATTGAAGAGGTGTGCCGCAAGCCCTCTTGTGTATTCCCCGGCATTTGCCCGAACCTGAATACCGATCACAGCTCGCTGATCGAGTTGTACCGTAAGGCACGGGAATTACCCGGAGTAAAAAAGGTGCTGATTGCTTCAGGTCTGCGCTATGACTTGGCCGTGGAACACCCTGAGTATGTGCGCGAACTGGTAACCCACCATGTGGGCGGCTACTTAAAGATTGCCCCAGAGCACACTGAAGAAGGTCCGCTGGAGCACATGCTGACGCCGGGCATTGGCAGCTATGAACGCTTCCGTAAAATGTTTGAGCAGTTCTCTAAAGAAGCCGGCAAAGAGCAATACCTAATCCCCTACTTTATTGCTGCGCACCCAGGCACCACCGACAAAGACATGCTCAGTTTGGCCCTGTGGCTGAAAAGCAATAACTTCCGCGCCGACCAAGTGCAAGCGTTTTACCCCTCACCTATGGCTACGGCAACAGCGATGTACCACTCAGGTAAAAACCCGCTGCGTAAAGTCACCTATAAAAGCCCCGCCACGGAGATTGTAAAAAGTGAAGAGCAGCGGCGTTTACACAAGGCTTTCTTGCGCTATCACGACCCTAAATCTTGGCCGTTGATTCGCGAAGCCTTACTGCGCATGGGCCGCGCGGACTTAATCGGCGCAGGGAAAAACAAGCTGGTGCCTGCTCAGCAACCGCAAAACGATGGTTATCGCAGCGCCCGACGCAAAAACTCAACGCCAGCCAAAGGCAAACAGGCTGCTCGCCCTTTATTAACTCAACACACTGGCATCCCGCCGCGGGCCAAAGACGACAAACCCAGTTGGCATAAACGCGAAGAAGCCAAAGCCGCTGCAGAAGCCAAACTGCGCGCTGAACGCCGACAAAAGCCTGCTGCCAAAGGCGGCAAAGGCCGACCACCAGCAAAACCGCGTTAAGTAGGTGAGCTGCTTCGGCACCCATGCCGTCCTAATTGGACGGCCTACGGCAGCCTTAATACATAAGCGGCGAGCCTAAATATATCGACCCTTCAAGGTCGATATATAGGGCTAAAATCCAGCCTAGCGAGAGTCCATCAGTTCGGCAAGGATCTCAAACGAGCGCAAGCGGTCTTCATGCTCATACAAATCGCAGGTAAAGATCAGCTCATCGGCTTGCGTATGCTCGAGCAAGATGTCCATTTTTTGCTTAATGGTAGCGGCGCTGCCGATCATGGCCATACTCAGGAACTCATTGACGGTTTGCTCCTCATGGGGCTTCCATATGTCTTGCATGCTGGCAACCGGCGGGCGCATTAACATGCTTTGCCCACGAATCAGGGCCAAAATGCGCTGTGAGGTGGTGGTTGCTAAAAACTCGGCGTGGGCATCAGTTGCCGCAGCCACCAACGGAATCCCCAGCATGACATAAGGCTTCGCCAGCACTGCAGATGGTTTGAAGTGACGGCGATACACTTCAATGGCCTGCATCATCATGCGCGGGGCAAAATGCGAGGCAAAGGAATACGGCAAACCTTTCTCAGCAGCCAACTGGGCACTGAATAAGCTCGACCCCAACAACCAAATAGGTACATTACTGTTGACCCCAGGCATGGCTATCACTTGCTGTCCTGATCCGCGCGGCCCTAAAAAACGCTGCAACTCATCGACATCCGCTGGAAAATCATCGGCACTGCCGCTGCGGCGCTTGCGCAAAGCCCTCGCAGTCAATGGATCGGTGCCCGGTGCACGGCCCAAACCTAGATCAATGCGCCCTGGATACAAGGCATCTAAAGTACCGAATTGCTCAGCAATCACCAACGGTGCATGGTTAGGCAGCATCACCCCACCCGCTCCTACGCGAATCCGTTGTGTACCAGCCGCTAGATAGCCAATCAGGACTGCGGTTGCCGAGCTGACAATGGCGTCCATATTGTGATGTTCAGCCACCCAAAAGCGGGTAAAGTTTAGTTTTTCAACATGCTGAGCAAGGGCTAACGAGCGCTGCAATGCCGGCGCTGGGCCTTCATCAGTGTCTTTTCGAGAGGCTAAATCTAAAACAGAAAAAGCCACTTTTTGCACATCACTCATACCATTGCTCCTCTTGATTGGGCCAATTACCAACTGCGCTATCAGCATTACACAAACACTATAGGAGTGCTACCATAGCGACCCAGCCCATCGTACTCTGATGAAAAAGTTATGCAGCAAAAATACCTCGCCGGTCAGTCGCTACCTCGTGCATTGTTTAGTATGACTTGGCCCATGCTGTTTGGCGCAGTGGCTCTGATGAGTTTTCAGCTGGTGGACAGTATTTTCATCAGTATGCTTGGGGTGCAGCCGCTGGCGGCTTTAGGTTTTACTCTACCACTGCAGCAATTATTAATTGGTGTGCAAGTTGGTATTGGTATTGCCGCAACCGCACTTATTTCCCGCGCCATTGGTGCTGGCGATCCTGATCGTGCTAAAAATCTCGGCGGTCTTGTGGTGCTGGCCGGCTGTTGTCTTTCGCTGGTGTTATGCACGCTTATTTGGCTGTTACATACGCCTCTGCTCAAGGCGCTCGGTGCCAGTGCCGAACTGCTGCCCTACACAAAAAGCTATTGGTTGCCTTGGCTGAGCAGCGCTTGGTTGGGCGCTTTTTTATATTTCGCCAATAGCATTTCACGGGCTAACGGTGATACGCGCTTACCCGGCCTGATGATGGTGGTGACCAGCATCTTAAATATGCTGCTGGATCCGTTGTTTATTTTCACCTTTAACTTAGGCTTGCCGGGTGCTGCTTATGCCACCATTGTTGCTTACGCTATTAGCGCGGCAGTGATGTATTCACGGGTACTGAAAAATCAGTGGCTGGCTTTCAATCGGGCTAAGTTTGCCACTGGCCCGGCTTTAGCAGAGATTGCCAAAATCAGCGCACCGGCAATGCTCAGCCAATTGATGCCTGGCTCTGCAGCACTGCTTGCGACTCGTTTAGTAGCCGGCTATGGCGGCTCAGCCATTGCTGCTTGGACACTAGGCAGTCGTGTAGAGCTTTTTTCTATCGTGATTGTTCTAGCGCTCACCATGTCATTGCCACCGATGATTGGCCGTTTATTTGGCTCCCAGCAAATAGCCCGCGTGCACCACTTGGTTTTGGTCGCTGTGCGTTTTGTGATTGGCTTGCAAGTTATTATTGCTTTATTTTGGATGGCCAGTCGCTGGTTAATAGCACCAGCCTTAGCCCCAGACCTTGATACCGAAACGTACCTGATGAGTTACATGCTCTGGGTACCCATCAGCTACGCTGCCTTGGGTGTCTGCATGCTTATGGTCTCGGTGTGCAACGCCCTGGGAATGCCAATGCGCGCTGTCTGGATCTCAACTTTACGTCTGTTTTTCTGCTACCTACCGGCCTTGTGGTTAGGCGCTGCGCTGGCCGGCATGAGCGGTTTATATATTGGCGTATTACTGGGTAATGTGGCAGCAGGCTTGCTGTCTTGGCAGCTGTATCAGCGCGGCTTAAAGCATCTGCAACATGGTTAGGCGACCCATGCGTGAGTAATTTAAGCGCAATAAAAAACCCGCCAGCAGCGGGTTTTTAGCGGAACGGGACAACTCAGTATTGTTACAACGCGGCTAGGCCACGCTGTAAGTCGGCTTGAATATCACTGTACTCCTCTAAGCCAACGGCAACACGAATTAGACCATCGCGGATCCCTGACTGCTCACGCTCGTGCGGCTGCAAACGGCCATGGGTGGTACTGCCTGGGTGGGTAATGGTAGTTTTCGTATCACCCAAGTTAGCCGTAATGGAGATCATGCGTGTGGCATCAATAAAGCGCCACGCACCTTCTTTGCCGCCTTCTACTTCAAAACTCAAGACAGCACCAAAACCACTTTGCTGCTGTTTGGCCAATTCATGCTGTGGGTGACTGGCTAAGCCAGCATAATAAACTTTTTTAACCTGTGGCTGCTGCTCAAGCCACTGCGCCAGTTGCTGAGCACTTTGACAGTGGGCATGCATGCGCAAGCGTAAGGTTTCCAAACCTTTTAAGAAAACCCAAGCATTAAACGGGCTCATGGTCGGCCCAGCAGTGCGCAAAAAGCCCACGACTTCAGTCATCAGCTCGGCACGACCCAGTACTGCACCGCCTAAACAACGGCCCTGACCATCAATGTATTTTGTCGCTGAATGGATCACAATGTCTGCGCCCAAGGCCAATGGCTTTTGTAAAACGGGGGTGCAGAAGCAGTTATCCACCACTAACAGAGCGTCAGCCCCGTGGGCAATTTTACTGAGCGCACGTATATCAGCCAACTCAGCCAAAGGATTAGAGGGGGACTCAACAAACAGCAATTTAGTTTTAGCAGTGCACGCCGCTTGCCAGGCCGCTAGATCATCTATTTTCACATAGGTGATTTTAATGCCAAAGCGTGCGCAGTATTTATCAAACAAACTAACAGATGCACCAAAGATGCTGCGCGAAACCAGTATTTCGTCGCCCATACTGCACAGGCTCATTACTGTAGCTAAAATAGCTGACATCCCTGAGGCGGTGGCCACGCACTTTTCTGCGCCTTCGAGTGCTGCTAAACGTTCTTCAAAAGTACGTACGGTCGGATTAGTATAGCGCGAGTACACGTTGCCACTGCGCTCCCCAGCAAAGCTTGCTGCAGCATCTGCCGCGCTACGAAAAACGTAGCTGGAAGTGGTGAAAATAGCCTCACTGTGCTCTGCTTCAAAGCTGCGCTGCTGACCTGCGCGCACCGCTAAGGTATCGAAACCCGTATCAGTTAACTCGCTATTGAGTCGACCCGCCTGCCAATCCGTCGTCATGACTTACACCTTATATACGTCTAATAAAGAGCAGGCTGTGAATACTCAAGCCTGCTGGTAATAGTGCGCTGCCCATTTAGCGACAGCGCTTACAGGGTTAATCTGCTTCGTTATTGTGTAGGCCAATAGTGGCCTGACTGACCTGTTCAGCCCCTTGCTCAAGGCCATTGCGCTGATTTTCAATGCGCTGCAAGTAAGCTGCATCAATATCACCAGTCACATACACACCATCAAAAACCGCACAATCAAACTGATCTATCTGAATTTTACCGCCTTCAACAGACTCAATAAGGTCTTCTAGATCTTGGTAAACCAACCAATCAGCACCGATCAGCTCTGCTATTTCATCGGTCGTGCGGTTGTGCGCAATGAGTTCATTGACGCTTGGCATATCAATGCCATAAACGTTTTGATAACGCACAGCCGGCGCTGCGGAGCAGAAATACACATTTTTCGCCCCAGCATCACGGGCCATTTGAATAATTTGCTTACAGGTCGTACCGCGCACAATGGAGTCATCCACCAGCATCACGTTCTTACCGCGAAACTCCAACTCAATGGCGTTGAGCTTTTGTCGCACCGATTTTTTACGGGCGGCTTGCCCGGGCATAATAAAGGTGCGGCCGATATAGCGGTTTTTAACAAAACCTTCGCGGTACTTAATGCCCATGCGGTTAGCCAGTTCTAAAGCCGAGGTACGGCTGGTATCCGGTATAGGAATGACCACATCAATGTCATGCTCTGGCCGCTCTCGGAGAATTTTATCGGCAAGCTTTTCACCCATGCGCAAACGTGCTTTATACACGGATACACCATCAATAATAGAGTCAGGGCGCGCTAAATAGACATGTTCAAAAATACACGGATTGAGCACAGGATTGGCTGCACACTGGCGCGTGTGTAACTCACCGTCTTCAGTGATATACACCGCTTCACCTGGCGCCAAGTCACGAATCAAGGTAAAGCCCAGTACATCGAGGGCGACGCTCTCTGAGGCAATCATATACTCAACGCCTTGCTCAGTTTCACGCTGACCAAAGACAATCGGACGAATGCCATGGGGGTCGCGAAAACCTAATACACCGTAGCCAGTAATCATGGCAACAACTGCATAACCACCACGGCAACGCTCATGCACACGGCTGACCGCAGCAAACACGTCTTCTTTAGTGGGTTGCAGCTTGCCACGCTGACTGAGCTCATGGGCAAATACGTTAAGCAGTACCTCTGAGTCTGAATTGGTATTCACGTGGCGCAAGTCAGATTCGTAAATCTCTTTCGCCAGCTGTGCCACGTTGGTTAGATTACCATTGTGAGCAAGGGTGATACCGTACGGTGAGTTGACATAAAATGGCTGCGCTTCGGCACTGCTAGAACTACCGGCAGTTGGGTAACGAATATGGCCGATTCCCACATTACCAATCAGCTCTTTCATGTGCCGGGTGCGAAACACGTCACGCACTAAGCCGTTGTCTTTACGCAGAAACAGACGTCCATCTTTTGATGTCACCATTCCAGCGGCATCCTGGCCACGGTGTTGAAGTACGGTAAGTGCGTCATACAACGCTTGATTAATGTTTGATTTACCAACAATACCGACAATGCCACACATGTAACGCGACCCCTACTCTGTCATTCTAATTAAAGGCAGTTGTACGAAAACAGTTACTGCCTCGTTTGCTCGTTAATGCTGAGCATTTTGAGCTGTCGAGATCCACTCACCGGATAACCCCAATACAAGGTTTTTTGACCAGTCAGCAATCAGTAGAAAATGCGGTATGAGGGTTGATTGTTTCCACCAGATGTCTTGCTGCACCGGTGCCAAACTCAACAGACCTACCACTACCACAACCAGCAATAAGCCCCGCGCTGCGCCAAAAACCATACCTAAAAAACGGTCAGTTCCGGTTAAACCCGTTGCCCGCACCAGTTGTGCTAATAAAAAGTTAACCAAAGCACCAATCAGCAGTGTGGCTAGAAACAGCACTGCACATGCAGCAATCACTCGTACTGACGGTGTATCGATATAGGGCTCGAAATGGTGGGCTAAGCTGCCACCAAACATCCAAGCAATAATGCCTGCAACAATCCAGGTCACTAATGACAGTGCTTCTTTAATAAACCCGCGGCTTAGACTTATAAGCGCCGAGATGACAAGCACACCGAGAATAAGGGCATCAACCCAATTAAAAGACACTGATTAATAGCCTGCTTGGTAAAAGCGCTATTTTAACAGAGCAACAGCATACTGATAAGCGCTTGTTGCTCTTTTAGTCATCATTGCCAGTTTAAGGCTGGTAGCGCACAACAAAACAGTCCTGACTTTCACGGTTTTTCAAGTTTTTGCACATTGCTTGCGCTTCCGACTGTTTCACCAGCGGCCCAATCAACACGCGATGGCTACCATCAGCACTGCGCACATAGGCATTGTATTGTTTTTTACGGTAGCTATCGCGCAATGCTTCGGCATTGGCTTTACTGGTCACATTGGCAAGTTGCACCGACCAAGAAACAGGTAAGTTGTTTTTATCAATGCCCGGTGCTGGAGCCTGTTGTGCAGGTTTCTCAGTAATGGCTTTGCTTGGCGCTGCAGGTTGTGTTACTGGCTGGCTTGGCTGTGCTACTGGCTCAACTGGCGGAGCAATGGGCGCAACAGCTGCAGCTGGCTCACTGTCCAGTTGCTCTGGTTGCTCTGATGCTTGCTCAACGATAATGTGCTCGTCCCACTCATCATCCAGCACTGGCTCCGGCACGCTCACGTCTTCCACTGGAAACTGTGGCACTGCAGGCGCCTGCGGCATTGGCGGGGCTTGCACCACGACTTCTTGCACGGGTTCTTCTTTTTTAAACAGCATGGGTAAGAAAATAACTGCCAAAGCAATTAAAACGATTGCACCCACGATGCGCTGCTTAAGTTTACTGTCTGACGCTGCCATAAATACCCGCCCTGCTCTGTAGAGATGAGATTAAGCTTGTGAAGCCATACCACTTAAACATAGATACCCTGCTTGCACAATATCTCTGCCCTGCTCAAAATCTCTAAGCTTATGCCAGCTGCTCTAACCACTTCAGAGCTTCGGCCACAGTGAAGAATGAACCAAAAACAATGATCTGGTCATCGGCGCTGGCTTGCTGGCACTGTGCGCTAATGGCTTGCGCGATACTGGCATAGCCTGTTACCGAAGCTTGGCGGTGCAAGAGTGCTTGCTGCAATTGCTCAAGCTTACAGCTGCGTGGACTGGGCAATGCTGCCACTGCCCAGCTGTGTATTTGCGGCTCGATACAATCGAGCACACCGTTCAAATCCTTATCGTCCAGCACCCCAAGCACCGCTAGGCGCCGGCCTTTGATGGGCTGTGACTGTAGGCGTTCAGCCAAATAGCTTGCCGCATGGGGATTGTGCGCCACATCGAGTAAAAGCTGTACGCGGCGCCCTTGCCACTCAATTTGTACCGCCTGTAAGCGCCCGGGCATACGAGCCTTACTGAGCCCTGCAGATAACTGAGCTTGATCCCAGTTCAGACCCAATAAAGCATACACCTGCAAAGCCAGCGCCGCATTCTCAACGGGCAAAGTAAGCATAGGCAGAGCTTGCAGCTGTATGGGTTGGCCGTGCTGATCGACACCCCGCCAATGCCAATCGTTTTCAGAGACAGCCAAATCAAAATCGCGGCCGCGCAACAATAACGGCGTGGCAAGTACAGCAGCTTGAGTCAGCAGTCGCTCGGGCGGAGCTAAATCAGCGCAAACGGCTGGACGTCCTGCGCGAAAGATACCGGCTTTTTCATAAGCAACTGAATCCCGCGTATCCCCTAGCCAGTCATGGTGATCTAGGCCAATATTGGTGACAACGGCAACATCAGAGTCAATTATATTGACCGCATCGAGGCGACCGCCCAAACCCACCTCAAGAATAGCCACATCCAGTTCGGCTTGCGCAAAAAGATAAAACGCCGCCAAAGTGCCCATTTCAAAATAGGTTAAGCTGATGTCAGCACGGGCCTGCTCGACCGCAGTAAAAGCTGCACACAGCTGTTGATCGCTGACCTCTTGATCATTAATGCGCACACGCTCGTTATAGCGCAACAAGTGTGGCGAGCTATACACGCCAACCTTAAGCCCCTGCTGGGCAACTAAACTGGCTAAAAAAGCACAGGTGGAGCCTTTCCCGTTGGTACCTGTGACAGTCACCACTTGGTCAGCAATGCGCGTTAACTCAAGACGCTGCGCCACGGCTTCAATACGGGCCAAGCCCATATCGATTTCACTGGGGTGCAGCTGCTCTAAATAACTGAGCCATTGCTCAAGGGTGCGCGCTTGCATGCTTTATACCTTATCTGCGGTGCTGGCTGGAGCTTCCTCCACTTCAGCAACAACATCCACTTCCACCACTGGGATAGTGGGCAGGTCCATCAGCTGACGCAGAATACTCGCCAAGCGTGGGCGCAACTCAAGGCGCGGAATAATTAAATCAATGGCACCGTGCTCCAGTAAGAACTCACTGCGCTGGAAACCTTCTGGGAGTTTTTCACGCACAGTTTGCTCAATAACGCGCGGCCCAGCAAAACCAATCAAGGCTTTGGGTTCAGCAACATTGAGGTCACCAAGCATTGCTAAACTGGCTGAAACACCGCCATACACTGGATCAGTTAAGACTGAAATATAGGGAATACCTTCTTCACGCAAGCGGGCAATCACTGCTGAAGTTTTCGCCATCTGCATCAAGGAAATCAACGCTTCTTGCATACGCGCACCGCCTGATGCGGAGAAGCACACTAGCGGACAGCGTTGCTCAAGGGCAACATTGGCTGCCTGGACAAACTTCTCACCGACAATAGCGCCCATGGAGCCACCCATAAAAGCAAATTCAAAAGCAGCGGCAACGACCGGCATACCTTCTAAAGTGCCGCTCATGGCGATCAAAGCATCTTTTTCACCGGTCTGTTTTTGTGCAGCAGAGAGGCGGTCTTTGTAGCGTTTGCTATCACGGAATTTAATACGGTCCGTTGGTTCAAGGTCGGCAGCAATCTCTTCGCGCCCAGCTTCATCTAAGAAGATATCCAAACGGGTACGTGCGTCAATGCGCATGTGGTGGTCACACTTTGGGCAAACATCTAACGTTTTTTCTAATTCGGGCTTATATAAGACTGCTTCACAGGAAGGACATTTATGCCATAGCCCTTCAGGGACTGAACTTTTCTTGACCTCAGAGCGCATGATCGAGGGAATTAGTTTATCGACTAACCAGTTGTTCATCTGTTGCCTACTCCGCCTAGGGACAAGTGACTGTGCACTGTGCCTTATAAATTTTGTTTGATAATCAAGCTACTGACGGCCAATTACTGGGCTCCGTCACATAGCTGGGCATTTTTCATCTGTACAGCATATAAGAATTTACGCATTTTATCTGCGTCTTTAATTCCTCGATTGGCTTCAACACCACCGCTCACATCCACAGCCCAAGGCTGCACTTGTTGCATTGCTTGCGCCACATTATCGGCATTTAAACCGCCGGCGAGAATTAGCGGTTTGGCTAAGCTTGCGGGGATTTGCGTCCAATCAAAACGCTCCCCAGTGCCGCCGTGCACACCGGGCACCCAAGCATCCAGCAAAATACCTTGGGCACTCTGATACTGCTCTGCAAGCTGGGCTATATCAAGTCCAGGCTGCATACGCAAAGCGCGAAAATACGGGCGCGCAAAGCCTTCGCAGTCAGCTGCCGTTTCATCGCCGTGAAACTGTAAAATGTCCAAAGGCAGCTCGTCGAGAATGGCATTAATCTCGCTTCGTGAAGCGTTTACAAACAAGCCCACGGTACTGACAAAAGGCGGCAAAGCGGCAATGATTTTCTGCGCCTGAGCAACAGTCACAGCCCTTGGGCTCTTGGCATAAAACACTAATCCGAGGGCATCAACACCTGCTTGAGCAGCTATTAAGGCATCCTCAACCTGGGTTATGCCGCATATTTTAGTTCGTATCCGCACGATAAGATCCTCTAGTCTTGCCCAAAAGTATCCGCTAAGCCGGACAGAAAATGTGGCCCTAGATAGCGCTCAGGCAGCTTAAACGGCTCTGGGTACTCCACTTGCACCATATATAAACCATGGGGTGCTGCGGTTACTCCACCCGCCTTACGGTCACGGCTTTCTAACACCTGCTGCGCCCACTGCACTGGCCGCTCACCGGCACCAATCATCATCAACACACCGGCTATATTGCGCACCATGTGGTGCAAAAACGCATTGGCGCGCACATCAATAATAATCAGCTTACCAAACTCCAGCACCTGTAAGTGATGGATGGTGCGCACTGGCGAATGTGCTTGGCAGCCGGCAGCCCGCAGCGCATTAAAGTCATGGGTGCCCACCAGGCAGCGCGCCGCTGTGCGCATTTTCTCGATATTCAGCGCTTGGTGAGTCCAGGTCACTTCTTCCGCTAGATGCGCAGGGCGCACCTCATTACTGTAAATCACGTAACGGTAGCGCCGCGCCACAGCACTGAAACGCGAGTGAAACTCTGGCGGCATCACTTGCGCCCACAGCACACTGATATCCTTGGGCAAGTAACGGTTTGCCCCCATCACCCAAGCACGCATCGGACGCTCAATGGGCGTATCAAAATGCACCACCTGGCCGCAAGCATGCACCTTAGCATCAGTGCGTCCGGCGCAACTTAAGCGTACTGGGAGGCCAGCGTTTATCTGCTGCAAAGCTTCCTCTAAATGGCCTTGGATGCTTGCTGTGCCTTGCGGCTGCAATTGAAAGCCATGGTAGTTGGAGCCTTTGTACTCAACGCCTAATGCTATTCTAGAAACGCCAGCGGCAGCCTCTTGGGCTGCCGCTGGCGTTGTTACGTCTGACATGAATTATCCTATCTTGCTCATTAACTCATGCGCTTCGTCTTGCTGGGCACTGCTGCCTTCGGCAACAACTTCCTCCAAAATATCCCGCGCACCTTCAGCATCGCCCATATCAATATAAGCGCGCGCTAAATCCAGTTTAGTCGCAGTTTCATCGGTACCGGAAAGGAAGCTGAAGTCATCATCCACACCGCCCAATTCAGCAAAGTCATCAAAATCATCCAAATTGCTAGCAGGCTCAGCTTCAGCTTGAGGGGTACTCGGTGCTGCAGGCTCGTTGGCTAAATCAAGCTCCAACTCATCAAAGCTAAAGTTATCAGTGGCCGCTTGGCTTTCTTCCGTTAGGCTGGCAGTGAGGGCATCCAGCTCATCTTCTACTTCATCCATTTGCTCTGTGAAGTCAACAGTCGTTGCGGCTGGCGTAGCAACCTCATCGAAGGCAGCTAAATCAAAGTCTGCAGGCAGCTCAAGCTCAGGCGCATCAGCACTGCTGTCTTCAGTTAGATCAAGGGTTATGTCATCTAAAGAAAGCTCAGCAAAGTCATCTACTGCTGCAGTTTTAGTGGTTTCGCTGGGCTCTTCTGGCAAGTCCAAGGCGAAATCTAATGAGAAATCATCCGTAAGCTCTGGGCTTGCTGGCTGCTCAGTGCTTTCTGCAGCAAGCAGGTCAGCACCATCGAATTGCAGCTCACCAGCATCCAACTCTGCAGGCTTAGTTTCTGCTGTCTCTGGCGTCTCGGAAAAGTTCAGATCCAAATCAAAGTCAAAATCTGTATCGGTTGGTTTTGCCTCAGGTTCAGATTCTGCCAGCAGCGCTGATAAGTCATCCAGCTCTGCGTCTAGATCAGCTACCGCTGTACTGCTGAGCTCACTTGGCGTGTCTAGCGTTAAATCATCTAAACTGATATCAGCAAAATCATTGAAGTCCGTTTCGGCGCTAACCGCTTCAACCTGTTCAGCACCAAACATGTGCGGATAGCGGGCTTTAATTTGCGCCAATTCTGCAGTTGCACCACCAATCTCGGTTAACTCATTGATCTGGCGGGAAACGCCTGCGTGATCCTCAAGATCAGCCAGCACTTCAACCAACTTAAGACGCAGATCAAGACGCTCAGGCTCTTGGTCTACGGCATTGGCTAGAACGGTGGCAGCCTGACTGAAACGACCAAAGCTAATATAGCTCTCTGCCTCAGCTAGCACATCACTGGCTTCATCTTTAAATGCTGCTTCAGGAGTAGGCGCATCAAAGGAGAAGTCTTCCAGCAAATCATCACTGTCAACTGCTTCTGTGGTTGCCGCGCTGTCTGTGGCAGTAAGGCTTGCAGTAACAGCGCTGGCAGGATCAACCTCAGGCGTTGCTAGTGCTTCAGGTGCTTGTGCCGCTAATTCCTGATCAGCTGGCTCATCGAAGAGCTCAGCCTCTTTGCGTGCGCGACTGCGGGAGATTCCCATCAGCAGCAAGAGCAGCGCTAAAACTGCCGCAGCACCTGCGCCTGCTAGCAGCATTGGATCATCTTTAATTTTATCAATGATGCTCTTTTCTTCAGCTGCTGGCTGCTCAGCAACAGGTGCTTGGGCTGGTGTGGCAGGTTCAGCTTGCGCTGCGCCCTCGGCGGCTGTTTCGCTTTCAACAACAATTTCAGGCTCTGGTGCTGCTGCCGGTTCAACAGGCTGTGCAACGGCTTCAGGTGCAACCTCTTCAGTCTCTACTGCAGAAGTTTCAACACCTTGCGCGGTTTCCTCGGTAACTTCAGAAATCGCCTCAACGCCATCAATGCCTGGTTCTGTAGCTGGGTCGGCCAGCTCTATGCTTGCCTCGCCTAGATGCTCAGCTGGTGCAGCAGCCTGATCGTTAGCGACATCTGCTACTGGCGTATCTACAGCATTTTGCAACTGCGCCAATTGGTTGTCTTTAAGCTCAATTAAGCGCTGTAATTTTTCTAATTGACTATTTAGGTCTTCGACACGGCTTTGCAGGTCTTGGTTTTCTAAGACTGTGGAGTCCAAGCGCTCTTTACTTGCAGCCAACTGATCTTGTAAAGCGCTAAGGTTAGCAGCACTGCCTTCATCTGCCGCTTGCTCAGCAGCGCCCGGTGCTTCAGCAACCAGTCTGAGGCTATCACTTTTCTCAATCGCCGCCGGTGCTGCCCCAGCTTCGCTGCGGTGCGTGGCATCAAGTTGGCGTTCAGCTACAGCAGGCGCTCTGCGCGCGTTTTGCCAGCTGTCATTTTGCTGAGTTACTTGCGCTATAGCTTCAGCACGGCTGCGGCTGTTAATTTCTTGCTCACTGGGTAAGCGTAAAACCTGGCCACTCTTCAAACGGTTAATATTGCCGTCTAAAAAAGCATTTGGGTTGAGGTCCTGAATCGCCAGCATCGTTTGATGCACTGAGGCATTACCACCCACACGTGAGGCCACTTCCCAGAGCGTATCGTTCTTTTGCACACGGTAATCACCGCCCTGATTTAAAGCATTGGCTCTGGCAGCAGGCGCCGCACTTGGCGCTGGTGTTGCTTGGCGGACAATGGGTTGTGGCTGAGCAGCAGCCTGAGGCGGTGGCTGCATACGGCTTGGTACAGTAGCTGCTGGTTGCGGTGCATAAATAACTTGTTGCGGTTTATAGAGCGGCGGATCCAGTAACAGGGTGTACTCACGCAGTAAACGCCCATTAGGCCAGAGCACCTCTACTAAGAAGTTTAAGTAGGGTTCTTTAATGGGTTTGTTACTGGTGACCCGAATGACACTTTTGCCATTGGCATCCACCACTGGAGTAAACTTCAATCCGGTCAATAAAAACTGCCGATCAATGCCGGCTTTGCTAAATTCTTCCGGTGAGGCGAGCTGACTTTTAATCTCAATAGAGCTTAAATCACGCACCTCCAATAAAGAAATTTCAGCTTCAAGAGGCTGATTTAAAGATGACTTAACTGATAAATCACCTAAGCCTAGCGCATAGGTAAAACTGGAAGTAAACGCTGTAGCAGCTGCAACTGCTAACACCAATTTGCGAACTTGAAGCATATAGAGTTATCCCTTATTTTTCGTTCCGGATACCCCGGAGGGTTTTGAATGCGCTGTGCTCAATCGCCAAAAATGACGGCCCCCGTCAGCAGCACTCAACCTGATTCCGCTCAGCAATTAAAAATATTATTAAGCTAATTGGCTAAGTATCTTTTACGGATAGAGTTTTATCAACATTCAATCGACTTACTCAAGCTATATCAAGCCCGTTTTAGCGTTAATATCAGACATACTGCACAATTCTTAACTCTTCAGTAGTGTCTTCAGTCAATAGGCGCGCAAAAAGCTGATTAATTTACTGTTTGCGCGCCGGACTTAGGTGATTAACGTTCCAGCAAAATCCGCAGCATTCTGCGCAATGGTTCTGCAGCGCCCCATAACAATTGGTCACCCACGGTGAAGGCGCCCAAGTAATGCGAGCCCATATTCAGCTTGCGTAAACGGCCCACTGGAATATCTAAAGTTCCAGTCACAGCAGTTGGCGTTAGCTCGCGCATGGTCACTTCACGATCATTGGGAATTAAACGCACCCAAGGGTTGTGCTGGCTAATCATGTCTTCAATTTCAGCCAAGGGCACATCTTTATTTAACTTAATAGTCAAAGCTTGACTGTGGCAACGCATTGCCCCCACTCGCACACAGATGCCATCAATATTAATTGGGTTTTTATAGCGGCCCAAGACCTTGTTAGTCTCGGCTTGCGCTTTCCACTCTTCGCGGCTTTGCCCGTTGGGTAAAGCACTGTCAATCCACGGAATTAAGCTGCCGGCCAAGGGTACGCCGAAATGATCCGTAGGAATGCTATCGCCGCGCTGGTATTGGGCAACTTTACGGTCAATGTCTAAAATTGCACTGGCTGGATCTTGCAACTCAGTTGCAACAGAGTCATGAATGCCGCCCATTTGACGAATCAACTCACGCATATTTTGCGCACCTGAGCCACTGGCTGCTTGATAGGTCATGGCGCTCATCCACTCAACCACGCCTGCCTCAAATAAACCACCCAGTCCCATCAGCATCAGGCTGACGGTGCAGTTACCGCCGACATAATCTTTTACGCCATTATCCAACGCCTGATCAATACCTTTGCGGTTAACTGGGTCTAGCACAATGACTGAATGGTCTTTCATCCGCAGCGCTGAGGCCGCATCAATCCAGTACCCTTCCCAGCCCGCTTCACGCAGCTTCGGAAACACCGCTTCGGTGTAGTCGCTGCCTTGACAGGTCAAAATGACATCCAAGTTTTTCAGCTCATTAATATCATAAGCATCTTTTAGAGTTGGAATATCTTTACCAATGTCAGGTCCTTGTCCACCTACGTTGGAGGTAGTAAAGAACACCGGCTCAATTAAATCGAAATCCTGTTCTTCGAGCATGCGCTGCATCAGCACTGAGCCAACCATGCCGCGCCAACCAATAAGACCTACACGTTTCATTGCGACTACACCTATTGTTAGTTAATTTCCGTCAGATCATTAAGCAGCAATGCTCTGACGGATAGATTTAATTGAGTAATCTTACAGTTTTGCGAGCGCTGCGACTACCGCATCACCCATTTCAGTGGTGCCGACTTTGCGCATACCGGCAGAGAAGATATCGCCAGTGCGCAAACCTTGATCCAGCACATCACTCACTGCTTGCTCAATGGCATCTGCCGCGGCGAGCTGGTTAAAGGTATAACGCAGCATCATCGAAACAGACAAAATGGTCGCCAAAGGGTTGGCCAAATCTTGGCCAGCAATATCCGGTGCAGAACCATGGGAAGGCTCATACATACCCTTGTTGTTCGAATCTAAAGACGCCGATGGCAGCATCCCAATGGAGCCGGTCAGCATTGACGCCTGATCCGATAAAATATCGCCGAACAAGTTGTCGGTCACAATCACATCAAACTGCTTTGGTGCGCGGACCAGTTGCATCGCTGCGTTGTCTACATATTGATGACTCAGTTCCACATCGGGGTATTCTTTGGCCACTTCGTTGACCACTTCACGCCATAAACGACTGGAATCCAGCACGTTAGCTTTATCCACGGAGCAAACTTTCTTATTGCGCAGACGAGCCATATCAAAGCCCACTTTGGCAATGCGGCGAATTTCACTTTCGCTGTATGGCAGTGTGTCATAAGCCATGCGCTCGCCATTCTCTAACGTAACGGTGTCACGGGGCGTACCGAAGTAAATGCCGCCAGTTAGCTCACGGACAATTAAAATATCTAAGCCGGAAACCACTTCTGGTTTAAGGGTGGAGGCTTCAGCCAGTTGCGGATACAAAATAGCCGGACGCAAGTTACCAAACAAACCCAGCTCAGATCGAATTTTCAATAAGCCCCGCTCTGGACGAATGGCAACATCAATGTTGTCCCACTTTGGACCACCCACAGCGCCCAATAGCACCGCATCTACTTCGCGCGCGAGGGCTAAAGTTGAATCGGCTAAAGGCACGCCATGCTTATCAATCGCCGCACCGCCCAACTCGCCCTCAACCAGCTCGTAGCCTAAGTTGAACTTCTCACTGGCCAGCTCTAAAACCTTAACTGCTTCGCGAATGATTTCCGGACCAATACCATCGCCCGGCAATACTAAAATCTTTTTAGACATATCAAATACTCAGCGCCACAGTGCCATTGTACTGCGGCGCAGTTAGTTAAATTAAAGTGCGTCAAACAACCATGGGTTAGCTTTTTTGTAGCCCACTTCAAACTCTCGAATCAGCTCAGCATCTTGCAAGGTCAGGCCAATATCATCCAGACCATTAAGCAAGCAATGCTTACGGAACGCATCCACCTCAAACCGATACTGAACACCGTCAGGGCGCGACACCGTTTGCGCTTCAAGGTCAACAGTCAGCTCATAGCCCTCAGTGGCTTGTGCTTGCGCAAACAGCTCGTTGACTTCATCAGCAGTTAAAATAATCGGCAATAAACCGTTTTTAAAGCTGTTGTTGTAAAAAATATCAGCAAAGCTCGGCGCAATAATCGCACGGAAACCGTACTCGTCCAGTGCCCACGGTGCATGCTCACGGCTGGAGCCACAACCGAAGTTCTCTTGTGCCAATAACACGCTGGCACCCTGATAGCGCGGCTGGTTCAAGACGAATTCAGGATTCAGTGGACGCTTACTGTTGTCCTGCCCTGGCTGGCCTTCATCTAAGTAGCGCCACTCATCAAATAAGTTGGCACCAAAGCCTGTGCGTGCGATGGATTTTAAAAACTGCTTAGGAATAATTTGGTCAGTATCAACGTTGGCGCGATCCAACGGAGCAACTAAACCCTGATGTTGAGTAAAGGCTTTCATGCTTATGCTCCCTCGTTCATGAATGCACTGACATCCACAAGGTGACCTTTAACCGCTGCAGCGGCGGCCATTGCTGGACTCACCAAGTGCGTACGCCTGCCATTACCCTGACGGCCTTCAAAGTTACGGTTCGAGGTTGAAGCGCAATGCTCTCCGTTGCCCAACTTATCTGGGTTCATCGCCAAGCACATGGAGCAACCAGGCTCGCGCCACTCAAAACCAGCTTCTAAGAAAATCTTATCCAAACCTTCTTCTTCCGCTTGCTGTTTAACCAAGCCAGAACCCGGTACTACCATGGCTTGAATGACATTGCTGGCAACTTTGCGGCCTTTAGCCACCGCCGCCGCTGCACGTAAGTCTTCAATGCGCGAGTTGGTGCAGGAGCCAATAAACACCCGATCCAACTTAATATCAGTGATGGCTTGATTCGCGCTTAAGCCCATATAGTGCAAAGCACGGGTAATGGAGTCGCGCTTGACTGGATCAGCTTCTTGCGCTGGATCCGGCACATTGGCATCCACCGGTAAAACCATTTCGGGTGACGTACCCCAGCTCACTTGCGGAATAATGTCTTCCGCGCGCATTTCAACAATGGTGTCGAACTCAGCGTCAGCATCGGAGACTAAATCTTGCCAAGCAGCCACTGCTGCTTCCCAGTTTGCACCTTTGGGCGCATAAGGGCGGCCTTTAACGTAATCAATGGTTTTCTGGTCCACCGCCACCATACCAACACGGGCACCGGCTTCAATGGACATGTTGCAGACCGTCATACGGCCTTCCATGGACAGCTCACGAATGGCACTGCCGGCAAACTCAACAGCATGGCCGTTACCGCCAGCTGTACCAATCTTACCGATAATCGCTAGAACGATATCTTTAGCAGTGACGCCTGCAGGGATTTTGCCCTCAACCCGCACTTGCATGTTCTTCATTTTTTTGGCAACCAAACACTGGGTTGCTAACACATGTTCAACTTCTGAAGTACCAATACCGTGGGCTAAGGCAGCAAAAGCACCGTGGGTTGAGGTGTGTGAGTCGCCGCATACTACAGTCATGCCTGGCAAGGTTGCGCCCTGCTCTGGGCCAATGACGTGCACAATACCTTGGCGCACATCGTTCATTTTAAACTGCAAAATACCGTACTCGTTGCAGTTATCATCCAAGGTTTGCACCTGAATGCGCGACACTTCATCGGCAATGGCTGCAATGCCACCATCACGCTCTTTCTTAGTGGTCGGCACGTTGTGGTCAGGGGTGGCAATATTGGCATCAATGCGCCACGGTTTGCGACCGGCCAAACGTAACCCAGCAAAAGCTTGCGGCGAAGTCACTTCATGTAAAATATGGCGGTCGATGTAAATCAGCGAAGAGCCATCATCACGGCGTTTAACTTCGTGCATCTCCCAAAGTTTGTCGTAAAGCGTTTTTCCAGCCATTAGACCGTCCTCATCAAGGTTATGCGCAGCGGTCATTCACCTACTGCTTATGGGTCTATCCTAGGGTCTCTACTTGAATAACTCAAATTGATATTTCTTATCCATTAGATTCCAGTTAGGAATAGCAGTATAGTCAAAGCACCTCTTTAGCGCGCCATGGTGAATGTGATGGATCTAGCCAACTTGCAAACTTTTATAGCCATTGCCGAGCAGCGCAGTTTTTCTCTGGCCGGCGAACGCTTGCATGTTACGCAACCGGCCATTAGCAAGCGCATTGCCAGCTTAGAAGAGCAATTGGGCATTCGCCTATTTGACCGCATCGGCCGTGAAACCCGCTTAACTGAAGCAGGCCGAGCATTACTGCCGCGCGCTTATCGCATCGTCAATGAGCTGGATGATGCCCGCCGCGCCCTAAACAACCTAAGCGGCACAGTGAGTGGCCGTTTAAGTGTAGCCACCAGTCACCATATTGGTTTGCGCCGTTTACCACCGGTACTGCGCGCTTTTACCAAGCGCTACCCAGAGGTTATGCTTGATATTCGCTTTCTGGACTCGGAAGTGGCCTATGCCGATGTTTTGCATGGGCGTTGTGAGCTGGCGATCATAACCCTTTCACCACACTGTGAAGCGCCATTGCAAGCAGTAAAAGTATGGCAGGACGATTTAGACTTCGTCGTTGCCCCTGATCATCCGCTGGCGCAGCGTAAGCGCATTCGCCTGGCGGATCTATGTGCTTACCCTGCGGTGTTTCCCGGCAGCCACACCTTCACCCGCAAGATCGCCTTGCAGCTGTTTGATCAAGCGGGCTTAACCCCTGAAATCAGCATGAGCACCAACTATATGGAAACCATCAAAATGATGGTATCGATTGGCTTAGCCTGGAGTGTGCTGCCACACAGTATGCTCGATGAATCTGTGCTGCGCTTGCCCATTAGCGATGCTCATCTCAGTCGCGATCTGGGCTACATCATCCACACCGAACGCACTTTATCCAATGCAGCACAAGCTTTTATGCAAATGCTAACCGATGACAGTATAGAGCTGGCGGACAGCCCAAACATCTAAGCCGGTTGCTGGCTAAGCTCTACGGCGGCAAAGGTGTCGGCGGCAAAACCAAACAGACGGTCAATTTCAGCGCAGTCAGTCACTTTACGCAACTGAGTAAATAACTGTTGCGCCTCGGGGTAGTTGCGTGTGAGTAACGCTAGCCATTGTTTAAGACGACCTGGGGCACTGCGTGGCGTCTGAAATAAGCGCACTTGACGCCAAAACTCATGCAGCATGGGCTGTAATTGCTGCCAAGTTTTCAGTTGGTAGGCAATGCCATCACGGGCGCAAGCAATTTGCTTAGCTAAATCCGGTCGTGAGACTAAGCCGCGACCCAGCATCACATGATCCACACCGCTGACTTCACGGCAGCGATACCAGTCTTCTAACGACCAAATATCGCCATTGGCAAACACTGGAATATGGACCACATCCTGTACTTTTGCCACCCACTCCCAGTGTGCTGGCGGCTTATAACCGTCAGTTTTAGTGCGCGCATGCACCACAATTTGCGCCGAGCCACCAGCAGCTAAAGCGCGCGCGGAGTCCATGGCACCATCGGGACTGTCATAGCCTAAACGCATTTTAGTCGTCAACGGGATGTGCGCGGGCATACCGGCACGCACTGCCTCAACTATTTTAAATAACACCTCGGGTTCACGCAGTAAAATTGCGCCACCATTGGAATTGTTGACTGTCTTCGCTGGGCAACCAAAATTCAAATCAATTACCGGCGCCCCCAGCTCGCAGGCTTTTGCCGCATTATCTGCCAAGGCCTGCGGATCAGATCCCAGTAGCTGCACTCGTAACGGCGTACCAACGGGGGTGGCTGCGCCTTGCTGCAACTCTGGGGCCAAACGCTGGTAACTGCGCGTAGGTAATAGCTGATCGGTAATGCGTACAAACTCAGTAACGCACCAATCAATACCACCCTGCTCGGTCAACACATCACGCATAATGTGGTCAACCAATCCTTCCATCGGTGCTAAAGCAATTTGCACAATATTGAACTCACAGAAAACTAAAAATCAGCGTATCGCTGGGATAAAAAACCGTACAGCGCAGCAGTATAAGCATGCTCTGAGCACTGACAAAGCGGTATTTAAACTTTTCGGCTTAACCTAAGCAGGCGGCAGCATCACTGCACCATAGCCTTCAACAAAGGCGGGTGGCATCCGCTTGGGCCGACCGCTGGACAACTCAATGCAGACAAAAGTGGTTTTGGCACGCAGCAAGGTGGCTCCATCGGCAACGCGGCGCAATTGAAAATAGCGGTCCATACGAATGCGCTGATCGGAATGGGCAATCCAGGTGGCCATCTCTAGTTGCTCACCCTCATAGGCGCTGAGCAAGTAATCGATCTCATGACGCAACACCGCCATACCTCGGTCTAAGGCCTGATATTCTGCAAAGCCCAAGCCTAAGTCGATGGAGTGTTGCCAAGCACACTCCTCCATCCAGTGCACATAGACAGCATTATTAACATGGTCAAACTCATCAATATCAGCAGGCTTTGCGCACAGCGGTAAAATATACGGGGCTGGATAATCCCAACTCATGTTAAGGATTCCAAGTGGCCAGCCATCGCACAAGCCTCACGGGCCAACTGGGTAATTTGATCCCAAGCTTGCGCCTGTACCAAACTGGCTGGAGCAATCCATGTTCCACCACAGCACGCCACATTGGGCAAGCTTAAATAGCTCAGTAAGTTGTCACGGGTGACGCCGCCCGTGGGGCAGAAACTGATGCCTGTAAATGGCCCCTTAAAACTATTGAGCATGCGCACGCTGGCTCCACCATTGGCTGGAAACAGCTTTAAAGAACGGTAGCCATATTCGAGCGCAGCCAGCACTTCAGAAGGCGTCATCACTGCGGGCAAGTATGGCAGCTCGGTTTCTTGCGCTGCTTGCGCCAAGCGCTCAGTAAAGCCTGGGCTGACCGCAAACTGCGCTCCAGCATCAATGGCCTGCGCAAACTGTTCGGCATGGATGACAGTGCCCGCACCGACAATCAAGTCGGGGACTTCTTGGCGAATAACTTTCAGCGCTTCCAGGGCTTGTGGGGTGCGTAAAGTAACCTCAATGACATTGAGTCCGCCAGCACACAAGGCCTGAGCCAAGCCAACTGCGCGCTCAACATCATCAATGACCAAGACCGGCAAGACCGGGTAGGCACGACGTAAGATATGTTCCATTGTTAACATGATTTAATCCTCTACTAGAAAGCTGGCACCCTGATCTGCAGGACCAACCCAGCGACGTTGTGCAGCAAATAGCTGCAAACCATAGCCCAAGGGCGCATTCGATGGTGCTTGAGCATCACTGCGCAGAGCCAACTCTTCAGGTTTTACATGTACATGAAAAAGATCTTGCTTAGCATCAATCTCAATAATATCGCCATCTTGCAGACGGCTCAGCACGCCACCTTTAGCCGCTTCTGGCGTGAGGTGAATAGCAGCTAATACCTTACCTGATGCACCGGACAAGCGGCCATCAGTAACTAATGCGACCTTTTGCCCATTGGCTTGCAAGTTAGCCAGTATCGGCATCAACTTATGCAGCTCAGGCATGCCATTGGCTGCCGGCCCTTGGAAACGTACGACCAAAACCAAGTCACCGCTGAGTGTGCCTGAGTGATACGCCTGCAAAGCATCAGCCTCGCAGTCAAAAACCCGTGCTGGCGCGCTAATCGCCCAAAACTCTTCTTGCACTGCTGAGGTTTTTAAAACCGCGCGCCCTAAATTACCAGCCAACAGATGCAGTCCACTGTGGACGGCAAAAGGTGCATCGACCGGCCGCAAGATACTGGTTGCGCGACTTTCCTTTGCGACATCACGCCACTGCAGCTTAGTATCTTGCAAATAAGGCTCGCGGGTATAAGCGTCTAATCCACGCCCTGCAGCAGTGTAGACATCCTGATGCATAAGTCCCGCCTCCAGCAATTGCTTAAACAGCCAAGCAACACCGCCAGCAGCATGAAACTGGTTTACATCAGCAACACCGTTGGGATACACGTGGGCTAGCAATGGCACCACTTGCGACAGCTGCGCCAAGTCTTCCCAACGTAATTCATAGCCTGCCGCGCGGGCAATTGCCGGCAAATGCAGGGTGTGGTTGGTCGAGCCACCACTGGCTAATAAGGCTACCGCACCATTGACCAAAGCTTTCGCATCAAGCTGTACAGCCAAGGGCAAAAAATGACTGCCGTGACGAGTATTGTCCACCAGCACCTGTGCAGCAGCATCGGTTAAGGCGTGGCGCAAGCTCGATACTGGTGAGGCAAAAGCACTGCCCGGCACATGCAGCCCCATGGCTTCCATCAGCATTTGATTACTGTTAGCTGTGCCGTAAAAAGTACAGGTGCCTTCCTCATGGTAAGCCGCTAGTTCAGCTTCTAGCAGCTCATCACGACTGGCTTGACCTTGCGCATAGCGCTCACGAACAGCAGCTTTTTCTGGGTTAGATAAGCCTGAACTCATAGGGCCGGCAGGTACAAAAACTGCAGGCAAATGCCCAAAATGCAGTGCACCAATCAGCAGGCCAGGAACGATTTTATCGCAAACCCCTAAATACAACGCACCATCAAAGACGCCATGGCTAAGCCCTATAGCCGTTGCTTGGGCAATTAAATCGCGGGAAAACAACGACAGTTGCATCCCCGCTGTGCCTTGGGTGATCCCGTCACACATGGCCGGCACACCGGCGGCAAATTGGGCACTAGCGCCATGGCGATACAAAGCGCTTTTCAGCTGATCAGGATAGTGTTTAAGCGGCGCATGAGCCGACAGCATATCGTTGTAGCTGGAAACAATAGCAATGTGCGCAGCACCGCCTTGACGCATGATCAGCCGCTGCTGATCGCTCTGTGCGGCCATTACATGGGCTAAGTTAGAGCAGCCATGGGCACTGTTTAACCCTTGCTCTGCTGCCTGCAGCGCATTGGCCAAGTAGGCAGAGCGCTTAAGCTTTGAGCGCTCTTCTATTTGCTGGGTAATACGCTCAACAGTTGGCTGCATCATGCGAATTCCTTTCTGTTTGTGGCGCTATAGACTCCAAGATCGGTCAGTTTATGGCGCCCAATAAATGTGTACTGGCAGCTGTGCATGCCAAAGTAAATGATAAATTGGTAAAGCCTGAGTGGTGGGATCATTTGCGAGCACACGGTCAATCATCTGCCGCTTACTCTCGCCAAAAATCAGGATACCCAACCACTGGGTTGCACACAGCATGGGCAGGTTTAAGGATAAACGCACTTTAGGCTGATCTGGCGCCAAGCCTACCAATGCCGCTGGTGCTGCATTGGGCTGAAGTGCCGACATCAAATTTGGCATCCCGGGAAACAACGAAGCAATATGACCGTCACCGCCCATTCCTAACAAAGTGGCGGCCAAGGGTAAATACTGCTGCATGCTTGCAGCCCACGCTGTAGCTGCAGCTTCAGCAGTATCGGCTAAACGCGGATCAATGATCCTGGCTTGCGGTAAAGCAGCTGCCAACATTTGTGCATTACTGTGCTGGCTAGCGGCAGCCACCCAGCGCTCATCCGTGGGGCTGATAATGAGCTGCCACCACGGCAAATCTTGCTGGTTAAACCGCTGCAACAAACCCTCAGGCGTACTGCCGCCGGGCAGTAATAAACTGGCTTGTTGTTGCGTCGCAAGAGCCTGCTTCAGGCAGAATGCCAACTGTTCAGTTAACGCCTGGTTACATGCCTGCTGGCTAGCAAACGTATGCAATTGAGCCTGTGACATTGACACCTCCAAAAGCTATTAAGCCTGAGCCAAAGTTATTTTTTGCGCAGTGGCGCGTGTCCGTCGCTGCTCACCACAAAAGTACCTTCTGGCTGGCGGCGCTTACTGGGTTTTTTAGTTACTTTTGCTGCGTTTTTTTTCTGTGCGGATTTTTTCTTTTTAGTGCCTGCAGCTTTGCCTGAGGCTTTCACATTTTTTGGCCCCTGATAGCTGCCTTTCAGCTCTTTGATCACTCGACGCTCAAAGGTTTGCTTGAGGTAGCGCTCTACACTGGACATCAAGTTCCAGTCATTGTGGCAAATCAGACTGATCGCTAAACCTTCTTCTCCGGCACGTCCGGTGCGACCAATACGGTGCAAATACTCATCACCAGAGCGCGGCATATCAAAGTTAATCACTAAGTCTAAGCCATCAATATCTAAACCACGGGCAGCCACATCAGTCGCAACTAAAACCCGTGACGTACCCTGACTAAAGAGTTCCAGTGCACGCTTACGGTCTTTTTGATCTTTATCCCCATGCAGCACAAACGCATTAATGTCTTGCGCAACTAAGCGGCCATATAAACGATCGGCTTGCACACGGGTATTGGTAAAAACTAAAGCCTTGCGGAACGGCTCATTGGTCAGCAGCCAGTGGGTTAAACGCTCTTTATGGGGTACATCGTCTGCAGTTATGATTTGCTGACGAGTACTTTCGTTCATTTCGGCAATCTGGTTAACCATTAAATGCAAAGGATTATCCAGAACATTATTGACCATTTCCCGTAACGCATTACCGCCCGTGGTGGCAGAAAACAATAGCGTTTGCTGACGGGCTGAGCACTCCGCAACAAGGCGCTGCATATCCTCAGCAAACCCCATATCCAACATGCGATCTGCTTCATCCAGGACCAACACTTCAACCTGATCCAATTTTAAATGACCGGCATTTAGGTGCTCAATTAAACGACCGGGCGTCGCAATCAGTACGTCTGGATCTTTACGCAGCAAAGCGCCCTGCTCTTTAAAGTCTTCGCCGCCGGTAATGATTCCAGATTTAAGGAAAGTGAACTGCGAAAAACGTTCCACTTCCGCTAAAGTTTGTCGTGCTAACTCGCGGGTCGGCAATAAAATCAAAGAGCGGATGGCCACCCGTGGTTTTGCCCCGGAAATAAAGCGGTTGAGCAACGGCAATACAAAAGCAGCCGTTTTACCGCTTCCTGTGCGTGCAATCACACGTAAATCACGGCCCTCTAAGGCCGCTGGAATAGCCGCGGCCTGAACAGGCGTTGGCTCAGTGAAATTCAATTCAGCCAGCGCTTTTAAGAGACGCTCATGCAGGGCAAGTTCAGAAAACACGGTATACCTCAAGATCATTGATCATAATAAATAACGCCCTTTGCACACGCTCAAGGCCATCTGCTGCGCATTGTACTTCAGTTTAAGCGTCGGGATTGCTTAAGCAGCACGCGCGCACTATCAAACACCACTAACACCACAGCAATCCAAATGGGAATATAGGTCAGCCACTCGCCAGATTCGATAATCTCACCCACCCAAAAAACACTCACAAAGAATAATAAGACGGGTTCAATATAGCTCAAAATACCCAGCAAACCTAAGGGCAATAAGTGGCTGGCACCTAACATTGCAGCAAAGGCCATCGCACTAATCAGTCCTAAGCCGGGTAACAAATACCACAACTGCGGCGCAATCGAAAAAGCATCCGCCGGAGCGTAGTTAACGATTAAGTAAATCGCCACCGGAGCCAATAACAACATTTCCAAAAACAAACCACTAAAGGAGTCAAAGCCCATCCAGCGGCGCAACATAAAATAAGGCGGGTAGCCGACAGCACACAAAAATGTAACCCAAGACAGCCCACCAACTACCCACAACTCATGGATAATACCTACCGCCGCAAAACACACGGCGATACGCTGCAAACGGCGTAAATACTCACTATAAAAAACCCGCCCGACCAACACTAATGACAACGGCATTAAGAAGTAACCCATGGTTAAATCCAGCATTTGCTCATTGATCGGCGCCCAAACAAAGATCAACCATTGCACGCCCAATAATGCTGCGGTCAAAAACAATGCCAAAATCAGTATTGGCTCACGCACTAAGCGCAGCAACGCCTCTTTAAGCATAGAAATACGACCAGCGACAATCAATAACACAAACACTGCCGGCAAAGACCATAAAATGCGCTGCGCAAAAACTTGCACACCATCTAAAGGGCCAAGGTACAGAGCATAGCCTGGAATTACTGCGAATATGAGTGAGGCGAAAACAGACATCGCCACACCGCGACCTGACAAATGCATAGACAGCCTCTCGCTTTTAGGAAAATAACTGCGCCACACCACCTTATTACAGCGGCTGCAAGCATGCTACTTATTGAGAATAATCCACATATATGCGGATTAGGTCACAGCGCGTGTATGTTTACACCCTGCGCAGAGCACCTCAATCTTTGCGATTAAAGGTTTTTACTTGTTGCTGAACCGCGGCCTTAGCTAGCATATAGGCCGATACTGGCGCACTCAACATTAAAAATAAGGTAATCAACAGTTCGTGCACATGCAGAGCTTCATCGCGAAAACTGAAGTACAGCATGGAAGCGATAAGTACGCAGCCAACACCTAAAGTCGTCGCTTTCGCTGGACCATGCAAACGCATAAAAAAATCCGGAAAGCGATGCAAGCCAATGGAGCCGACCAAGGCAAAAGCACTACCAATCAGTAAAAAAAACGCAACAGTATATTCAACCCAAACAGACATCAGCCCACCCTTGTTTATTCAATGATATCGCCACGCAATAAATACTTGCATAAAACCACTGTGCTAAAGAATCCAAACAAGGCAATGAGTAGTGCCGCCTCAAAGAACAGACGACTACTCAAGAGTATCCCGAACATCACCAATAGCGCCAAACCATTAATATAAAGCGTATCTAAGGCTAAAATACGGTCCACCGCATCTGGCCCACGCAGCAAGCGGAAAAAGTTTAGCGATAAGCTGATACCAAACATCAACATGCTTACATAGATTACTGTGGTTAGCATGCAAATATCTCCCGCAGCGGCTGCTCATAACGCTGTCTGATTTCGGCGATTAAGCCTTGCTCATCATCACTGTGCAACGCATGCACAACCAATACACTATCGCGTCGATTAACGCTCGCAGCCACGGTACCCGGCGCTAAAGAAATAGCACTGGCCAGCAAGTAAATAGCCAAATCATCTTCTAACTCATAGGGCACTTCGACCCAGCATGGTTGCAACTTACTCACCCGCCCCAAGGCTAAGCGTGCCACCTGAAAGTTAGCAACAACAATATCCACCAACATATGCTGGCTGAAAATAAACACATGCTTCCAGCTGCGAATGCGTGGCAAACGCGGCCACCAAGTGACTGTTAAGCGCGGAATTAATAGCCCCAGAAAGCCGCCCAGCAACCAGTGACCTACAGAGGTAAAATCATCCACCAACAACAGCCAAACCAACAATAGCCCTAAGCTACCGAGTGGGTGTGCTAACCACTTTTTTGAACGTGTCACATGGCCTCCTTAAGCTGCATCGCTTGCAAGTAGCTCGCTGCATCCAATACCTGCAACGCTGTTGCCTGGGTAAAGTTCACTAAAGGCTGAGCAAAGACCACCAATAGCGGGCTACTGCACAACAGCAGGGCCGTGACCGCAAAGGTAACCTTATCCAGAGGTTGCGCTTCGCTGGCGGTGGTGTGATGACGCCAAAACAGCATGCTACCCGCACGGCTTAAGCCAATCACGCCCACCAAACCTGAGACTAAAACCACCGTCCACAATTGCCAAGCCGTCTGCCCCGACACCGCCTGCAACAATAAAACCTTACCGAAAAATCCAGCAAAGGGTGGCAAGCCTGCAACTGCAATGGCCGCAAGAAAGAAGCAAGCACCAAGTAAGTTGGGATTAAGTAGGCGCGGACCAACTTTAAAGTTATCGCCTAAATCACCGCGCTGCTTAGCAACAATACCCGCCAAGAGGAACAATCCTGCAATCACCCAAGTGCTTTGCACCAGGTAATACAAACTCGCAGCCAGCGTGGCTTCCGTACCCACGGCAATCCCCGCGAGCAAAGTCCCCACCGAAACCAAGACCAAATAAGCCAAGAGGCTACTCAGGCTATTGGCGGCAAAGGCACCCAGAATGGCTAAAACAATTGTTACCAGCGCCAACACCCACAAAACCCCGGTGCCCAGCCCGCTGGCACTACCAGCAGCGGCACCAAAAACTAAGGTGCTAAAGCGTAAAATCGCGTACAGCCCCACTTTAGTCATGATCGCAAACAATGCAGCAACTGGCGCCGTAGCACTGGCATAGGCCCGCGGCAACCAAAAGTACAATGGGAAAAACGCAGCCTTTAAGCCAAAGACCAGCATCAACAAAGCTCCAGCGGCTTCCAGCAAAAACAGCTGATCGCCTTCAGCTTGCGAGACAAAGAGTGCCAGATCGGTCATATTCAGCGTGCCGGCAACGCCATAAAACAGCCCCGCCGCGATCAAGAATAAACCTGAGCCTATCAAGTTCAAAATAACGTAATGCAGTGCCGAACGAATCCGTGCCACACCTAAACCGTGCAACAGCAAGGCATACGAAGCAATCAACAGGATCTCGAAAAACACAAACAGGTTAAACAAGTCGCCAGTTAAAAATGCACCGTTAATGCCTGCCAATTGAAACTGCAAGAGTGCATGAAAATAACTGCCACGTTGATCCTCACCACGGCTAGCGTAGAGCACCACAAACACAGCCAGCACTGCGGTAACCATTAGCATTAATGCGCTTAAGCGGTCCAGCAGCAAAACAATACCGAACGGTGCCGACCAGTTACCCAAGCCATACACAAGAATCTCGCCCTGTGCAGCCAGTGGCAGTAAATATAAGCTACACAGCAGTAATAACAGGATACTGCTGATACTGATTAAGCGCACCATAGCCATTGAACCGCGCGCAGCCATCATCAGTAATGCGCCGCAAACCAATGGCAGCAATACGGGTACCAATAATAAATTATTCATCGTGTAGCTCCGACACGTTTTTTATTGGCCCGATTGGATTTACGCCGTGGTTTATTTTCTTTTTTGGGTTTTTCGACGCCATCCACATGGTCATTACCCAGCTCAGTATGTGCACGTAACGCCAAGATCAAGACAAAAGCAGTCATGGCAAACCCAATCACAATAGCAGTTAGCACCAAGGCCTGCGGCACTGGGTCGGTGTAACTGGTGGCGTCACTGAGCACTGCGGGCTTCCCTGTATGCAAGCGACCCATAACGAATAAGAACAAGTTAACCGCATAGGAAAACAAGGTTAACCCCAAGGCAACACTAAAGGTGCGCGCCCGTAAAATTAAGAACACACCACTAAAGGTCAAGACGCCGATAGCGATTGCCACTAATAACTCCATTACTGCTCCTCCGGCAATTTAACCGTGTGACCAATACGGCCCAGGCCACTTAAAATCAGCAGCGTGCCGCCCACCACGGTTAAATACACCCCTAAATCAAATATCATCGCCGAAGCAATTTCGATCTCACCAATCACCGGTAAATTGATATGGGCAAAGGCTGAGGTTAAGAATGGGTAACCCAGCGGCAAGCTGGCCAGTCCCGTCGCTGTAGCGATTAATACCCCTGCCGCTGCCAAGTTAGGTAAGCGGACCCCCATACGGGTTTGTACCCAGCGCTGACCATAAGCCACCTGCAATAAAATCAAAGCTACTGCGGTGATTAAGCCGGCAATAAAGCCGCCGCCCGGCTCATTGTGGCCACGCAAGAAAATGTACATCGAGACCAGCAACGCCAAAGGCAGAATCAAGCGTGCAAGCATGCCCAAAACCATAGGATAGGCTTCAGCTGACCAAGCCCGCCCTTCAGTATCAACCCGCGCTCGCGGCAGTTTCAGCCCTTGCAGCAAAGCTACAGTGGCAATTGCTGTAATCGCCAACACGCTAATTTCGCCTAAAGTATCAAAACCACGGAAGTCCACCAAGATAACGTTCACCACGTTGGTACCGCCACCGCCAGTCAGGCTGTTAGCCAGGAAGAAGTCAGCAATACTGGTGTACGGACGCGTCAGCACCGCAAAGGTTAAGACCGTCATTAACACGCCACAGCAGGCCGCAATAATAACGTCACGCAACCCCCCTAAGCTACTGGCCTCTCGTGCCGCTTGCGCTGGTAAAAAGTACACCACCAGCAGCATCAATAAGATGGTAACGACCTCAACCACTAACTGGGTTAAAGCCAGGTCCGGTGCTGAGAAGCGCGCAAACACCATGGCTACCACTAAGCCAACAACGCTAAGCATTAACAAAGCGGTCAGACGCTGGCGATGAAACCCCATGGTTAATAGCGCACTGCAGACCATCACCAGCAAACCCAAAGCAGTCAAGGGGTCAACTGGGGTTAAGGCCAACTCTCCTGTGATCTGTGACAGCGGCGTCAGCCAGACCGTTAACATGACAATCACTGCAATCAACAAGAAACTGATATAGCGCTGCAGCGAGCCATTTTCTAGATAGGATAAAGAGCGCGAAACAAAACCGTATAAAAAGCGCACGGTATTTTCAAACACATAGCGCCCATTGATATCAGGTAAACCGTCATACCAGCGGAACAAGAAAGCCCGCTGCGAATAAATCCCTAAACCACCCAACAAAGCAATGAAACTCATCAACAGGGGCATATTAAAGCCATGCCAAATAGCTAAGTCATAATGCGGTAAAGCGTGACCTAAACTGGCTTGCGCCGCCACAGCCAGCAGCGGCCCAATGGACAACGCCGGTACGATACCCACCAATAAGCAGCAGAACACCAAAACTTCCACCGGTATTTTCATATAGCGCGGCGGCTCATGGGGTGGAAACTTGGGCAAATTAATCGGTGTGCCATTAAAGAACACATCATGGATAAAGCGCAGCGAGTAAGCCACGGAAAAGGCCCCAGCAATAGTGGCCATGGTTGGCAGTAACCAACTAAAACTACCCAGCAAATCCTGATGTAAGGTTTCTGAGAAGAACATTTCCTTACTGATAAAGCCATTGAGTAGCGGTACCCCAGCCATTGCCGACGACGCCACCATCGCCAGCACCGCAGTGTGCGGCATATACTTCCACAAACCGTTCAGTCGCCGCATATCACGGGTACCGGTCTCATGATCAATGATCCCTGCCGCCATAAACAACGAAGCTTTAAAAGTTGCGTGGTTAATAATGTGGAAAATTGCGGCCACTGGAGCTAAATCCGAGTTTAAGCCGAACAGTAAAGTGATTAAACCCAGCTGACTGATGGTGGAATACGCCAGCAAGCCTTTAAGGTCATACTGAAACAAGGCTGTAACCGCGCCCACTAACAATGTGGTCAGTCCGGTGAAGGTGACCAAATAGAACCACCAATCGGTACCAGACAATAAAGGGTACAAGCGGGCCAACAAGAACACCCCGGCCTTAACCATGGTTGCCGAGTGCAAATAAGCAGACACTGGAGTGGGCGCCGACATGGCATGTGGCAGCCAAAAATGGAAAGGAAACTGTGCTGACTTAGTAAAGACGCCCAGCAATACCAACACTAAAGCGACCGGGTATAACGCACTGGCGCGCAGGGTATCGCCAGCAGCCAAAACCTCCGTCAGCTCATAGCTACCAACCACATGGCCAATCACCAGCACCCCTGCCAATAACGCCAAGCCGCCGCCACCGGTGACCGCTAAAGCCATGCGCGCGCCTTGTCGAGCAGCGGTTTGCTGATTCCAAAAACCAATGAGTAAAAACGAAGAAAGGCTGGTCAGCTCCCAGAACATGACCATGAGCAATAGGTTGCTGGCCATCACTAAGCCCAGCATTGAACCCATAAACAGTAAAAGACTGGCAAAGAAGCGTGCGACGCGCTCATTCTCTGAGAGGTAATAGCGGGCATAGAGAATGACCAGTAAGCCAATCCCTAAAATTAAAATAGCAAAGAGAAAACTTAAGCCATCTAACCGAAAACTTAAGTTAAGCCCAAGCTGCGTAACCCAAGCATATTTAACACTGATGACCTCACCAGCTAAGACCTGTGAGGTTTGACTCAGAAGCAAACCTAAACACAACATAGGTACGATTGCTGCAGCTAAGGCTATCCAAGTGCGTCCGCGTTGTCCGGCAAAAAACGGCATTATTGCGGCAAAAAACGGCGTAAAAACCAATGTTAACAAAATCACAACAGTCTCCATGTTGTTCTGCCGGACGAACAGGAGACACCCAGCGCATTACTAAAAAACGGATTATCCAACACAAACGTAACCTTGTCTGTAAGTAATATATTACCAAATTAGACAAGCAAGCTTTAACTGCAGATTGCGATACTCAGCCACACACATTAAAACGCCCTGAGCACAATAACTGGCACTCAGGGCGTATTTAACAGCAGTGACTTATTGCAGTTTAAGGCGCTACGCGGCTCTGACCATTGACACTGGTAATGCGCACGCGCTGACCAATGCGGAACACTTGGTTAGGTTCGACTGCTTGCACATAAGCACGTAGTGCACCGTCATCTTCACGGACAGTAATTTCTACGCCCTGTGTGCGTGTAAGACCTTCCTCAGCAGCAGCACCGGCTAAACCACCGGCTACCGCACCAATTACAGCTGCCACAGCACTGCCACGACCACCACCAATGGTACTACCAGCAATACCACCAACCGCAGCACCGGCACCGGCACCAATTGGCGTTTTTGTACCTTCAATGCGTACTGGACGCAGTGACTCAATGGTCCCCATACGAATGGTTTGTACTTTGCGCGCATCAGCGCGTGAGTAGGTGTCACCGGTTAAGCTTGATGCACAACCAGTTAACAGCAGGGTAAATGCTGTAAAAGCTGTCGCAAAAACAATAGACTTACGCATTAGAAACGCTCCTTAATACAAATATACATACACGGTAACTATATTTTTTAAATCTTACCAGCAACTTCGAGGATGCCATGGATTATTTCATTGTCGCTATCGCTACACTTTCAGGACTCTATTTTCACTGGTGGCTGTATGTGAACATTAAGCGCTGGATCAATCGTGACCTGGCTTTATCCATGGCACCCAATGATGCGCAAAAGCAAGCGTATATGCTGCAAAAGCTGGCTGAAGCCAAAACACTAAAGGTTAAAAAAGCACAGCTGCAAGGCTGGCTAGAAAGTGCAGCTGCGCAATATCAGCCCGAACCGCAACAGCCTGAAGCGCCCACAGCCTCTGCACTAGGGCGCTAAGCGCTCCCTACGCCACAGCCCATCAGTCTGTAACTGATAGTTCAAGCGGTCATGTAGACGGCAAGTGCGCCCTTGCCAAAACTCAATACGCTGCGGTAATAAACGATAGCCACCCCAATGTTCTGGGCGTGGCGGTTGTTCATTGCCCGCATAACGCTGTTCAACCACTGCTAGGGCTTCCTCCAGCGCGTCACGACCGCTTAGCGGCTGACTTTGCTCAGATGCCCAGGCACCTAAACGGCTCCCCAAAGGTCGCACATTGTAATATGCATCTGACTCAGCAGCGCTGACCCGCTCAACAGCTCCCTCGATGCGCACTTGACGCTCTAACGCCGGCCAAAAAAAAGTCATGGCTGCAACAGGTTGCGCCTGCAATTGCTGCCCCTTAGCACTGTCGTAGTTGCTGTAAAAAACAAAACCGCGCGCATCCAAACCTTTTAGCAGAAGCACTCGGCAATGAGGCTGCCCGGCGCTATCGACTGTGGCCAGCATCATAGAGTTAGGCTCAACTGGCGGCTGCTCAGTAACAATTGCATTGGCAAACCACTGCTCAAATAAAGCCAACGGCTCCAGTGGCGCATGCTCTTCCAATAATCCATCACGGGTGTAATTGCGGCGCATATTCGCCAGCTGCTCGGTACTCATCAATGCGACCTTTTATTAAACATTAAGCAGGCAAATTCTCACTGCTAGCCAATTTCAATCGCAACTTAGCGGTTTGAAGCAAGCTGACGCATATGCACGGGATGGTATTCAGCCATAAGCCCTTGCATCTCAGTGCTGTGGGTAATAATAATTTCTACGCGATTATTTTGACCATGACCTAAGGAATAGGAATTGCCCATGCCCAGGTGCATCATGCGGCCATGCTTGAAACCACTGAGGCGGAAAATAGAAGCCACTGCTTTAGCACGGTCGGCACTTAACTCATGATTTGATCGTGTATTGCCGGCAAAGTCTGAATGCCCTAACACCAGCACTGCTGAGTCTGGGTTGCTCTGCAAAGTTTTGGCTATTTGTGTGATGGGTCTAAGCACATGAGGCATCAGCAGGCCTGGACGGTCGGGATTGAACGACTCACTTGCTGGCGCAGTAACAATCCACTTACCTTTTTCGCTACGCAGAGTAAAAGGAGATCCCTTGATTGACTCGCGCAACTCCCCTTCTTTATCAGCAATCCACTGATTTGATACAGGACTTTTCTTTATATAGACAACAGGCTGTGCCTCTTTACTGGTGGAGCATGCAGCCACTGCCGAACAGGTTAATATCAAAGCCAATTGCTGAAATTTACGTTTCATAATGTATAAACTCTTGGTACAAAAAAAAGAGCCTCAAGCTCAAAAATAAAGCTGTGTATAGTGTACGAGCAGCGTACAGCATTGTCACGATTGACCGTGACTATACTTCAAGCAACTAATGCACAGCACTCTAAACTAGCGAAGCTAACAACCGTTTAACCTATTCAAAGCTATGATTAATGTGACTCAACTGTCAACAACTGCAGCCGATACCCTCTTTATAAGCGCCGAACGGTTGGTAAACTCCACAGTTACACGTAGAATATGCCAAATGTTTGACGACAATCTATTGACGCCCTGTGCGACAGCCTTGGTAATGTGTAGAACTTTTTGCAGCGCAGCATTTACGCTACAGCACGACTCTATACAAAACCCATTACAACATTAAGTATTAACGGTTAAATTTATGAGCCTTAAAAAGAACGTTGCATACTCCAGTCGCACTGCTGACAAATTTGTTGTGCGCTTGCCGGAAGGAATGCGTGACCGAATCGCTGAAGTCGCTCGCGCTCAACATCGCAGCATGAACTCTGAAATCATTGCGCGCCTAGAAAGCAGCCTGCAACAAGACGGCGAGTTAGCCCATAGCGATGGCTTGAGCTTAGACAGCCCTGAACTTTCTCAGTACGAGCGCGAGCTATTGATGCGCTTCAGACAATTAGCCCAACGCCAACAAAATGCCTTACTCGCCTTAATCGCCAATGACATCCAAGATTAAACCTCTCCATTTGCAGCCATAGCGGCATGGGCAAGCCTTTGCCAACCTAGGGCTCTCGCTTGCCCATGCCGCTAGCCTATACCGCTATACAGTCACACCTTAGTCATACCATTGTCACATTACTGTCTTATTGTATTTACATCTTTTCAGTCAGGTGTAAATACATGCGACTTAGCCAACTCACCCTACGCTTTACCTTCCCACTAATTATTGGCTTGGTGGGCCTAGTTTTTAGCAGTTTAAGCGCAGCGCAAAAGCCTCACACATTAAACATTTACGGTTCCAACACCATCGGTAGCCAACTCGCTCCGGCTTTAGCGCAAAGCTTTTTAGAGCACCGCGGCCTAACTCGCATCAAGCGGCAAAGTGATGCAAATACACAACAGCACAGCTTCACTGCAGGTACACAAGCAGAACCAACAAGCCTGCAGATTCATATTCACAGCCAAGGTAGCAGCACGGGTTTTACTGCTCTACACCACGGCAATGGCGATATAGCTGCTGCCTCTAGACCCATCAAAACACAAGAAGCTCATCAACTCTCAACGCTCGGCGATATGCGCAGCAGTCATGCTGAGCACGTCATAGCAATTGATGGTATCGCCATCATTGTCCATCCCGACAATCCAGTTGCAACACTCGACCTAACTGAACTTGCGGCTGTTTTTTCTGGTGAAATAAGTAACTGGGAGAGTCTTGGCGGCAATCCAGGCCAAATTAACCTATACGCCCGCGATCATAAGTCAGGCACTTGGGAGACCTTTAAAGAACTGGTTCTAACCCCTGCAGAGCACTCCTTAGCCAATAGCGCTAAACGCTTTGAGTCTAGTTATGCTCTTTCTGAGTCAGTCAGCCAAGACCCCAACGGCATCGGCTTTATCGGCTTACCCTACGTCCTCAATGCCAAAGCTCTGGCCATTTCTGCCGGTGGCGCACTGGCTATGTTCCCAACAGCAGGGCTTATAGCAACTGAAGACTACCCTTTGTCACGCCGCTTATATTTATACAGCGCTGAGCACAACAGTAACCCGCTAGCGCAAGCGTTCCTAGACTTCACCCACAGCGCCGCTGGGCAAAAACAAGTAGAAAACAATGGTTTTATCAGCCAAGAGGTTAGCGCCATGTCGGTAGCCAGCGTGGTAGATATGCCGCCGCGCTATCAAGAGCTGGCGCAACATGCGCAACGCCTTTCGGTCAATTTCCGCTTCAAGGAAGGCAGCGCTCAACTTGATAATAAAGCAGCGCGAGATATTGATAGAGTGCTGGCTTATTTACACAACAATAACAAAACCGACAAAAAACTAGTTCTCGTGGGCTTTGGTGATGAGAAATCTGACCCAGAGCGAGCATTGTTACTCTCCAAGCTGCGCGCCATGGCCGTGCGCCGGGAATTACGCCAGCCCGACATTACCTTCAAGGAAGTACTGGGTATTGGTGATGCAATGCCAGTTGCAAGCAACAAAGCAGACCACGGCAGACTGAAAAACCGCCGCGTAGAACTGTGGGTATATTAAATTAACAGCTTGAATTTAAAGCGCTCTAGATGCCACTTTTAGCAACTAAACAATAAATTTAACGTTTTTGTTAGCGAGTTCTCTACGCTTCTGTAAAAAATCATGCTACTTTGCAGCCCTTACCCACTCTGGAGCGTTACTTATGGCCCTTAGCAAAGATCAACTGATCAATGAAATTGCCGAATCAACTGATTCTACTAAAACACATATTCGTGACGTACTTGACCAGTTGAGTCAAGTTGTCAATGATGCACTGGACGCCGATGGCGAGATTACTTTACCAGGCATCGGCAAACTGAAAGTTACCGAGCGCGCAGCACGTACTGGCCGCAACCCACAAACTGGCGAAGCCATTCAAATTGCCGCTAAAAAAGTTATCAAGTTAGTTCCGGCTAAAGCTCTAGTTGATAGCATCAACAGCTAAGACGACTACAGAGCAAGCACAAAAAAGGGAAGCAGCTGCTTCCCTTTTTT
>RRZU010812549.1_pt1 | contig 50406 bp, 39 predicted proteins | sample 2165561 | NCBI WGS metagenome assembly RRZU01 (sample SAMN10456909, study PRJNA506462) | wastewater metagenome | isolation source: wastewater sludge | place: USA: Moscow, Idaho | reverse complement strand
AATGACTGATCGCGTTCAAGTCGGTGGCTTGCAAGTCGCCAAGGTTTTATACGACTTCGTTAACACCCAAGCTATTCCTGGTACTGGACTGACTGTAGAGCAGTTCTGGGACGGCGCAACTAAGGTGTTAAAAGATCTTGCACCGAAAAATCGTGCCCTGCTAGAAAAACGTGATGCCTTACAAGCACAAATTGATGAGTGGCACCTTGCACGTAAGGGCCAAGCTCATGACGCAGTTGCCTATAAAGCATTTCTGCAAGAGATTGGATACTTGCTGCCAGAAGCAGCAGACTTTCAAGCCAGCACAAAAAATGTTGACGACGAAATTGCTCGTATGGCAGGACCGCAGTTAGTGGTACCTGTAACCAACGCACGTTTTGCCCTTAACGCTGCTAACGCGCGTTGGGGTTCTTTGTATGACGCTTTGTACGGCACTGATGTGATCAGTGAAGAAGGCGGCGCAGAGAAAGGCAAGGCATATAACAAAGTACGTGGCGATAAAGTAATCGCTTATGCGCGTGCTTTCTTAGACACTGCAGCACCTTTGGCGGCGGGTTCACACGCTGAAGCAACTGGTTACCGTATTGATCAAGGTAAATTGTTGGTGAGCCTAAAAGGCGGCAGCAACACAGGTTTACGTGATGACGCGCAACTGGTGGGTTACCAAGGTGATGCAGCAACACCAAGTGTTATTTTACTGAAAAATAACGGCTTACACTTTGAAATTCAAATTGATCCAAACAGCGCAATCGGTGCAACTGATGCTGCTGGCGTTAAAGATGTCTTAGTTGAAGCAGCGATCACTACCATTATGGACTGTGAAGACTCCATTGCTGCGGTTGATGCTGAAGATAAAACTTTGGTGTACAGCAACTGGTTAGGTCTGATGAAAGGCGACCTGTCTGAAAGCGTCACCAAAGGCGATAAAACCTTTACTCGTACTATGAATCCAGACCGCGAATACACGGCGCTGGACGGCAGCACCTTGACCTTACCCGGTCGCTCCATGTTGTTTGTGCGTAACGTTGGTCACTTGATGACTAACCCAGCAATCTTAGATGAGCAAGGCAATGAAATGCCAGAAGGCATTATGGATGCGCTGTTCACTAGCTTGATTGCTATTCATGATCTTAAAGGCAATACCACACGTAAAAACAGCCGCACTGGCAGCGTGTATATCGTTAAGCCGAAAATGCATGGTCCAGAAGAAGCAGAGTTTGCTGATGAGCTGTTCGCGCGCACTGAAGATGCGTTGGGTCTAGAGCGCAATACCCTGAAAATGGGCATCATGGATGAAGAGCGTCGCACTACAGTGAACTTGAAAGCTTGTATCGCTGCAGCGAAAGAGCGTGTGGTGTTTATTAACACAGGTTTCCTCGACCGCACTGGTGATGAAATTCACACCTCCATGGAAGCAGGTCCAGTGGTTCGCAAAGCAGCCATGCGTGGCGAAAAGTGGATTGCTGCCTACGAAGATTGGAACGTGGATACCGGACTGGCAACAGGTCTGTCAGGTGTTGCGCAAATTGGTAAGGGTATGTGGGCGATGCCTGACCTTATGGCTGACATGGTTAAGCAAAAGATTGCTCACCCCCAATCCGGTGCTAACACCGCTTGGGTACCATCACCAACTGCAGCCACCTTACACGCACTGCACTACCATGAAATTGATGTGTTTGCCTGCCAAGAAGAGTTGAAAAAGCGTAAGTTTGCTTCTTTAGACGATATCCTGACCATTCCTTTAGCGCCAAACACTGATTGGACGCCTGAAGAAATTCAGAACGAGTTGGATAACAACTCACAAGGTATCCTTGGCTATGTTGTACGCTGGGTCGAGCAGAGCGTTGGTTGCTCTAAAGTACCTGACATCAATGATATTGGCTTAATGGAAGACCGTGCAACACTGCGTATTTCTAGCCAACATATGGCCAACTGGTTGCGCCACGGCATTGTGACCGAGGAGCAAATCGTTGAAACCATGCAGCGCATGGCAGAAGTGGTTGACCGTCAGAACGCAGGTGACCCGCTGTACCGTAACATGGCACCAAACTTTGACGAGAGCATTGCTTTCCAAGCGTCATTGGAATTAGTACTGCAAGGCCGTGAGCAGCCGAATGGCTACACTGAGCCGGTACTGCACCGCCGCCGTCGCGAGTTTAAAGCCAAGCATGGCTGCAACTTGTAAGAGAATTGTGCTGTACACAAAAAACCGCCTTAGGGCGGTTTTTTGTTGGCTGCGCTTTAGTGTTAAAGGCTGTTAAATTGTGGCTAAGCCTGTAAAAATAGCCACCTATAAATAATAACAATACGCCGTAAAGTTTTGCTTGATAGACCGCCAAGGCTTTCAAACTTACGTCCAATAGGATGCATAAATCAAAAACTTTAGCATGGCTTAACTTATAAGGAGTGCGGGTCATGAGCAGGAGTGAAGCCTTTGCAAAAACAGGGCGTACAGCGGTGCAACAAAACATCCAAGGCACGCTGGAGTTTCTGCAAAAATATCCACCTTTCAATCAGATGGATCTTGTCCATCTCAGTTTCTTAGTCGAAAACTGCCAGCTACGTTTTTACTCTGCAGGAGAGCAAATCATCAGCCCTGAAGACGGGCCAGTTGAGTTTTTCTACATTGTTAAGCAGGGTCTTATTGTCGGTGAGCGTCGTCAAGGCCAAGACAGCAGTAAAGAAACTACTTTTGAAATTACCACCGGTGAATGTTTTCCCATTGCCGCACTGTTAGGCGAGCGGGCGACGCGTACCTCCCATATTGCCGCGGAAGATACCTTTTGTTTGCTGCTGGATAAAGCTGCGTTTATTAAATTATTTTCCAAGTGCCATGCTTTTCGGGATTTCTCTGTGCGTGGCATCAGCAGTTTGCTCGAGCATGCTAATCAGCAAGTACAAAACCGTGCTGCGGAAACCTTAGGCTCGCAGTTTTCCTTGGAAACCACTCTGGCTGAGTTATCGATGCGTCAGCCGGTCACCTGCCAAGGGCATTTAGCATTAAATAAAGCTGTGCAACTGATGCATGAACAGCAAGTTGGCAGCTTGGTAATAGCCGATGAAATGCAGCGGCCGCAAGGGATTTTTACCCTGCGAGATTTACGTCGAGTGATCGCCGATGCCAATGCAGATTTACGCCAACCGATCAGCGAGGTGATGACGCTCAATCCGTTTCACTTGCCGCCTACAGCCTCAGCCTTTGATGCAGCACTGGCGATGACTGAGCGCCATATAGCCCATGTTTGTTTGGTCACGGATGGGCGTTTAGTTGGGGTTATTTCCGAGCGGGATTTATTTTCGCTGCAGCGCATTGATTTGGTGCATTTGGCCCGCGCAGTACGCAATGCCAGCTCCATTAAGAAGCTCATTCAGTTGCGCGGTGAAATACGTTCATTGGTTGACCGTATGATTGCCCATGGCGCCAGCCCTGAGCAGGTTACCCGCTTAATTACCTTGCTCAATGATCACACTGTGTCACGGGTAATTGAGCTGTGTATCGAGCGCCTAGGGGATCCAGGGGTTGAGTTTACTTGGTTGGTATTTGGCAGCGAAGGACGTAAAGAGCAAACCCTGCACACTGACCAAGATAACGGTATTTTATTTGAAGCCAGCAGCCAAGAAGAGGCCAATGCTATTCGGCAAAAACTATTGCCGTTGGCGCGGGAAATTAACTTAGCCTTAGATGACTGCGGCTTTACTTTATGCCAAGGCAATATTATGGCAGGCAATGCTGAGCTGTGTTTATCGCGCTCAGAGTGGTCCCGACGTTTCAGTAAAATTATCCGTGAAGCCACGCCAGAAAACTTACTGTACTCAACGATATTTTTTGATTTGCGTGCCATTTGGGGGCCGGTCGAAGGCTGCCAGGCTTTGCGCAGTGAGTTGCTGTCGATGATTCGTGGCAATGATATGTTTCTGCGCATGCTGGCGCAAAGTGCCTTGCAGCATAAGCCCCCGCTGGGTGGTTTGTTCCGCAATTTTGCGCTGGATAAGAAAGGACTTGAAAAAGACACCTTGGACCTGAAAATCAAAGGCTTAACTCCGTTTGTGGATGGTGCACGGGTATTGGCTTTGGCCCATGGAATTGAAAGCAGTAACACCTTAGAGCGGATTCGTCAGCTGGTCAGTAAGGGCGTGATTGAGCGTTTAGATGGCGATGCTTATGCTGAGGCTTATCATTTTATTCAACTGATTCGTATGCAGCAGCATCAGCAGCAGGCGCGCAGTGATTTGGCTTACAGTAACCGTATTTATCCAGATGAATTAAACCACTTGGACCGCCGAATTTTACGTGAGTCATTCCGCCAGGCTCAGCGTTTGCAGGCGAGTTTGACCTTTCGGTATCAGCTGTGAAGATTTTCAAATGGTTTCGTAAAGGGCCTGAGTTAAGGGCGAAGGATGCACTGCGCTTAGGGGCTTTAGCGGCGCCGGTGGTGAGTGAGCTACCGCTACACAAGCAGCGTTTTGTTGTGGTTGATTTAGAAACCAGTGGCCTCAACACCCTTAAAGATAAGATCCTTTCCATTGGCGCGGTAACCATTGAGGACTCCGCCATTGCTTTAGGTCATCAGTTTAGCTGTACTTTGCGCCGGCAAAATTTGACAGTCAGTGAAAGTGTGCTTATTCACCAGATTCCACCCAGCGAGGTGGCTGCAGGTATACGCCCAGAAAAAGCGCTGCTGAGCTTTATGGAGTATGTGGGCAGCAGTCCGTTATTGGCTTTTCATGCCAGCTTTGATCAGCGTATGTTGGTACGGGAAATGGAGGATGCGTTTGCCTATCAGCTGCGTCACCCGTTTTACGATGTGGCAGAAATCGCGCCGCTGCTTTACCCTGAGCACAATATGCGCAATCCAGGTTTAGATGATTGGGTTGAGTTTTTTGGCCTGCAGGTATTGCAGCGCCACAATGCTAGCGCTGACGCTATGGTTACTGCAGAGTTGATGCTGATTTTACTTAAGCGTGCTGAGCAGCAAGGGATTGAAGATTTAGCCACCTTAGATATCAGCTTGCAGAACTGGCGCCGACGCCAACAGAGTGGCCTTTAGCGTCAGAGCTGCTTGGGCAGTAGCGCTGCAAACCCCGAGTGGGCCTGCAGCGAGCTGTTTGCTTACTTAACACCTGCTAAGAAATCATCCATAAACTCATCAAAGCTGCATTGTGGTTGTTGCTCGATCTGTTCTTGCGCATGCAGTGACTGCTTCGCCAGCTCTTGGTAATGCGCCACTTTGCTACTCTCCAGAGCCGGCGTTTTTAGCGCTTGCGCATGCTGTAGGCTCTGCTTCAAGGCAAACTGACTGAAACTGCATTGTTGTTCACGCATGCTGGCTAACACTTGTGCTGAAGGCGTGAGATCAGGGTTGTTAAGCTTCTCTATCTGCAGTTGCAAAGCTTCGCTGTGCTCAGTTGTGGCATAGCTGTTATCCAGCAATTGTGCACAGGCTTGCATTTGCTCCACCAGCTCCAGGCCCCATTCACGCATGGAAACCTGCTCGCCTAGGCGGTCCAACTGTAAGTTGGGCTTACGGCCTTGGCTGACGACGCTTAAAAAGTTTGCAGTAGCCGCTGGGCACTCAGTGTCGCTCAGGAGTGGGCTGTCTTGCAGGGCACAGAACAACAAGAATGTATCGAGAAAACGCGCTTGCGGTAAATCAATACCGAGCGGTAAGAAAGGGTTGATATCGATACAGCGTGCTTCCACATACTGAATGCCACGGGCAGTTAATGCATCGACCGGATGTTCACCCTCTAGAGTGATGCGTTTGGGGCGCATGGTTGAGTAATACTCATTTTCGATCTGCAAAATATTGGTATTAATTTGCAACCATTCGCCATCTTTTTTGCTGCCAATCTCTTGGTAGGGTGGGTAAGGGGTGCTTACCGCGCAACGCAGGCTGTCGGTATAACTGCTGAGTTCGTTGTAGCAAGGGGTAAGGCCTGCTTGAGCTTTGCTTTGGTAGCCTAGGTCGCTCATGCGCAAACTGGTGGCGTACGGCAGGTATAGGGTGTCTTCGTCAAAGACTTCCAATTGATGCTCGCGACCGCGCAAAAAACTGATATCAATGGCCGGTGATGCGCCAAATAAGTACATCAGTAGCCAACTGTAACGGCGGAAGTTGCGAATTAGGGCGATGTAGCGCGCAGACTGGTAATCAATGGCTGAGCGTTGGTCATTTTCAGCGTCTTTGAGGACTGTCCAAATAGCATCAGGAATAGAAAAGTTGTAATGAATGCCAGCAATGCACTGCATGGTCTTACCGTAACGTACGGCTAAACCTTTGCGGTAGACATGCTTGAGCAGGCCGACGTTAGAAGTGCCGTATTCGCCAATGGGAATCAGCTCTTCTTTGGGCAGGTGCCCGGGCATTGAAGGGCTCCAAAGCACTTCCTGGTCAAGATTGGCAACGGTAAAACGGTGGATGTCGTCCAGTTCAGCTAAGGTTTGCGCTGAGTCTGGGTGCGGCTCAGTAATAAACTCTAATAAAGCTTCTGAGTAGTCAGTGGTGATGCTGCCGTGGGTGAGGGCAGAGCCTAGTGCTGCAGGGTGCGGTGTTAACGCTAAGCGACCATTGCGCTCCACACGTAAACTTTCACGCTCAATGCCATGCAGGCAATGCTTGAGCTGGGCTAAAGCTTCGGGCTGGCTGAGCAGCGCCAGACGACGAGAATATGTATCGCTCAAGGGTATTTCCTCAATAGTGCATCATGCCAATATGGGGGCGGTAATGGCCTAGTGCAAGGGCGCACACCAACTTTTAATCGGTGTGCGCCATATATGGGTGAAAATGGGGCTAGACTTTGGCTACTTTTTCTTCAGTTGTCGAGCATTGGCAAACAAAGCAGCCATTGCACCATTGTTGGGTGCGGGCTTGTCTTGCTGAGTATGGCGCTCGCTGCGTGCTGTGTTGCGAGCTTTAGGCTCACGAGCTGCAGGCTGGGGCTTCTCGCCAGGGGTGTCGCTCATGCGCATGGATAAAGCAATGCGCGCCCTCGGGATATCCACATCCATGACTTTAACTTTGACGATATCGCCTGCTTTAACCACTTGGTAAGGGTCTTTAACAAAGCTTTCTGACAGCGCTGAAATGTGCACTAAACCATCTTGATGCACACCAATATCGACAAAAGCACCGAAATTGGTGACGTTAGTGATCACCCCTTCCAAAATCATACCCAGTTTTAAGTCCTTTAAGCTTTCTACGCCGTCTTGGAATTCTGCCGTTTTAAACTCAGGGCGGGGGTCGCGCGCCGGCTTATCCAGTTCTTGCAAAATATCCGTTACTGTCGGCAGGCCGTAGGTTTCATCGGTAAATTGCTGGGGATCCAATTGCTGTAAAAATGCTGAGTCACCAATTAACGAACGAATATCGCGCTGGGTATCTTGGGCAATGCGGGTAACTAAGGGGTAGGTTTCTGGGTGCACAGCAGAGGCATCCAAAGGGTTCTTGCCGTTCATCACCCGTAAGAAACCCGCAGACAGCTCAAAGGTTTTCTCACCTAAGCGCGGCACTTTTTTCAATGCAGTGCGGCTGCTAAAGGCACCGTGCTCATCGCGAAAGGCCACAATATTTTTCGCCAGGGTAGCGTTGAGGCCAGAGATGCGTGTCAGTAGCGCAGACGAGGCGGTATTCACATCAACCCCAACAGCGTTTACACAGTCTTCTACCACGGCGTCCAATGAGCGCGCCAGTTGTGCTTGTGAGACATCATGCTGGTATTGGCCCACCCCAATGGCTTTAGGATCGATTTTCACCAGTTCCGCCAGTGGATCTTGTAAGCGGCGGGCAATGGACACAGCGCCACGCAAGGAAACATCTAAGTCCGGAAACTCCAAGGCAGCCAGTTCTGAAGCTGAATACACTGAGGCACCGGCTTCACTGACCATCACCTTGCTCATGCGCAGCTCTGGGAGCAACTTAACCAACTCAATGGCGAGACGGTCAGATTCGCGACTACCCGTACCATTACCAATGGCAATTAATTGTACTTGATGCTTTTTGCACAGCTGCGCCAAAGTAGCGAGAGTGGCATCCCATTTGTTGTGCGGCACATGGGGGTAAACTGTGGCGGTGTCCAGCACCTTACCAGTGGCATCCACCACGGCAATTTTGCAGCCGGTACGCAAGCCTGGGTCAATCCCCAATGTGCAGCGAGGACCAGCTGGCGCGGCTAATAACAAGTCATGCAGATTTCGCGCGAAGACATTAATGGCTTCAGTTTCTGCTTGCTCACGTAGCTGGCCAAATAAGTCGGTTTCTAAGTGACTTGAGAGTTTAACTCGCCAAGTCCAGCGCACCACTTCTGCCAGCCAAGCATCGGCCGGGCGCTCTTGATTTTTAATCGCGAAATGCTCAGCAATCACCACTTCACAGGGGTGCATGCTACCAGGGCTGTCATCGCCTAAACTTAAACTGGCAGTTAAAAAGCCCTCGTTGCGGCCACGGAAGATAGCCAGCGCACGGTGTGAAGGGACTCGCTTAAAAGGTTCATCATGTTCAAAATAGTCGCTGAATTTAGCGCCATCTTGCTCTTTACCGGCAACCACCCGAGCGCGTAATAAGGCATCTTGCTGCAACATATTGCGCAAACGCTGTAAAAGCTCGGCATCCTCGGCAAAACGCTCCATAAGAATGTACTTAGCGCCTTCTAGAACCGCTTTTTCATCAGCAAAATTTTGCTCAGCATCAATAAAGCGCGCGGCTTCCACCTGCGGGTTGTGGCTGGGATCGTTAAACAATAAGTCTGCCAGCTCACCTAGGCCTGCTTCTAAAGCAATTTGCCCTTTGGTGCGGCGTTTCTTTTTATAGGGCAGGTATAAGTCTTCTAGACGGGTTTTTGTGTCAGCCAGTGCAATAGCCTGTTGCAGCTCTGCGGTTAACTTGCCTTGCTCATCGATGGAGGCAAGGATTGACGCGCGGCGCTCATCCAGTTCGCGCAAGTAACGTAAACGCTCTTCCAAGTTACGCAGTTGCGTGTCGTCTAAGCTACCAGTGATTTCTTTGCGGTAACGGGCGATAAAAGGCACTGTGGCACCTTCATCGAGCAGGGCAATAGTGGCGGTCACTTGTTGTGGGCGCACGCCCAATTCTGTGGCGATACGAGAACTTATGCTATCCATCAGGCACCTAAGTCAGTCAAAGAAGCAGGATGAACCTGCGCTTAACAGCTAATTATAGGGGAAAACCCACAGCAAACCAGCACTGCTCAGCATAAGAAAGATTTGCTAACAATGCGCAGTACGCATGTTGATTGTGATTGCGGCATACTAGCCTGCATATATATCAACTCCACAAGGTAGGGAAAGCATGAGCGTATCTGAAGGTGAAAAAATCCTTATTGTTGATGACGATGAACGTTTGCGCCGCTTACTTGAACGCTTTTTAACTGAGCAGGGCTTTCGTGTGCGCGGGGTGGAAAATACCGAGCAAATGGATCGTATGCTGGCCCGCGAGCTGTTTAGTTTAGTGGTGCTGGACTTAATGATGCCCGGTGAAGATGGCTTAGCTGCATGTCAGCGTTTACGCGAGGGTAATAATCAAATCCCGATCATTATGCTGACCGCTAAAGGTGATGAGGCCAGTCGTATTCAAGGCTTAGAGTTGGGTGCCGACGACTATTTGGCTAAACCATTTAACCCCCGTGAGCTGTTAGCGCGGATTAAAGCTGTATTGCGCCGCCAAGCCACTAGCGTACCCGGCGCCCCGGGCAGTGCTGAGGCCAGCGTAACTTTTGGTGATTACAGCCTCTCCTTGGCCACCCGTGAATTGCGTAAGGGCGATCACGTGCACATGCTCACTACCGGTGAGTTTGCCGTATTAAAAGCGTTGGTTGAGCATGCTCGCGAACCCTTAACCCGCGATAAGTTGATGAACTTAGCCCGCGGCCGTGAGTGGGATGCCTTAGAGCGTTCCATTGATGTGCAAGTATCGCGCTTGCGTCGCATGATTGAACCTGACCCAGCCAAGCCGCGCTATATCCAAACTGTTTGGGGTGTGGGTTATGTGTTTGTGCCCGATGGTCAATAAATGAAGAGCTCTTGGTTCTATCCACAAAGCTTTTTTGCCCGCACGCTGTGGATGGTCTTGCTGGCGGTGTTATTTTCTAAAGCATTGACTCTGATTTACTTAATGCTCAATGAAGATGTTTTGGTTGACCGCCAATACAGTCATGGCGCTGCGTTAACCTTACGAGCCTACTGGGCATCGCCAGAAAGCGAGCGGCCGATTATTGCCAAGGCTGCTGGCTTGCAGCTGGTGCATGAGCATGAGGTGCCGATGGGTGAGACGCACTGGCCCTACAGTGATATTTTTTCTGAACAAATGCGCGCTGAGCTAGGGGCCGATACGCGGGTGCAGATTCGTGCGCAAACGCCACCTTCATTATGGGTGCATGCGCCAAGTCTGGGCCCAGATTGGATTCGTGTACCTTTATACCCGCACCCATTGCGTGGACAGCGGGTGTGGAATCTTGTGGCTTGGTTTTTAGGCATCGGGCTATTATCAACCGCGGCCGCATGGATTTTTGTCAGTCAGCTCAGTGCACCTTTGAAGCGATTAGTGGTGGCCGCGCGTTTGTTTGGCCAGGGCCGCAGTGTGCGCTTGCCTGTTGATGTGGACACTGCCAGTGAAATGGCTGAAGTGTATCGCGCCTTTAATCAGATGACGGATGACATTGAGCAGGCTGGCCGTGAGCGTGAGCTGATGCTGGCTGGGGTTTCCCATGATTTACGCACACCATTAACACGTCTACGGCTGTCGTTGGAGTTGCTCGACAGTGATCAAGAACTGACTGCTGATATGGTGCGTGACATTGAGGATATGGATGCGATTTTAGATCAGTTCTTAGCGTTTATTCGTGACGGCCGTGATGAACCGTTGGAAGTCTGTGACTTACAAGAGTTGATTAATGCTGTGGTGGCTCCATATATCCAGCAAGGGCATGATATTCGCCTCTGTTTAGAGAACACTCCTTCCTTACTGCTGCGGCGCGTCTCGATGAAGCGCATGCTGGTTAATCTTATAGAGAACGCACTGCGTTACGGCGGTGAAGGTATTGAGGTGGCGGCTTGCGTAGTGCAGGAGGCAGGGCTGTCCTCTGTAGCCATTAGTGTTCTTGATCGCGGTGAGGGGCTGGATCCAAAAGATCTACAGCGGATTTTTAACCCATTTATTCGCGGTGACCAAGCTCGCGGTGGGCAGGGCGCAGGTTTAGGTTTAGCCATTGTGCAGCGTATTGCTGCGCAGCATGGTGGTAGTGTCAAACTGCTTAACCGTGCCGGTGGTGGCCTAGAGGCAACCGTATGTTTGCCCATCGCTGCACCTGAGCAGCCCGTACAAGTCAGAGTTGCTGCACATAACAAAGGTAAAGGTAAGCGATGACGCAAGATAAGGTTCGTTTGGATAAATGGCTATGGGCCGCACGCTTTTTTAAAACCCGCGCCTTGGCTAAAGAAGCCATTGCCGGTGGCAAAGTGCATTGCCGTGGTGAGCGCTGTAAGCCGTCGAAAGAGCCGCGAGTGGGTGATGAGTTACTGATTCGCTTGGGCTATGACGAGCGCACTGTGGTGGTTGAGCAGTTGAGCGCGGTGCGCCGAGGTGCGCCGCAAGCGCAGTTGTTATACCGCGAGACTGAAGAAAGTATTGCCGCACGGGAAAATGCTGCGGCCTTGCGCAAAGCCGGTGCTTTAGGAGTGCAAACGGAAGGCCGGCCGACGAAAAAACAGCGCCGCCAGATTCATCGCTTTCGTGAACAATAGACTTTTCTAGTTGCCGTAATAGAAGATCTTAGTGAGTTAATTTAGCTATCAAGGTTTATACTAGACCAATCGTTTATTTATAGGTGCTGTATGGCAGAATTTGATTTTACTCAGCGTTTTATTTTTGAAAACACTGATGTGCGTGGAGAGCTGGCCAGCTTAGAAGAAAGCTATGCCCATGTGCTCGCCAAGCATGCGTACCCTGAACCGGTTGCCGCTTTACTCGGCGAACTGATGAGTGCTGCAGCACTGCTGGTGAATACTTTAAAGTTTGATGGTTTATTGATTTTGCAAGCACGCTCGAAGGGCGCGGTACCATTATTAATGGTGGAGTGTTCCAGCGAGCATGAGATGCGTGCCATTGCCCGTTATGAGGCAGAGCACATTAGCAGTGGCGCAACTTTGTCAGAGCTGATGCCAGAGGGAGTATTGGCCTTGACCGTGGATCCGAGTGAGGGGCAGCGTTACCAAGGGTTAGTGGCTTTAGATGGTGCCGACTTGGCAGAGTGTTTTACCAACTATTTTGTCAATTCAGCACAATTGCCCACGCGTTTTTGGTTGTATGCCGATGGTCAGCGCGCGCGCGGTTTGTTGCTGCAACAGTTACCTGCAGACCGTATTACCGATAGCGAGGAGCGTGAGGCCAGTTGGCAACATGTGATTGCTTTAGCCTCGACTTTGAGTGCTGAAGAATTACTGGGACTGGACAATGAAACGATTTTGCATCGCTTGTATCACGAAGAAGAGTTGCGCTTGTTTGCGGGCACCGAGCTGAAATTTCAATGCAGCTGTACCCGTGAACGCTCAGCGCAGGCCTTGATCAGTCTTGGCTTAGCCGATGCGCAGTTGTTGCTGGCAGAGAAAGCAGGCACTATTGAGATTGATTGTCAGTTCTGTAACGAACGCTATTTGTTTAATAATGATGATGTCACGCAAATGTTTGCTGAGCAGGACGCGCCTGATGCCTCGAGCACAGTGCATTAATTGCATAAGTCTGGCATAATCGCGGGCACTTTTTACATTGTAGTGCGCTAACTTAAGCGCTACAAAATTTCTGGAGGACTCGGCTCGGGCCGTTGGGGATCTCATGACGCAAGCAAAAACCGCTGTGTATACCGATATTAGTGCCGCTCAATTGATTGAAGAAGCTGTTCGCCGCGGCGAAGGCAAATTGGCTGTTAATGGTTCATTAGTTGTAGAAACTGGCCACCGCACAGGCCGTTCTCCAGCAGACCGATTTATTGTGCAAGAGCCCAGCACTGAAGCTCAAATTGCTTGGGGGCCAATCAACCGACCGATTGCTCCAAGTGTATTTGATGCGCTGTGGACGCGTGTTGAAGCCTATGTGGCAGAGCGTGAAAGCTTTGTATCACACGTGCACGTGGGTTCAGACCCAACGCACTACTTGGCGGTAAAAATGACCACCACAACAGCTTGGCATAACCTGTTTGGTCGTTGCTTGTTTATTACCCCAGAAGTTTTTAACCCATCCAATAAAGAACAGTGGCAAATCATTAACGCACCGTTTTTTGAGTGTGTGCCAGAGCGTGACGGCACCAACTCTGATGGTTGTGTAATGATTAACTTCGCCGAGAAAAAAGTGTTACTGGCAGGTATGCAGTACGCTGGCGAAATGAAAAAATCCATGTTCTCGGTACAAAACTACTTATTGCCTGAACATGATGTGCTGCCAATGCACTGTGCGGCTAACGTTGGTGAAGATGGCGATACCACCTTGTTCTTTGGTTTGTCCGGTACCGGTAAAACCACGTTGTCAGCTGATGAAAGCCGTTACCTGATTGGTGATGACGAGCACGGTTGGGGTGTGGGCACTGTGTTCAATATCGAAGGCGGTTGCTATGCAAAATGCATCGACTTGTCTGAGAAAAATGAGCCAGTGATCTGGAAAGCTATTAAGTTTGGTGCAGTCTTGGAAAACGTGGTGCTCGATGAGCAGCGTGTACCGGATTACACCGATGACAGCTTAACGCAAAACAGCCGCGCCGCTTACCCACTCGAAAACGTTGAAAAGCGTGTGCTAGCCAACCGTGCTGGTGAGCCCAATGCGGTGATCTTCTTGACCTGTGACCTGACTGGCGTATTGCCACCGGTGTCCATCTTGAATAACGAGCAAGCAGCGTATCACTTCTTGTCGGGTTATACCGCGTTGGTTGGTTCAACTGAAATGGGTTCTGAGGCCGGGATTAAGTCAACTTTCTCCACATGCTTTGGTGCTCCTTTCTTCCCCCGTCCAGCGGGCGAGTATGCTGATCTGCTGATCAAGCGTATCCAAGCTTTTGATTCAAAAGTGTACTTGGTGAACACCGGTTGGACCGGTGGTGGCTACGGTGTAGGTGAGCGCTTTAATATCCCTACTACCCGTGCCGTGATTGCTGCAATTCAGGGTGGAACGCTAGTGGGTGCAGAAACTGAGCACTTGCCAGTGATCAACTTGGATGTGCCAAAAACAGTACCTGGCGTTGATAGCAACCTGCTTAACCCACGTAACACTTGGGCTGATAAAGCTGCTTACGATGTTGCTGCGAAAGAGTTGGCAGCGAAGTTTGTGGATAACTTTAAGAAGTTTGAAGTGTCCGAAGCAATTGTTAATGCAGGTCCAAAGCTGTAATGCTTTAAGCAACAGCTAGCGCAATAAAACGCGTACCAACCCCAAAAAGTTTAATAGGCTTTTTGGGGTTTTTTTATGCCTGTAATATGTGTTCTTGCTGCTTGTGTTGTCAGCCATGTAATTTTAGCTGTGTGGCTTATGCATGCCACGCTCGATTGTGCCTTTCTAGCAAGCTATGGGCCTGTTCTGGGCCATTGGAGCCTGCTGGGTAAGGCCGTGGGCGTTGGTAGTGCTGTTGCCAGCCACTGAGAATAGGGTCAACCCACTGCCATGCCGCTTCCACTTCATCACGGCGCATAAACAGTGTGGAGTCGTTTTCAATCACGTCCAGCAGTAAACGCTCGTAAGCCTTCCAGCGGCGGCTGTCTTGAAACGCTTCGGCTAAATTAATGTCCAGCTTCACCGGCTCTAGACGCATTCCTTTGCCTGGGGTTTTGGCCATCAGCTCAAGGCTGATACGCTCTTCGGGTTGCAAGCGAATGACGAGTAAGTTGGCTTGGCTGTCACTGAATAAACTATGCGGTACGGGTTTAAACTGAATGACAATTTCTGAAGTCTTGGTGGCTAAGCGTTTCCCTGTGCGCAAGTAAAAAGGCACACCCGCCCAGCGCCAATTATCAATTTCGGCTTCAATGGCGACAAAGGTTTCGGTGTCGCTGTCATTGTCCACGTTTTTCTCAAAGTAATAGGCTGGTGCAGTGTGGCCATTGGTTTGTCCGGCGACGTATTGGCCGCGCACAGTTTTATCTTGCACGTTGAGGCCACTGATGGGTTTTAGTGCTTGGAGAATCTTTACTTTTTCATTGCGCACTGCATCGGCATCAAAACGCACCGGAGCTTCCATGGCCACCAAACAGAGTAACTGCAGCAGATGGTTCTGCAACATATCGCGCATGGCACCGGCTTGGTCGTAATAGGCACCACGGTTTTCTACGCCGATTGTCTCGTTTACGGTGATTTGCACATGGTCAATGTGCGCCGCGCGCCAGACTGGTTCAAAGAGAGCATTGGCGAAGCGTAACGCCATAAGGTTTTGCACAGTTTCTTTGCCCAAATAGTGATCAATGCGAAAAACTTGCTCTTCACTAAAAGCCGCGCCAATGGCGGCGTTAATATTCAGCGCAGATGGCAGCGAATGACCGATGGGCTTTTCAATGACAATGCGTGTGTTGGCACCTGCTAAACCGGTTAAAGCTAAGTTGGCCGCGATACTTTCAAATAAATGCGGAGCCGTGGCTAAATAATAAATACAGCCATGTTCAGGAGTGCACTTTAAGATGCTTGTCAGCCGACTGAAGTCTGCAGCCTGAGCTGCATCCATGGCCAGATAATCAAGGCGCTGACTAAAGCTCAGCCAGCTGGATTCGATAAAATCTTTTTTCTCAATTTGTGCACGGCAATGACGCTCAGCCAGTTCAATATAGCTGGCGCGGGGTAAAACTTTACGGGAAATACCAATAATGCGCATGGCCTTAGGTAGGCGATTTTCGCGGTGCAAGTGATACAGTGCAGGCAGTAGTTTGTGTAAGGCTAAATCACCGGTACCGCCAAACACCAACATGTCACAAGGCATGCTCAAGGCTGCTCTCCTCTGGAAAAACGTGCGAATAAATAGCTGTTGTAGTATAACTACAAAACCGCTACATAACTGTGGCACAAGCTAAACGAGTTTAACATTGTGAATCTGTTACAGCATATCGCCCAATCCCTCGAGTCGCTGCGCAAGTCTGAAGTTAAGGTGGCGCAGCATGTCTTAGCTGACCCAGCTGCGGTCATGCACAGTTCTATGTCTGACTTAGCTGCAGCGGTGGGGGTGAGTGAGCCGACTATTGTGCGTTTCTGTCGCGCGGTGGGGTGCCAAGGTTTTCAGGATCTCAAGCTTAAGCTGGCGCAGAGTCTCGCTGCCGGTGCTAGTTTTGGGCAGTTCGCAATCAGTGAAGAAGATACCCTAACTGACTATGCCCTGAAGATTTTTGATACCACCTTGCATACCCTGATAGAGGTGCGTGAACATTTAAATGTAGATGCCTTAGAGCAGGCCATTGCGGTGATGGCGCAAGCGCAGCGGGTGGAGTTTTACGGCTTTGGTGCCTCTGGCGCAGTTGCTGCGGATGCCCAGCATAAATTTTTCCGCTTATTGCTTACTGCGGCTGCCTACAGCGATCCGCATATGCAAGTTATGTCAGCAGTGACTTTACAGGCGACAGATGTAGCCATTTGTATTTCACAATCAGGGCGCTCGAAAGACTTGCTGACTACGGCAAATTTGGTGCGTGAGACGGGTGCAATCTTAATTACCCTGTGCCCTAGCAACACGCCATTAGCCGATCTCGCTAGCATTCACTTGGCGATTGACGTGCAGGAAGACACTGAGATTTACACGCCGCTCACTTCACGTATTGCGCACTTAGTGGTTATTGATGTGCTGGCAATGGGAGTGGCGATGGCGCGTGGACCTTCTTTGGTGAATCACTTGAAAAGTGTGAAACGCAGTTTGCGCAGTCTCAGATTGTCGCCAAAGACTGCTAAGTCAGTCGATGAAAGCTAAGTACTGTAACGGTCTTGTGCTTTTCAAGTGCGGCTAAAACTGGCACTATCGCAGCTCTATTAATCATCAGTCGAGCTATCTGTTGCAAAAACAGATAAATACTTGGCTATTGTCTGTTGCTTTTAACCGAGCGCATGCTTGCTTTAAGCTTACTCTTCGTTCAAAGAGGTCATTTTATGGCTGAGGCCATTCCCGCCTTAGAAATACGCGATTTACATAAACGCTATGGCGAGTTAGAAGTTTTAAAGGGTATTTCGTTAACTGCCAATGATGGCGATGTAATATCTATTCTTGGCTCATCCGGATCAGGCAAATCAACCTTTCTGCGTTGTATTAATTTGCTTGAAAACCCTCATTGCGGGCAGATTTTCTTTTCTGGTGAAGAGTTACAGCTGCAAGCAGGCCGTGACGGACAGTTGGTTGCCAGTAGTAATGAGCAAATTAACCGTTTACGTACACAAGTTGGTTTTGTTTTCCAAAACTTTAATTTGTGGCCACACATGACGGTACTCGATAATATTATCGAGGCACCGCGGCGTGTGTTGGGTTTGAGTAAAGATGAGGCGATTGCCAGTGCTGAACAGCTACTGGCGAAAGTTGGGATTGCTGATAAACGTCACGTGTATCCCAACCAATTGTCCGGTGGGCAACAGCAGCGTGCCGCCATTGCTCGAACCTTAGCCATGCAGCCAAAAGTGATACTGTTCGATGAGCCAACTTCAGCTTTAGACCCAGAAATGGTGCAAGAAGTGCTGGGCGTGATTCGCGCGCTAGCAGAGGAAGGGCGGACGATGCTGCTAGTGACTCATGAAATGAGTTTTGCTCGTCAAGTGTCCAGCGAGATTGTATTTTTGCATCAAGGCGTAGTTGAAGAGCAGGGCACACCTGACCAAGTGTTTAATAATCCGCAATCTGAGCGGTGCAAGCAATTTATGTCCAGTCATAACTATTGAGGCGACAACCATGAAAAAATATAAAAAAATACTCTTAGTGGCGGCGGCTAGTTTGTCATTTGCTACTGTCAGCTCTGCAGCAGATAAACTTAAAATTGGTACTGAAGGTGCTTACCCTCCATTCAACCTGATTGACTCCAGTGGTGCAGTGGTTGGTTTTGATATCGATATTGCACAAGCACTGTGCGACAAGATGGAAGCTGAGTGCACTGTTGTTACCTCGGACTGGGATGGCATTATTCCAGCACTGAATGCGAAGAAGTTTGATTTTTTAGCGGCATCGATGTCAATCACCGATGAGCGCTTACAAGCGGTTGATTTTACCGATCCGTATTACACCAATGGTTTACAGTTTATTGCACCTAAAAGCAGTGACTTTCAGCTGGATAAGAAAAGCATGAAAGGCAAGGTGATAGGTGCGCAGCGAGCAACCATTGCGGGTCATTGGCTTGAAGATAACTTCGGCAATGACATCAGCATCAAGTTTTATGACACCAATGAAAATGCCTATCTTGATCTTGAATCAGGCCGTTTAGATGGCGTCTTAGCTGATAAGTTTGTGAACTGGGAATGGCTGAATAGCGATGCTGGCGCCAACTTTGAGTTTAAAGGCGAGCCGGTTTTTGACAATGACAAAATTGGTATTGCCTTGCGCAAAGGTGACGATCAGCTGCGTGAGCGTTTAAATACTGCACTGAAAGAAATTGTTGAAGATGGTACTTACAAAACCATCAACGATAAGTACTTCCCTTTTAACGTGTATTAATCTTAAGACTGCACTGTAAAGGCCGCCACCTTGTTGTGGCGGTTTTACTTTGCGACCGACACAAGTACTTCTGATGAACTTTGAACTCTATGGTTTTGGCCCAGCATTGCTTGCTGGTGCTTGGATGACAATTAAGCTGGCGCTGTGCTCTTTAGCTTTGGGGCTGGTCTTAGGGCTGGCGGGTGCCTTAGCGAAAACCTCGCCGTACCGTGTTTTACGCTGGTTGGGTGATGCTTACTCGACCATGGTACGTGGTGTGCCCGAGTTACTCTGGGTCTTGTTGATTTATTACGGGTCGGTCAGTTTCGTGCGGGAGTTGGGTGAGGCCATTGGTTACCCTGAGCTGGAACTCAGCGCTTTTTCCGCTGGGGTGATAGCGTTAGGTTTGTGTTTTGGTGCCTATGCCACTGAGGTCTTTCGTGGCGCTTTATTGGCTATTCCTCGTGGGCACCGTGAAGCTGGTTTGGCCCTTGGTTTATCCCGCCCGCGCATTCTATTTCGTTTAGTGTTGCCGCAAATGTGGCGAATTGCGATTCCAGGTTTGGGCAATCTCTTTATGATTCTAATGAAAGATACAGCGTTAGTGTCTGTTGTTGGGCTCAACGAAGTGATGCGCAGTGCCCAAGTGGCAGTGACCTCGACGAAGCAACCATTCACTTTCTTTATGGTGGCTGCTTGTATCTATTTATCGTTAACAGTTTTAAGCATGCTGGCTTTGCACTTCTTTGAAAAACGCGCTAATCGCGGCTTTGTAAGGAGCGCAGCATGAGGTGGGATGTGATTGTTAAATGGCTGCCAAAACTACTGGAAGGCGCTTACTTAACTTTAGAGTTGGTCGCAATATCTGTGGTAGTTGGCTTGCTGGTGGCTATACCTTTAGGAATGGCGCGAGCGTCACGGCATTGGTATGTGCGTGCACTGCCTTTTAGTTATATTTTCTTTTTCCGTGGCACCCCATTGCTGTTACAGTTGTTTTTAGTTTATTACGGTTTAGCGCAGTTTGATGCGGTGCGTGAAAGTGTTTTTTGGCCCTATTTGCGTGACCCTTACTGGTGTGCGCTATTGGCTATGACGATGCACACCGCTGCTTATATCGCAGAAATTATTCGTGGTGCGATTCAAGCTGTGCCACCGGGCGAAGTTGAAGCTGCGCGTGCGCTAGGGATGAGCCGCGGGCAAACTATGTGGCACATTACTTTGCCGCGGGCGGCCCGCATTGGTTTACCGGCTTACAGTAATGAGGTGATTCTCATGCTTAAAGCCAGTTCGCTGGCCAGCACCATTACGTTATTAGAACTCACCGGGATGGCTCGGACTATTATTGCCCGCACCTACTTGCCGGTGGAAATCTTCTTTGCCGCAGGACTGTTCTATTTAGTCATGACCTTTGTTCTAGTGCAGTTTTTTCGCTGGCTAGAACGTAAATTGCGCGTGGATGCGTTACAGGGTCGTTAGCCTTGAGTGCTATTGCGCCATTACTCACTGGTGAGGCATTAGTTGAGCGTTTTTTCGCTCTGGATGCTTTCTTACTGGCGCAACAAGGTGTTTGGCGCGAAAAGCCTTTTATACAGCAGAGTTTAGACTGGCAAGCGGATTATCCTGAGCTGGCTACTTGGTTACGCCAGCGCAGCTTAGCGGATGCCGAAAATAGCCATCTTGATCCCAGTACTTTGTCAGCACCACAACCCTTTGTTGCTTGGGCTGAACAGGCCGAACAGCTTTCTCGTTTGGGGCGTTTTCCTACCGCCGAGGTGGTGCAGCGTCCTCTGCGTATGCAAAGTGGGATTGCCGAGCGTAAATGGCAGCAAATAGAAGCTTTTGCGAGTGTTGTGCAGGGTGCGGTTAATCTGCCCTTTGCGCGCAGTCAGCGCTGGCTTGACTGGTGTGCAGGCAAGGGGCATTTGGGACGTTACTTGGCTTGGCCTAATGCTGAGTTGGAGTGTTTAGAGTTTAATCCAGAGCTGATTGCGAGCGGGCAGGCAATCAGTGCCAAGTATGTACCTCAGGCACAGCACAGTCTGTGTGATGTTATGAGCGCCGCGAGTCTTGCACCTGTACAGCGCAGTGACGCTATTGTCGCGTTACATGCCTGCGGTGACTTGCATACGCATTTAGTGCGCCAGGTTGGCGGGCAAGATACTGCGGCACTGGCTTTAGCCCCCTGTTGTTATAACCGCACGTTAGCAGAGGGCTATCAGCCGCTATCTAAGTTAGGGCAAGCCTCCGCACTGGACTTGCAGCGTGATGATCTTGCTCTGCCTTTATTGGCGACAGTCACCGCCAGTGCTCGCGAGCGGCGTTTGCGTGATCAGTCCATGGCTTGGCGTTTAGCGTTTGATGGGTTGCAGCGCAAGTTGCGTGGCGTTGATGCCTATTTGCCCACCCCATCCTTGTCCGCGCAGTGGTTTAACAAGTCTTTTGCTCAGTGGTGTCTTGATTTGGCCGCACTAAAAGAGTTGCCGCCGGTGCCGCAGCAAGATTGGTCAGCGCTGGAGGCGCAGGGCTGGCAGCGTTTAGCAGAGGTGCGAAACCTAGAGCTGGTGCGCGGCTTGTTTCGGCGACCGCTAGAGTTGTGGTTGGTAATAGATCAAGCGCTGTTTTTGCAGGAGCAGGGTTTTACTGTGGCCTTGGGTGAGTTTTGTGCCAGTGCGCTCACCCCGCGCAATCTTTTATTGTTGGCGCAGCGCACTGTAAACTGAGCTTAGAGTGCAAGTGTTTTCAGGTCTGCGTCTATTCCTGCCAGCCTCGCTAAGCACTTGAATTTGCACAGATTAAAAATAATTACAGAAAGGCTTTACAAGGTATCTGTAATCTATATAATGGCCGCCATTGCCGGTATAGCTCAGTTGGTAGAGCAACTGACTTGTAATCAGTAGGTCCCGAGTTCGACTCTTGGTGCCGGCACCAGTTAAAAGAAAGCCTCGTAGTTATACGGGGCTTTTTTGTATCTGGCAGTTGAGCAACTGGGCGCTGCACGTTCTCATGCTGCCCAGCACTGCCATCTATCTCCCTGTATTTTAACTGCGGCGTACTCTATCAAGTGGCTAGTAAAGACCTGCGCGTCGCCTTGGGTAAAATTACAGCGCTTTCCGCTCCCGCTTTTATCGTGCCTAACCTATACTTTGCCCTACAAAGTGCTGCGCAACTGCTAGAGTAGTGCCTGTCTTTTTTCCATACCTCGTGTTTTTGAGATGTCGTTTATGCGTCGTTTTTTTAGCTGGTGCACCAGTATTTTTATTGTCTGTCTTGCCGCTACTGTGGTTGCTGAGCCTACTGCTGAGCAGCAGCGTGAACGGGTGGGGCTAGTGCTGTCCGGTGGCGCTGCGCGTGGGTTGGCGCATATTGGTGTGCTCAAAGCCTTAGAAGAGCAAGGGGTGGCCATTGATGCGATTGCCGGTACCAGTATGGGGGCAGTGGTCGGTGGCTTATATGCTGCGGGTTATAGTGTTGCTGAGTTAGAGGAGTTGGCAATCAGTTTAGACTGGCAGCAAGCACTATCAGATGACCCGCCCCGCGAAGATGTGCCGTTTCGCCGCAAGCAAGATGATCGAGATTTTTTGGTCAAACAAAAGCTGAGCTTTCGCGATGACGGCACCTTAGGTTTGCCGCTCGGTGTTTTGCAGGGGCAAAATTTGGCGGTGTTATTAGAAAAGCTCTTTGCCCGTGCTGGTGCGGTGGAGGACTTTGATGAATTGCCAGTGCCTTTTCGTGCAGTTGCAGCGGATATTGCCACCGGGGAAAGTGTGGTGTTCTCGCAAGGACATTTAGCCTTGGCAGTACGTGCCAGTATGTCGATTCCAGCGTTGCTCACACCGGTAGAAGTGGATGGGCGACTGTTAGTGGATGGTGGTATCTCGGATAATATTCCTGTGGATATTGCCAGGCAAATGGGCGTCGATCGAGTGATCGTAGTGGATATTGGCTCACCTTTGGCAACAACCGAGTCACTGCATACTGTCTTTGATATTTTAAATCAGTCAGTGGCTTTGTTAACGCGGCGTAACTCTGAAGCGCAACTGGCAACGCTAACTTCGAGTGATATTTTAGTGCAGCCTGAACTGACAGGCTATGGTGTTACCGACTTTGCTCGCGGCCAAGATTTGATCAGCGCGGGTTACCGTGCCACTGATGTGTTGCAGTGGCGCCTAGCTGAATTAGCGCAACCTTTACCTGCTGAACAAAAACTCCCGAGCAATTTAAAAAAGAAAAAAAAGGCCCCGCTGATTACCTCAATCAAAGTGCATAACACGTCAAAAGTCGGTGACGGAGTGATTCGTTATTATATACGTCAGCCGCTAAATGAGCCTTTAGATATTGAAAAACTGCAGAAAGATATGGGTACGCTGTACGGTTTGGAGTATTTTGATCGAGTTGAGTACCGTTTGATCCCTGAGCAAGATGGGAATGCGTTGGTGATAAATGCCACAGATAAGAGTACCGGTACTGATTACTTACGTCTGGGTTTGAATTTGTCAGATGATTTTCGTGGCGACAGTGTTTTTAATATCGGTGCCAGTTTCCGTAAGAACGGTTTGAACCGTTTGGGTGCGGAGTGGTTGACACGGGTGCAGCTGGGTGACCATCAAGAGCTCTACACTGAGTTTTATCAGCCGTTGGATATTGGTTCACGCTATTTTGTCTCGCCGTGGCTGCATGGTGAGGTTCGTAATATTAAGTTTAGAGAAGAAGGTGATCCCATTGCTGAATACCGTCTGCAACGCATTCGCTATGGTTTGAATTTAGGCCGGCAAATAAGCACCAATGCTGAGGTACGCTTTGGTGTGGGTTCTGGCTGGGGCGATGCAGATGTGCGTATTGGTGAGCAAGGGCTACCCGACTTTAGCTTTAAAGAGGGTTATTACCAGCTCGAATATGCATTTGATAGTTTAGATAATGTTGACTTTCCACGCAGTGGCGAGGAATTGCGCATTTCTGCACTCCAGCACGCCACCGAGTTAGGCTCTGATGAGCGTTATCGGCAGTGGTTGGTGGAGCTGAATAAACCACTGAATTGGGGGGCAAATACTTTTGTCTTTGGTGGGCGCTATGCACGTACCTTGGATGCTGATGAGGTGGTGTCATCCAGTTATCAGTTGGGCGGTGCGCAGCAGTTATCAGGTTACCGTGAAAACGCGCTGGCCGGACAAAATGTCAGTATTGGGCGTATGGTTTATTATCGGCGCTTAACTCCAGTGCGAGCATTTTCGCTGGGTCTGCCTGTCTATGCTGGTTTATCGTTAGAGCGTGGACGAGTGTGGAATCAGTCGAATGATTTAGACAGTGGCTATATTAATGCGATGAGTGTGTTTGTCGCGGTGGATACGCCAATCGGTCCGCTCAACTTTAGTTATGGGATTAATGATGACTCTGAAAGCGCCTTTTATTTGAATCTGGGGCGTAGCTTTTAATCCTGGGCTGGAGTTAGCTTGGGCGTCGCCACGGTGTTGTGGTTTTACTGCAAGAGCAACACCGCGGCTGAATAAAAAACTAAAGCGCTAAGGGGCTGTAGTGGCCTCTGCTTCTGGTTCGATCAGTTGCAGCCATTGGGCGAGGACTTGATGGGCTTCGGCAACACCTAGGCGTTTAGTCGATGAAAAGAGTTGAATGCTTGCTGTTGCCCCCCATCTTTTTTCGATTTCTTTTTGGGTTTTCAACAGTGCACTTTTACTGGCGCCAAACGTCAGTTTGTCAGCTTTGGTCAGTAAAATATGCATCGGCATTTGGCTGCTTGCCGCCCAGTCGAGCATCAAGCAGTCAAAAGGTGTTAAAGGGTGGCGAATGTCCATCATCAGCACCAAACCCATCAAACTGGTGCGGCTGCCCAGGTACGCTTCGAGGTGCTGCTGCCAGTGTAATTTTAATGGAATGGGGACTTTGGCATAACCGTAGCCGGGCAGGTCAACTAAGCGGCGTTCTTCATCGAGGCTAAAAAAGTTGAGCAGCTGCGTACGCCCAGGGGTTTTTGAGGTGCGTGCCAAGCTGGCGCGGGTTAAAGTATTGAGTGCGCTGGATTTGCCCGCATTGGAGCGTCCAGCAAAGGCGACTTCGTAGCCTTCATCTTCAGGACACTGCTCAACACGTGCCGCGCTGGTTAAAAAACTGGCTTGTTGGCACAGGCCAATAATGGGGTTTTTAGGCTGCATAAGTTATCCAAGTAAAAAGGTGCGGCAAGAGGTTCGTTTCCGTTTTAGTCTGAGCAGTATATAATGCTTCGGATAGTATGTGCGTATTGCCGTGAATGTATCTGCAAAGGTTGTCTGTGCGGCAGAATGTGGTAATGTTTGCATAATTTATAAGCGCCGAGGTTAGCTGGGTCAACTCCATGACTGGTTTTATCTTGGAAAAATAATTTTAGCCGTAGTTGGAAGAGCTGATGAACAAACTATTTGTAAGTCTGTTATTGACCTTGGGCATCAGTGGTTTAGCCCATGCCGAGGGAGATGCAGCTGCAGGTCAAGGTAAAATTGCTATGTGTTCTGCCTGTCACAATGCTGATGGTAACAGCACATTGCCAAACTTTCCGAAGTTGGCCGGTCAAGGTCAGCGTTATTTGTATAAGCAAATGCTTGATATTAAATCTGGCGAGCGTCCAATTGTTGAGATGACAGGCATGTTAGATGCAATGACAGATCAGGACTTGCAAGATATTGCCGCTTGGTACAATAGCCAGAAAGGTACTATTGGTGCCGCTGCTCCAGACCTAGTTAAGCGTGGCGGAGAGCTCTTTCAGGGCGGTAAGCTAGAAGATGGCATGCCTGCTTGTATTGGTTGCCACACACCAACAGGTGAAGGCATTGACTCTGCGGTCTACCCTAAATTGAATGGTCAGCATGCAGCCTATACTGCTAAGCAATTAACGGATTTCCGTGAAGGCGATCGCGCGAATGATGGTGAAGCAATGATTATGCGCACCATTGCCGCTAAGTTAAGCAATAAAGATATCAAAGCTATTTCAAGCTACATTCAAGGCTTAAATTAATAGCTGAGTTGAGTCATTAAAAAACCGCCCTGCAGCGAGTCTGCTCGGCGGTTTTTTTGTGCCTACGACTTAACTGGGTCAGCGGTTGTAGGTAAAAAAGTTTATTGTTCTTGATTCTAATCTAGCAATACTTCTCATTAACAGGTCTATGCTAACAACATACAGTCAATACATGCTGTGTCAGCCGCTTAGGGTGTGCTGGTTCAGCTGAGGAGAGTTGCAATGCAGGTATTGGATCGGCGGCAGGCATTAACCATCATGCCTTTCTTTCGCTTAGGTTTTCGGCCTTTTTTCTTGCTGGGCAGTGTCTTGGCAGTGCTGGCTATTCCTTTGTGGGTTATGGCTTTGAATGGCTGGTTCGCTGACTGGCAGCCAACGGGAGGTTGGTTGGCTTGGCATCGGCATGAGCTGTTGTTTGGTTTTGCCACAGCAATAATTGCAGGTTTTTTACTCACAGCGGTGCAGACCTGGACTGGCGTTCCAGGCTTATCAGACAAACCGCTAATGGCGCTAACGGTCTTATGGGTTGCGGCGCGACTGGCTTGGTTGGTGGGTGCGCCAATGTGGTGCGTGATCGTCTTGGATGTTTTATTTTTGCCGCTGGTGGCGGCACAGATGGCGCGCAGTGTTTGGCCTGTGCGGCAAGTGCGTAACTACCCACTAGTGCTGGTATTAAGCCTGCTGGCCATCGCTAACGGGGTGACCTTGTATGCAATGGCTACGGGTAATGATCTTTTGCAGCGCCAAGCAACAGTCGGTGGAATATGGTTTGTTGCCGCAATTATGAGCATGATTGGTGGGCGGGTTATCCCGTTTTTCACCCAGCGTGGCCTGTTGCGCAAAGATGCAGTGACGCCTTGGCCAAAGCTGGATTGGGCTTTACTCATTGGCAGCATTATCGTCTCTCTGGCGATTATGCAGGGCTGGGCGCTACACGCTGAAGTGTTAGCGGGCGTAGTCTTTGCAGCTTTAGGTGTTGGGCACTTGTTGCGTTCGCTGCACTGGTATGACGCAGGTATTTGGCGTGTGCCGCTGCTGTGGTCCTTGCATCTGGCTTATGCGTGGATGGGGGTTGCTTGTGTGGCAATGGCGTTATGGCACTTTTCTGTATTCGCAAATATGAGTCTTGCTGTGCATGCGTTAACAGTGGGAGCCATGGGTGGGCTTATTCTAGGAATGATTGCTCGCGTAACCCTTGGCCACACTGGACGACAATTGCAGCCACCAAAGTCGATGACTTGGGCTTTTGTGCTGTTTAACCTTGGTGCGCTAGCCCGTGTTGTGCTGGTGGATTGGGCCTATATGCCGGGCCTGTGGGTTGCCGCAGTATGCTGGACGTTAGGTTTTGCTATGTATCTTTGGAGCTATGCACCCATGTTGTGGCAAGCACGGGTAGATGGCCAGCCAGGTTAAGGCGTGAAAATCGACCTTAGTATAGCTGTTAAAAAAACTGATCGGCCTAGAATGTTGGGTAATAGTCAAAGCGTCTGATGTGTTATTCGAGCAGTGCGTAAATGCTGCGAACATCCAGATAAAGCCTATCTAGTTAAGGCTGCTGTTAGACATACTTGAACACAACAACTCTTTAAAGGTGGTTGCATGAGCACTGATTTAAGTAAATTTATTCGCAATAAAGCATTTCTCGATAAAGTAGTGACAGCAGAAGAAGCAGCCACATGGATTGAAGATGGCATGACTTTGGGGATGAGTGGTTTTACTCTATTTGGTGAGCCAAAACTTTTCCCTAAAGCTTTAGCTGAGCGTGGAAAAAAAGAAAAATTCAAAATTGACTTGTTCACTGGTGCGTCGATGGGCCCAGCTGCGGATCAGTCCATGGCTGAAGCTGACATCATTAACCTGCGAGTGCCGTACCAAGGCAATCCTGTCCAGCGTAAAAAAATTAACGCAGGCGAAATTTTTTATATTGACCAGCATTTATCACATGTTGCCGAGTCGATTCGTCAAGGTACGTACCCAAGTCTTGACTACGCAATTATTGAAGCGGCTGCCATTACTGAAGATGGCGATATTATCCCGACTGGTTCTGTAGGTAACTCACCTATATTCCTTGATACCGCTAAGCATGTGATTATCGAACTAAATATCAGTGCACCACCTGAGTATGAAGGCATGCATGATATTTATATGCAGAGTGCAGCAGGTGAAAATACCCGTGAAGCTATTCCAATGTTTGAAGTGAGCAAGCGCATTGGTACACCGGGAATGAAAGTTGATCCAGCGAAAGTACGCGGTATCATTATTTCTAGCGAGCCGGATATTCCTTCACCACTGTTTGAGCCCAACGCTGAAACCCAGCAAATTGCTGACAATCTACTGAGCTTTTTAGGTGAAGAAGTTAAAGCCGGTCGTTTAACTGAAAGCCTTGCGCCGTTGCAGTCAGGTGTTGGTTCGGTGGCAAACGCTGTGCTTAATGGTATGAAAACCTCTGGCTTTAAAGACATCGTTGTTGCTTCTGAAGTGCTGCAGGATGGTGTATTTGACTTGATTGATGCTGGAGTCGTGAAGTTTGCGGCTGGTACGGCATTGTCACTGTCGAAAAAGCGAGTTGAGAGCCTAGGTAAAGATCTGGCGAAGTACAAAGATAAAATTGTTTTTCGTCCGCAAGAAATCTCCAACCACCCTGAAGTCATTCGTCGTCTGGGTATTATCTCGTTCAATACTGCACTAGAGGTTGATATTTACGGTAACGTAAACTCAACGCACGTTGGCGGCACGCACATGATGAACGGTATTGGTGGCTCAGGTGATTTCGCCCGTAACGCGCGCATCACTATTTTTGTGACGCAATCCACCGCTAAAGACGGAAAAATCTCTGCAATTGTACCTTTCGTAGCCCATGTGGATCACACCAATCATGATGTTGACGTGATCATCACTGAGCAAGGCTATGCAGACTTGCGCGGTTTAGCGCCAACTCAGGCAGCTGAGCGTATTATCGAAAACTGCATGCACCCTGATTATAAGCAGCAGGCCCGTGATTACTTAGCAGCAGCCAAAGAGCGTGGCGGCCAAACTCCGCACGTTTTAGAAAAAGCCTTCTCTTGGCACACTAACTTGGCTGAAAAAGGCACAATGCTAATCAAGTAAGTCGCTCGGGTGGCTGGGGTGTCACAAAGGTGGTACTCCAGCATCTAGATTGGATACAGAATAAAGGCGGATGTTTAACAGCATCTGCCTTTTTTGTGGGCGCAGTAAAATTAAGGCAAGCAGTATGCTGCAGATAGGGCCTGCATCAGGAGACTTTTATTAGCGGTATGCTCAGCTGCTCCAGTAACTGGGCTTGGGCATGACAGTCTTGCTGTTCTGCAGTGGGTTGCAGCTGCTGGTAGCTACCATCACTTTGTAATAGCCAAGCATGGGTATTGTCTTTGAGGTAGGTCAACAGCTCTTTTTTGACCCGCGCCAGCATTTTTTTGCCTTCTAATGGGAAGCAGGTCTCGATGCGCTTATCGAGGTTGCGCTCCATCCAATCCGCGCTGGACAGCAGCAGTTGCTCGTCAGCGCCACTGTTTAAAAAGTAAAAAACGCGGCTATGTTCAAGGAACTGACCAATGATTGAACGCACTTGGATATTGTGTGAAACCCCGGCAATTCCAGGGCGTAAACAGCACATGCCGCGCACAATGAGATCAATTTCTACGCCTGCTTGGCTGGCTTTGTAGAGGGCTTTAATCATACGGGCATCGGTCAGGGCATTGACCTTGATGATAATGCGCGCAGGTTGACCGGCGTCGGCATTACTGGCTTCGCGGGCAATTAAATCCAGTAGTGTTTTTCTTAGGGTAAAAGGTGCGTGAAAGAGTTTTTTCATGCGTAAGGTTTTACCCATACCTATCAGCTGACTAAATAACTTGGAGACATCTGCGCAGAGCTCTGGGTCAGCGGTCAGTAAACTGTAATCTGTGTATAGGCGTGCATTGCCAGCATGGTAATTGCCAGTGCCAAGGTGGGCATAACGGACAAAGTTACCGTTTTCGCGGCGTAAAATGGATGCGATTTTAGCGTGCGTTTTAAAACCGACTACGCCGTAAATAACCACTGCACCAGCGGCTTGTAAGCGACTGGCCAGAGCAAGGTTTGATTCTTCATCAAAACGTGCGCGCAACTCAATGACGACAGTGACTTCTTTGCCGTTACGCGCCGCATCAACCAAAGCGTCAACAATCTCAGAGTTAGCGCCGGCGCGGTACAGGGTTTGCTTAATGGCCAGCACATATGGATCTTTAGCGGCATGGCGCAGCAAATCAATAACAGGGGTGAAAGACTCAAATGGGTGGTAGAGCAAGATATCCTGCTTGCTGATGGCTTGAAAAATATTCTCACTGTTTTGCAGTGCTTTGGGGATGGCTGGGGTAAATGCTGGAAACTGTAAGTGTGGGTGACTGGCAAGATGGGTCACGCTAAATAAGCGTGTTAAGTTAACAGGGCCATTGACTTGATACAGCTCAGCGGGCGCTAAGCCAAACTGGTTGAGCAAAAAATCAACTAAGTGAGCAGGGCAGGTATCTGCAACTTCTAAACGCACGGCATTGCCAAAACGGCGCGAGTAGAGTTCGCCTCTGAGTGCTCGGGCTAAGTCTTCTACACCTTCGGCATCGACAGATAAGTCAGCATTGCGGGTTAATCTAAACTGATAGCAACCGCGCACACTCATGCCATGAAATAAGTCATCAGCATGGGCATGAATCATTGAGGATAAAAAAACATAGTTAACCCCAGGGCCGCCAACGTCTTCTGGGATTTGAATAATGCGTGGTAATAAGCGCGGTGCTGGCAAAATGGCTAAGCCAGAGTCGCGACCAAAGGCATCGACGCCTTCCAGCTCAACAATAAAGTTTAAACTTTTATTGACCAGCAGCGGAAAGGGGTGGGTGGGATCAAGGCCTATAGGGGTAATGATTGGCGCAATTTCTTCTTCAAAATATGCTTTGACCCAAGCCTGAATTTGACTGGTCCATTTGCGGCGGCGGACAAAACGTATGTCTTGTTTGGCCAGTTCTGGCAGCAATATATCGTTAAGGATTTGATATTGACGATCAACTTGCTCGTGTACCACTTCAGCAATGCGCGCTAGAGCTTGGTGCGGTTGTAAGCCGTCAGCATCTGCTTGCTCGCGCGCAAAAGTGATTTGTTCTTTTAATCCAGCTACGCGAATTTCAAAAAACTCATCGAGGTTGCTGGAGAAAATAAGCAAAAATTTCAAACGCTCGAGCAGTGGAGTGCTTGCATCGAGCGCTTGTTCTAAAACACGAATGTTAAATTGCAGTTGTGATAATTCTCGATGCAAATATAGGCTGCTGTCATCGAGGTTCGGCGGCGCTATGGCGGCGCAGGATGCATTGCTTGCTGTTACCGCGTTTGCGGTGTGCAGATTGTGCTCAGTATCTTGAGTGGGCTGCTTAGATCCTGCGTTGCGCATAGACTCTCCGTTATAAGTTAAACGCCTTGTTTAAGCTGCTTGGCTGCATGCACCGCAAAGTAGGTAAGGATGCCGTCGGCTCCGGCACGTTTAAACGCCACCAAGGACTCCATAATCACTGCTTCGCTTAACCAGCCATTTTCAATGGCAGCCATGTGCATTGCGTACTCGCCGCTGACTTGGTAGACAAAAGTGGGCGCTCGAAACTCTTCTTTGACGCGGTGCAGGATATCCAAGTACGGCATACCTGGCTTAACCATGACCATATCAGCACCTTCGCTGAGGTCAGTCGCAACTTCATGTAGCGCTTCGTTACTATTGGCAGGATCCATCTGGTAAGTGGATTTGTTTGCCGAGCCAAGGTTGGCAGCAGAGCCAACAGCATCGCGGAATGGGCCGTAATAGGCGCTCGCGTATTTAGCCGAGTACGCCATGATGCGCACATTGGAGTGTCCAGCCAGTTCTAGGGCCTCACGAATGGCTTGGATACGGCCGTCCATCATGTCTGAGGGGGCGACAATCTGAGCGCCTGCATCAGCGTGAGACAAGGCTTGGCGTACTAATGCATCGACTGTTTCTTCATTTAGAACATAGTTGTTGTCATCTAAAATACCGTCTTGACCGTGGGTGGTGAAGGGGTCAAGGGCTACGTCGGTGATAACGCCAAGCTCTGGAAAGTGCTCGCGTAGAGCACGTACAGCGCGTTGGGCGATGCCTTCTGGGTCCCAAGCCGCAGCGGCGTCTAGTGATTTGCTTTCTAGTGGGGTGACTGGGAAGAGAGCGAGTGCTGGTATGCCAAGTTCAACCCAGAGTTCGGCTTCTTTGAGTAGTAAGTCAATAGAGAGGCGCTCCACCCCAGGCATTGAAGGAACTGCTTCACGGCGATTGCTGCCGTCTAAGACAAATACCGGGAGAATCAGGTCATCGACACTCAGCTGGTTTTCGCGTACTAAACGGCGAGAAAAATCATCACGGCGGTTGCGGCGTAATCGAGTAGCTGGAAAGATTCGGTTGGCAGTATTGATACTCACAGTGGCTCCTCATCCCGCAAAAGCGGGGATTGTGTAACGGTTTATAGACTAATAGTATGACGAAAAGATTGTGAAAGTGCGAAACCTGCAGTATTTAAATGATGTGGGTTTGTGTAGAGCCTGCAATTTGCTCTGGAAATCTACCGTTGAGCGTATATTGTCGAATAAGTCTATTGCAACAGGCGTCTGCTCTGGTATTATTCACCCCCTGTTTTCGTGCGGTACTCGACAATGGTGTTGGGTGGCGGCACGGTTATATTCGAGGAAACTCCATGAAAGCCGATACTCACCCAAATTATGTTGAAATCAACGCTACCTGCAGCTGCGGTAACGTGATCACTACTCGTTCTACCATCGGTAAAGACATCAGTATTGATGTGTGCTCTGAGTGCCACCCTTTCTATACCGGAAAACAAAAAGTGCTTGATGTCGGTGGTCGTATTGATCGCTTTAAGCAGCGCTTCGGTGGTTTTGGCGCAACAAAGTAATGAGTATGTAAATGACCAATATACAATCGGTCGTGGCAATACTGAAAAAAGCGTCCTTAATGGGCGCTTTTTTTTTGCTGCTATCTTGTCATAGCTCTGCTTCGACTCTATTTTGCTCTATTAATAATGTTCCTGCTGAGCATGCAGTAGAGTATGTGGTGGATGGCGATACGTTGCGTTTACACGATCAGCGACGGGTACGCTTGATTGGCATCGATGCCCCAGAAATGGGGGGTCGCGGACGTAGCGCAGAACCTTTCGCAGTACAAGCTACGCGCCGTTTAACTGAGCTGGTGAAGGCCAATCACAATCAAGCGGGCTTGCAAGTGGGTGAACAAAGCCCTGACCGTTATGGTCGAGTTTTGGCGCACCTGTATGATCGCCATGGTTTGAGCTTGGAAGAGCAGTTAATTGCTGAAGGCTTGGCCTACCATGTCGTGATTGCGCCTAATATTGCTTTAGCTGATTGTTTAGCGCAAGCAGAGCGGTTCGCTCGTGAGCGGCAAGTGGGTTTATGGAAAACAGCCCGCTTTACTCCTGCTGATAAGCTCGATAAAGGCGGCTTTACCTTGTTGCAAGGGCGTATTAAGCATGTTGAGCGTAACAAAGGTGGTATTTGGCTCGATTTAGGTCATTCTGTGACTATAAACATTCCTTTGAGTGCGCTACAGTACTTTCAAGGTGTAAATTTTGAGCAGTGGCAGGGGCGCAGGCTAAAATCCCGGGGCTGGATCTCTGAACGCAAAGGGCAGCCTAAAAGGCATGCCAAGTGGCGTTTAACGGTCAGTCACCCCAGTATGCTTGAATTGCAATGAGTGCAAAATGTCGTAATTAAACTTCAAAGATCCAGAAGATCGACATTTATGCAGACAGGGTAATGGAGACGCACTTGTGGGACTTAGTGTTCTTGAGTATGCTCCGATATCGTCAAATTCGTTACTTTTATTATTACAATTAAGCGGAAAATTCTAATTATGTCTGATCTAAAAACCGCCGCTCTCGAATACCATGCTTCCCCGCGTCCGGGGAAATTAAGTGTTGAGCTCACCAAACCAACTGCCACAGCGCGCGATTTAGCGCTAGCCTATAGCCCGGGTGTCGCTGAACCCGTCCGTGAAATTGCCCGTGATGCCGATCTTGCTTATAAGTACACTGGTAAAGGCAATCTTGTTGCAGTTATTTCTGATGGTACGGCTATTTTAGGTCTAGGTAACTTAGGCCCATTGGCATCTAAGCCAGTGATGGAAGGTAAAGGCGTATTGTTTAAGCGCTTTGCTGGTGTGGATGTGTTTGATATCGAAGTTGATGCCGAAAGCCCACAAGCCTTCATTGATACAGTTAAGCGTATTTCCATCACCTTCGGTGGTATTAACCTCGAAGATATTAAAGCGCCTGAGTGCTTTGAAATTGAGCGTGCGCTTATTGAGCAGTGCAACATACCAGTATTCCACGATGATCAGCACGGCACTGCGATTGTGACTGCTGCAGGTATGCTCAACGCGCTAGAAATTGCCGGTAAAACCCTAGAAGAAGCACGTATTGTTTGCTTGGGTGCCGGTGCTGCTGCAACAGCGTGCATGAAACTGCTCATTAGTATGGGTGCTAAAGTCGAAAACATTTTCATGATTGACCGTAAAGGCGTGATTCACTCTGGCCGTGACGATCTCAATCAATATAAAGCTGTTTTTGCCCATGAGACCAGTCGTCGCACTTTAGCTGATGCGATGGACGGTGCTGACGCCTTTGTTGGTTTGTCCGGCCCGAATTTGCTCAGTGCAGAAAACTTGATGCGCATGGCAGAAAACCCTGTGGTATTTGCGTGCTCCAACCCTGATCCTGAAATTGACCCGAAGCTTGCCCACGAAACCCGTCCTGATGTAATTATGGCCACTGGCCGTTCTGATTACCCTAATCAGGTGAATAACGTTCTAGGTTTCCCGTTTATTTTCCGCGGTGCGCTGGATGTTCGAGCCACGCGTATTAACGAAGAAATGAAAATTGCAGCGGTATACGCCTTGCGTGACTTGGCGAAAATGCCGGTGTCCAATGCCGTGTGTGATGCTTACGGTATTGATTGCTTAGAGTTTGGTCGTGAATACATTATTCCAAAGCCAATGGATCCACGTCTAATTACCTTGGTGTCTGATGCTGTGGCTAAAGCTGCCATTGAAACCGGTGTAGCTACTCTGCCTTACCCTAAGCACTACCCACTGACATCCGTGGATGATGTGTTTAACGGTTAAGTTTTAACTGCTCACAAAAACCCGCTCAGTGCACTGCCCTCCAATTATTGGATAGGTTAGTTCACATGGCGGGTTTTTTATTGCCTACGCTTTTGTGCTCAGCGCTGCAGTATTGCTGCAGTATTGCTGCAGTGTTTTAGTTAGAAAAGATCAATAGGTGCCAGTTCAGCAGGTTCTGCATAAGGACTGCTAGGTGCTTCCCAGCTGTTTTCAAACTCATCCATAGTGGGCGGTGCATCTTCGCTTTTGAATATCTCAAAGTATGCGTTGGCTGTGCCGGGGCGCGCAATACGCCCGCTAACTGGGTCGATGCGTAAGGTCATCATGCCAGCGGGTTCTTTCATTTGGTGCATGGGTTTGTCTTTGAGTGCATACGCCATGTAGTCAATCCAAATGGGTAGGGCTATGGTGCCACCATACTCGTTGCGGCCAAGGCTTTCTGGTTGATCAAAACCTGCCCAAACACTGGTGACATAGTCACTGTTGTAACCCACAAACCAGCTGTCTTTCGACTCGTTAGTGGTGCCGGTTTTACCAGCTAAGTCGCTACGGTTTAAACTTAAAGCGCGGCGCCCTGTTCCCCGCTTAATCACGTCTTGCAGCATGTCAGTCATAATATAGGCAGTGCGCTCATCAATCACCCGCTTGGCCATTAACTGTGGTTCAAGCTCGCTATCAGCTAACAGTTGATCTGGGCTTAGGCTGTCAGCTGGTGCTGTGCCCTCAGATGGGATGCTGGGTGGGTTGGCCAGAAAAATTGTTTGGCCGTCACGGTTTTCGATGCGCTCAATCAAATAGGGCTCAACTTTATAGCCGCCATTGGCAAATACAGTCCAGCCTGCAGCGGTTTCCAGTGGGGTTAAAGTAGCGGTACCGAGTGCTAAGGATAAATTGCCCGGCAGGTCGTTGGGATTAAAGCCAAACTTGCTGATGTAGTCGCGGGCGTATTGCATACCGATATCTTGCAAAATACGAATCGAGACTAAGTTGCGTGAGCGATACAGGCCTTCACGGACTCGAATAGGGCCGAGGAAAGTATTGTTGTCATTCTTCGGTCGCCACACAGCTTTCATGCCGGGCTCAAATATTTCCAATGGTGCATCGTTAACGATAGTGGCTGCGGTATAGCCGGCATCAAGTGCAGCGCTGTAAACAAAAGGTTTAAAGCTGGAGCCCGGTTGACGTTTGGCTTGGATTGCACGGTTATAATTGCTTTGTTCAAAGGACAAACCGCCAACAAGGGCGCGAATGGCACCATTGCTTGCATCTAGAGAGACTAGCGCGGCTTGGGCTTTAGGGATTTGTGCGAAGCTGAGGGCGTTATCAGCTTGACGCTGAACGCGAATGAGGTCGCCAACCTGGACGACATCGGCCGGTCTTCTAGGTACTGGCCCCATGCTACGGCTGTTGATAAAGGGGCGTGCCCAGCGCATGGTTTGCCAAGCAACGGGTTCTTCAGCGCCGTCGGCCAGCATCACTGTGATGGAGTCGTTATGCACTTGACTGACAATTGCTGGGATAAACTGGCTAATGGTGCGAGTTTTATTGAGCACTTCAGCCCACTGTGCTTGCGGCAGCGCAGTTTGCTCGGGTTTGCGGTAACCGTGACGGTGATCGTATGCGCTGAGGCCATCGAGTATGGCTTGATGGGCTTGCATTTGTAAATCGGATGGCACAGTTGTGGTTACGCTGTAGCCATCGGTATAGGCTTGACCGCCAAAACGCCCAACCATTTCTGCTCGAGCCATTTCAGCAATATAGGGTGCAACCAGGTCGGGTGCAGTGACATGCAGGCGAGCAGTAAGTGGTTCTGCAATTGCTTCTTGATAATCTTCTGGCGAAATACGTCCTAGCCGTAACATGCGTCCAAGAATCCAGTCGCGGCGCTCTAAGCTGCGCTCAGGATTAACAATGGGGTTGAAGCGCGAAGGGGCTTTAGGGAGGCCGGCAATCATTGCCAGTTCAGCAAGACTCACCTCGCCAATAGACTTGCCATAGTAAACCTGCGAGGCCGCCTCAATTCCGTAAGCGCGATGGCCGAGGTATATTTTGTTGATATAAAGCTCTAGAATCTCGTCTTTAGTTAATTCACGCTCAATTTGTAAGGCTAATAAGATTTCATTGGCTTTACGTGAGAAACTACGCTCGCTAGAAAGGAAGAAATTCTTGGCCACTTGCATGGTGATGGTGCTACCACCGGTTTGAATGCGGCCTGTCTTCAAAATTTGAGCAGCAGCTCGCACTAAACTGCCAGGATCTACGCCATAATGGTTGGCGAAATTGTCATCCTCTGCGGCCAGCAGTGCATGAATGAAGTTTTCAGGGATATCGCTGAATAAAATAGGAGAGCGTCTCATTTCTCCAAACTCAGCGATTAACTTTTCATCATTGCTATAGACCCGCAAAGGAATCTGTAGTTCTATACTGCGTAAGGATTCGACAGACGGTAAGTTGGGACTTAAGTATAAAAAAGCACCGCTTAAGCCAAGTGCAAGTCCACAAACTACAGCAGTAAGGGTGGCAAAGAGGAATTTCAGCAAGTGCATCAAGGCTATTGGATTCCCGAAAAGTTAAGGGGTGTAGGGATTACAGAGTCATATAATAAAACTGGGCGCATTATAAGCGTTTTTAAGCAAGAGAAGCTATTTGGGCTGTCTTATTAAAAATCTCTTTAAGTGTGAAAAGAAATAAAAGCCGTACGTAAGTGACGGGTGCTGATAGGAATTCGGTCGTGCTAGGGTTATTCAAAAAGAAAGCGAATACGCTACTGGGGATCGATATAAGTTCGACTTCAGTCAAACTCATAGAGCTGAGCCGCTCAGGTAGCCGCTATAAAGTAGAGGCGTATGCTGTTGAGCCGCTCCCACCTAATGCAATTGTGGAAAAAAATATTGCTGAACTGGAAATGGTCGGGCAAGTCATTTCCCGTCTGGTAACCAAAGCGCGCACAGGAGTTAAACAGGTTGCTGTTGCTGTTGCGGGCTCTGCCGTTATTACAAAGACCATTGAAATGGATGCTGGGCTGTCTGACGATGAGTTGGAAAACCAGTTGAAAATAGAGGCAGACCAATACATTCCATACCCGCTAGAAGAAGTCGCAATTGACTTTGAGGTGCAGGGGCCTGCTGCGCGTAGCAGTGATCGGGTGAATGTTTTACTGGCTGCTTGCCGTAAAGAAAACGTTGAGGTGCGTGAGGCTGCTTTGGGTTTGGCTGGGTTGACTGCCAAGGTTGTGGAGATTGAGGCTTACGCACTGGAGCGGGCATATAGTTTGCTGGCTGAGCAATTGGGCGACGGTGAAGAAGAGCTCACTGTTGCTGTGGTCGATATTGGCGCAACTATGATGACCCTTAGCGTTTTGCACAATGGCCAAACGATCTATACCCGTGAGCAAATGTTTGGTGGCAAGCAGTTGACTGAAGAGATTCAGCGGCGCTATGGCTTGACTGTTGAAGAGGCGGGTTTGGCTAAAAAGCAAGGTGGCTTGCCAGATGACTATGAGACTGAAGTATTGAACCCATTTAAGGATGCGGTGGTTCAGCAGGTATCACGTTCTTTACAGTTCTTTTTTGCTGCGGGACAGTACAGCGACGTTGACTATATCGTCTTGGCTGGTGGCACTTCTTCTATTATTGGCCTTGACCAACTGGTGCAGCAGAAAATTGGTACGCCAACTCTAGTGGCTAACCCATTTGCGAATATGACGTTAAGCAGTAAAGTCAGCGCAGGGGCACTGGCAAGTGATGCTCCGTCGTTGATGATTGCTTGTGGTTTAGCAATGAGGAGTTTTGACTGATGGCACGCATCAACTTACTGCCTTGGCGCGAACAGTTGCGCGAAGAGCGCAAACAGCGATTTTTAGTCACTTTGGTTGGTGTGCTTATTGTTGCAGGAGGCGTGGTCTTTTTAGCGGATCAATACCTCAATGCAGCCATTACCCAGCAAAATGCTCGCAATGAGTTTGTTCGTAAAGAGATATCAGCGCTAGATGCGCGAATCAAAGAAATCAGTGAACTTAAAACCCGACGTCAGCAATTGGTTGAGCGTATGAAAATTATTCAGGACCTGCAGGGTAATCGCCCGATTGCAGCACGCGTCTTTGATCAGTTAGTGCGTACTTTGCCAGATGGCGTACATTTCACAGATTTAAAAATGGTAGGCAAATCAATTTCCATTGAGGGGGCAGCCGAGTCAAATAACTTGGTTTCGAGCTTAATGCGTAATCATGATGACTCCGAATGGTTGGCAGCACCTAATCTGACGTCGGTGACGGCAGAGAGTGCAGATAAACTCGATCAGAGAAATACTTTTAAGCTGACTGTGCAGCAGACAGTGCCAAGTGATGAAAGTAAGACAGGAGGTCAGAAATGAGTTTAGTCGACTCTTTTAAAAGCTTAGGCAAGGTCGATTTTGCTGAGCTGGACCTCAATAATATTGGTTCTTGGCCTGCGGCAGTCCGTGCATTAGCTTGCTTAATAGTTCTGGTGGTTGTTTTAGCGCTGGGTTATTTCATGCACTTAACCGACTTGCAAGACAGTTTAGAGCGCACTCGACAAGAGGAAGCGACCTTGAAGGAGCAGTTCACGGTAAAGGTGCGACAAGCGGCTAACTTGGAAGAGTACAAAGAGCAGATGCAGTTGATGGAGGCCTCTTTTGAAGCGCTCTTGCGGCAGCTGCCCAGTGATACCGAAGTGCCGGGTTTGTTAGAGGATATCACCAGCGCTGGCTTAAACTCTGGTCTAGAGTTTGAGGAAATCAAGCTATTACCAGAGGTCACGCAGCCCTTTTATATTGAGTTGCCGATCCAGGTTAAAGTGCTTGGCAGTTATCATGACTTAGCCACCTTTGTCAGTGCGGTGGCCGGTATGCCGCGTATTGTGACTTTGCACGATTTCTCTATTAAGCCGGTGACCGCAGGCAACAGTTCTAAACTGGCTATGAATATCCTGGTAAAAACCTACCGTTACAATGATCAAGGAGCGAAGAAATGAAGCGCTCTCATTATCTCTTAGTGGCACTTCTAGCTATGGGGTTAGCGGGCTGTGACTCATCCAATAGTTTCTCTGACTTGCAGGCTTTTATGGATGAAGTTCGAGCGCGGCCGAAAGGGGCCATTGAACCCATGCCCAAAGAAGTTGTGTATGAACCCTTTACTTATATGGCTGCAGCCTTGCGCAGTCCGTTCCAGCCACCGATAAAAATAGAGTTGAGCAGTCGTGAGAAAGGCGACAAGGATATTAAGCCAGATGAAACTCGCGTTAAGCAGTTCCTTGAAGGTTTTAATATTGATAGCTTTGTCATGGTGGGGACACTTTCAAATGATGCAGGCTCTTATGCCTTGATTCGTGGTGGGGATGGTGTACACCGGGTGCGCTTAGGCGACTACCTAGGTGGCAACCACGGGCGGGTAACGGCGATTACTCCTTCAGGTATTGAAGTAATCGAAATTGTTTCTGATGGCGATGGTGGCTGGTTAGAACGGCCGCGCACTCTGGCTTTGCAGGAACGCTCTTGAGTGGGGCTGGCTATGAAAATTGACTATTGGAAAGCACAACGGAATTGGAAAATGAAAACAAAAATTTCTCGTATGGGTATAACTTTGCTGGCTGCTGTATTTGCCCCAGCATTGCTCGCCGCTAACCTGCAAGGACTTGATGTTGCAGCGTTACCGGGTGATAAAATTGAACTTAAATTATCTTTCGATGAGCCAGTCACTGTCCCGCGAGGCTATACCATTGAGCAACCTGCGCGTATCGCTTTAGATTTGCCAGGAGTGAAAAATAGGCTCGGCACTAAAAACCGTGAGCTAGGGGCAGGTAATGCACGTAGTGTTAGCATTGTCGAAGCGCAAGATCGTACCCGTTTAATCATTAACATGACCAACCTTGCACCGTACAGCACCCGCGCTGATGGCAAGGATTTATATGTTGTAGTGGGGGAGGGTGTCAGCGCTTCTGAGCCGGTGGCAAATACCCCTATTGTTAAACCATATGTGGCTAAGCCGCGTGGCATTAGCAATGTTGATTTCCAGCGTGGTGAGCAAGGTGAAGGTAATGTAGTTATTTCACTTAACGATCCAACCAACACGCCAGATATTCAGGACCAAGGTGGTAAAATTCGTCTTACCTTTGCTAGGTCAGCATTGCCTGAAGCGTTACGTGTGCGTTTGGATGTGAAAGATTTTGCCACGCCAGTGCAGTTTGTAAATGCCAGCGAGTCCAATGGCGATGTGTCCATTGTGATTGAGCCGACCGGTATTTATGATTACTTGGCCTATCAAACAGATGACCAATTAACCATCAGTGTGAAGCCGGTTACGCAAGAGCAAATAGAGCAGCGCAATGCTGAACGTTTTGCTTATTCGGGTGAGAAACTGTCGTTAAACTTCCAAGACATTGATGTGCGTTCGGTGCTGCAATTAATTGCTGACTTTACCGACTTAAACTTAGTGGCCAGTGATACCGTGCAAGGCAATATTACTTTGCGCCTACAGAATGTGCCTTGGGATCAGGCCTTGGATTTAGTGCTGCAAACTCAGGGGCTCGATAAGCGTAAAATCGGTAATGTGCTTCTGGTTGCGCCGGCAGATGAAATTGCTGCCCGTGAACGTCAAGAAATGGAAGTACAGAAGCAAATTGCTGAGCTGGCGCCGCTACGTCGCGAGCTGATCCAAGTGAACTATGCTAAGGCCTCGCAAATTGCTGCTTTATTCCAGTCAGTGACCAGTGGTAATGGTGATCAGCGTGGTTCAGTCACTGTGGACGATCGTACCAACAGCATTATTGCTTATCAGACCCAAGAGCAGCTGGATGAACTTCGCCGAGTGGTTGCTCAGCTGGATATTCCTGTGCGTCAGGTGATGATTGAAGCGCGCATTGTCGAAGCTAACGTTGATTACAGCAAAAGCTTAGGTGTGCGTTGGGGTGGAGCTTTAAGCACTGGCAGCGGTAATTGGACGGCAACGGGGCAAGATGGTGCCGGTAGTCCTTTTGTTGACTTAGGTGCGAGCAGTTCAACTTCTGGATTGGGTATTGGTTTCCTCTCCAATCATGCAATTTTAGACTTGCAGTTGTCGGCTATGGAAAAAACCGGAAACGGTGAGGTAGTTTCCCAGCCTAAAGTGGTTACTTCAGATAAAGAAACCGCCAAAATCTTAAAAGGTGCTGAGATTCCATACCAAGAAGCCAGCTCCAGTGGTGCAACCAGTACTTCCTTTAAAGAAGCTGCGCTTTCACTTGAAGTTACCCCGCAAATCACTCCAGATAACCGCATTATCATGGATGTGAAGGTTACTAAGGATGAGCCAGACTTTGCCAATGCTTTAGATGGCGTGCCGCCAATCAAAAAGAATGAGGTCAACGCTAACGTTTTGGTCTCCGATGGTGAAACTATTGTCATTGGTGGTGTATTCTCTAATACGCAAACCAAATCGGTTGATAAAGTGCCTTTCTTAGGTGACTTGCCTTTCTTAGGTCGCATGTTTCGTCGTGATACTGTGACGGATCAAAAGTCTGAGTTATTGGTCTTTATCACTCCGCGTATTATGAATAATCAGGCCATTACACTGAATAATTAATGCAAACACGCAACTACATACTTATTGGCCCGATGGGTGCTGGCAAAAGCACCATCGGGCGTTTGCTTGCTAAAGAGCTGGCTTTGCCCTTCAAAGACTCTGATAAAGAAATTGAAGAGCGAACCGGAGCAAGTATTCCATTGATTTTTGATGTCGAGGGCGAGGCAGGTTTTCGTGATCGCGAGCAGGCTGTGATTGCAGAGCTTTGTGGGCAACGAGGATTGGTGTTAGCCACTGGCGGCGGTGCTGTTTTAAGGGCAGAAAACCGTCAAGCCATGCGTCAAGGTGCGGTGGTTATTTACTTGCACGCCTCAGTTGAGCATCAACTGGCGCGAACAGCTCGAGACCGCAATCGGCCTTTACTGCAAACGGAAAATCCAGAGCAAGTCTTAACTGCTCTATTGGCTTTACGCGATCCTTTGTATCGTGAAATAGCCACGTTAATTATTGAAACAGATACGCGTCCACCGCGTATGGTGGTGCAAGAAATTATGCAATTTCTCAGCACTTACAATAGCCGCTAAGCTTGGCGCTGAATCTACGCTATACTCTTCGATTAGTTTAACTTTCTGCCGCAAATCTTGTGGGCACAATTCTATCCTATATTTTAAGCGTTATAACGAGAGGCATGCATGCGCACCCTTACAGTTGATTTAGCTGAACGTAGCTACCCAATTTATATTGGTTCGGACTTACTAAGGCAGGCGCAGTTCTTTACGCCGCACATTGTCGGACGTAAGGTTGCGATTGTTAGCAACACCACTGTGGCACCTTTGTATTTGCAGCAGTTGCGTGAAGCCTTGGTTGGTTATGAGCTTACAGAAATTATTCTGCCAGATGGCGAGTCTTATAAAAACTGGGAAACCTTGCAGCTGATTTTTGATGCATTGCTGCGTGATAAGCACGATCGTAAAACTACTTTAATAGCCTTGGGTGGTGGCGTGGTGGGGGATATGACGGGTTTCGCTGCCGCCTGTTATCAACGTGGTGTTAACTTCATCCAGGTGCCGACCACTTTACTCTCGCAAGTTGACTCATCTGTTGGCGGTAAAACAGGGATTAATCACCCGTTAGGCAAGAATATGGTCGGCGCGTTTTATCAGCCGCAAGCGGTGCTGATTGATACTGCAACCTTGCAAACTTTGCCGCCGCGCGAGTTATCAGCAGGCTTGGCTGAAGTAATTAAATACGGATTGATTTGTGATGAGCCTTTTTTAACGTGGTTAGAAAGGCATATTGAACAGATTTGTCAGCTGGATAATCCAGCGCTAATCGAAACCATTGAGCGTTCTTGCGCTGCCAAAGCGCAGGTGGTGTCTGCTGATGAGCGTGAGTCGGGTGTGCGCGCTACGCTTAACCTTGGACACACTTTTGGCCATGCCATAGAGACAGAGCAGGGTTATGGTGCATGGCTGCATGGCGAAGCGGTGTCCGCAGGAACTGTTATGGCGCTGCACATGTCTAAACAGCTCGGCTGGTTAACCGAGCAGCAGCGTGATCGCGGAATTAGCCTATTAAAACAAGCAAAGCTACCGATTGTGCCGCCGCTCAGCATGACCGCGGAGACATTTTTAACCCATATGGCTGTGGATAAGAAAAATATCGATGGTCATATACGCTTAGTATTGTTGCGCAACCTAGGTGAGGCGCTGGTTACTGCCGAGTACCCCGCTGAGGTTTTGCACGATGTCTTGAGCACAGACTATTCAACAATTGCCGCCAGTATTTAACTCAATGAGAGCGCTATGACTGACTTGTATGCCGATGATAATTACTTGGATTATTATCAATTTGAACATGATCCTTTCTTGGGGCGCGGTCCAAGCTTTAAGTTTTTTGCAGCTAAGCGTCGACCTGTCTTAGTTGAATTGCATCATTTAGCACGTTATAGCAAGTTGATGTTAGTGGTCACTGGCCCGCCTGGCAGTGGTAAAACAGTCTTGCGTCAAGCGCTTGTGGCCAGCTCGAAAGATTCGGTTAAGAATATTGTGATTACCGCTTCAGCTACAGCAGATGCGGCTTCTATGCTGCAGCAAGTCAGCGCTGCACTGGAGTTGCGTGATAGTGATATCGCCGGTGTGCTTAGGCATATCGAGCAAATGTTAGTGACTGGGCAAGAAGTGCATTTGATTGTAGATAATGCTGAGTTATTAGAAGAGTCAGCATTATTGTTTTTACAACGCATTGCTCAAGGCGTTAATGATGCCTGCGCCCGAGTGTTTGTTTTTTCTGACTCCTCAATCTGTCCGCTATTAGAAAAAGTAGCTGATAACGCCGATTTGCACCATGTCATTGCGCTTGAGCCTTGGGATCAGGATGAGGTTGTCGAGTACTTAGAGCAGCGCTTAATCGCTGCGGGGCAGAGTCTTGATGTCTTCACTGAGCAACAGTTGGCTGATATTTTTAAACAGTCACAAGGCTGGCCGGGGCAGATCAATGATGCGGCTAAGGCCGTGTTAATTGAGCAGATAACCGGTAAGCCCAGTCGCTCAAGTAAAACAGCATTGAATATCCCCTATAAACATATTGCTGTATTGATTGTGCTGGCTGTGGCTTTACTACTGCTGTGGGTATTACAAACACCTGAAAGCAACGCTCCAGCTGACACGCCTGTAGCCCCAGCAGTGTTGGAGGAGTTAAATCAACAACCTGTAACAACTGCACGCAATCCAACAAAACGCATTGAACTGCCTTTGCAAGCTGTTCCTGAGCCGGTGCTGCGAGCACCTCTGGCGCAAGCTGTGAATGTTGATGACGAGCAAGAGTCGCTCGATGAGCTGCTTGAAGAGCGAGAGGTTGAGCCCGAGCAGCCGGTAGCCACAACTGCAGTTAAAGCACCAGTGCCCATTAGTACGCCTCCGGCAGAAGTTATTAAAGAAACCGTAGTTAAACCGGTCGCCTTAGCCGAGAAGAAAAAAGCACAGCCTGCGCCTGTTGTGCAACCAGCGACTAAGCCGAGCAGTATTGCGCAGCCAGTTGCGACCTCACTGTCTGGCAGCGCCGGTAATCGTCAGTGGTACCAGCAGCAAGCAGCAGCCCGTTATACTTTGCAGGTTTTAGGCACCCGTGCAGAAGCAACAGCGCAGAATTTTGTTAAGCAAAATCCAGCGCAGTACCATTATTTTAGAAAAGAGCACCAAGGTCAGGCTTTGTTTGTGGTCACCTACGGCAACTTTGTTGATCGTGATGCAGCTCATGCAGCGATTAGCAGCCTGCCAGAGAGCGTCCGTAAAGATAAGCCTTGGCCACGGACTATGCTCAGTATCCAACAAGAGCTGCGTTGAGGAACTTATGAATTATCGTCACGCGTACCATGCGGGCAACCATGCTGATGTTTTCAAGCATTTACTGCTGACCCGTTGTCTGGCTTTATTGCAAAAAAAACCAGCCCCTCTAGCTTACATTGATACCCACGCGGGCATTGGCTTGTATGACTTGCAAGGCGAGGAAGCGGTAAAAACTGGCGAATGGCAGGAAGGTGTGGGGCGGCTGTGGTCCTCTACGGAGCCTTTTTTAACGGATTATTTGTATGCGGTGAGTGAGCTTAATGAGGGTGATGAGTTGCGCTATTACCCAGGCTCACCTGAATTTGCGCGCTGCTTGACGCGCAGTCAGGACCGTTTGCACCTCAATGAAAAACACCCAGTTGATGGCCAGCTATTGAAAGAAAATATGCGCCTAGATCGCAGGGCAAGTGTGCATCTGGGGGACGGTTGGCATGTGCCACAGGCTTTGTTACCAACTGAAGAAAAGCGCGTGTTAATGCTCATCGATCCACCGTTTGAGGAGGGTAATGAGTTGGAGCGCTGTGTACAGGCCTTGCAGGAAAGCGTGGAGCGGATGCGCCAAGCGATTGTTTGTATCTGGTATCCGATTAAAGATATTGCGCAGTTACAGCGGTTTTATCGACAGTTGCAGGGCAGTAATGCGCCAAAACTATTGCGCGTTGAGTTGTATGTCGATACGCCTGATGACGCAACTCGGCTCAGTGGCTCAGGGATGGTTATTTGTAACCCACCGTGGGGCTTGGAAGAAGAGCTGAAACAGATTATGCCTTGGTTGGCGAAAACCTTGCAGCAGGGTGAAAGTGGTTGGCGTTTAGACTGGTTAATTGCCGAGTCGTGAGCATTGGCAAGTTCCTGCAGGGGCTAATTATTGGGCTGGCTAGGCTGCCAATCGCGAATAATACCGCGCAGTAAAATATCCAGTAAGGGGCCGGCTTGTTGCGGGTTGAATAGTTTAGGGTCTCTTAGCCAGTCGCTGAGTAGACCCAGCAGCATTGAGTGTAAAACAAGGGCAGCCATTCTGGGGGTGACACCTGGATTGAGGCGTTTGGCTGTATTGGGCTGGGCAAACAGCTCTTCGCATAAGTCAATAAACTCGTTAATAAAGGCTTCATGGCGCTCTTCTGCTTCGCGCAAATCATCAGTGAACTCGCAGCGGCGCAATAAGATTGTAAAAATGCGGCGCTTGCGCTCATCAGTACTCATAATGACGAAAACTTCGGCGCAGAGGCGTTTAAGACCAGCAATAGGGTCGCTAGGGTCGCATTGGCTGACGTGCTCAGCAATTTGCTCAGCAGGTAAACGCACTTGATTGAGCATCTCATGGAAGAGGTGGGCTTTGTTTTTGAAGTGCCAATAGACTGCTCCGCGAGTGACGCCAGCATGGCGCGCGATCTGCTCGAGGGATGTGTGAGATACACCTTTAGCAAAAAATAGCAGTTCTGCAGCAGTCAGGATTGCTGTGCGAGTATTTTCTGCTTCTTCTTTTGTGCGGCGCATAGGTATCTTCAAAGTAAGGAGGCTGGTTTAGCGGTTTGAGCAACCACTGCGGCAATGGGTTAAGTCTCGCTAAGTCTATGCTTAAGGCTCAGCTGTTCAGCTTAATAATGGATGTGTAGGCTAGTCTGCAGGAGCGAGCAGTGACAGCAGCTTCTCATTGTCTTCATCAGTAATATCAATAATATGAAAACCTGCCCAGTAATGCTTGCTTTCGTCAGCCTGACGGACCCATAAGCATTCCGCACCAAAAGTGAGCAAAGAGCGCAAGCGCAAGTCATTGGCGGCGAGTACGCGAATTTGCCACACACTGTCCACGTCAATTTTTATTGGGCAAAAAAGTAAGAAGCCTTCTTCAGACATGTCCACAAAGCGCCCTATGAACAAAGCGCTATTGCTGTCGTATGCTTCAAGCTCTTGTTCGGTTGCGTACCTTAGATTTTGGCGGCGTTCATTCATGCTGGGCTCTGTCGTTTATGCTGTGCTGTGATTGTTAAAATGTTGGAATATTTTTTGGATCGCATGCAAAGCGCGGTCCATTAAAGGTTTGCTGCGCTGCTCGGTAAGGATGCGCGCCTGACCTTGTTCAATTTCCATCGCCAGAGTAGAGAGAGGCTTAATGGCTACACGCTGGCCAGATGAGTCGACAAACATATAGTTGCGTGTAGTTGGGCTAAACCACGATAGTTTAAGGGTTGCAGCAGGAGAGTCAAACTCAAACCAAGTGCCGAAATTTATGTGCTCGAGTTTCTTGGCTATTTCACTGGCTTGAGTGGATAAATTGCCTGTGCTGCTGGACGTAGACAGCCCTTCGTCACTGCTCAGCATGGTGCCTAAAGGATTTTGTCTTGTTTGCGATGGGGTTTGCTGGCGGGAATGGCTTGCTGTGCTTGTACTGCTTGCTGGCAGGCGCTGAGTTCCTGTACGAGCTTGCGTATGGTATCGGGGTGGTGGCTGCCCAATAAATCAAGACCTTGCTGCAGCTGATTAAAGAGCTCTAAGTTGACCGTGGCAAGGCGCTCTTGCTCTTCTGGCAGCGCTAAGAAAGTTGCGCTCCACGCCAGTTGTTGCGCAGTTTCGGCGTAACACTGCCATTGCTGGCTGGCTGGGCCATGGCGTAAAAAAGAGAAGACTAAAACATCCACCCAAGATTGCTCTAAAAAGTCTTGGATAATATTAGGCACTGGAAATTTTTGTAAGGTGCTGGCAACTAAAGCTAGCGCTTGTTGGCGCGCGGCAAGTAAACGGTCACGGCCTTTCGCTGCCTCTATGGCGCGTTTTTCTCTGAGTTCTGCACGCCGCTGTAAGGCATGCACAAAAACATTGAAATCTTGCAGCAAGTAATCAAATAAAATGCTATCGCCTTTATAGGATTGTAGCGCTTGGCTGACAGTAAATTGCATCTTATGTTGTAACGCTTTTTCCTCGCTGGCGCCGCGGTACTCTACCCCAGCTTGAGCCATGCCATTGAGGAGTTTACGTGCTGGGTGCTGATATTGGCTGAACAGGGTTGAGTCTTGCAGAGCAACTTGTACGTAGAGGGGGTGCAGGTTTGACAGAATAGCCTTACTGGACTGAGCAAGGCTCGCATCCTCAATCATAAAGTTAAACAGCATGCCAACTAAATCTATGGTGTTGGCATGCTGTTCTGCTACTTTTCCTGGTGAAGCAGTGCTGTTGAGGTCCTGCAACTGCTTTACGAGAGCCTGTTTGCTGCGATCAACCGCTAGCATGGTAAAGCCCTGCGCTGCTTGCTGTGCATTGTGTTGCTGGAGGCTGGCTAAAGCGCTTAGCAGTTCTGCCGCGCTATATTTATGCGTGGCGCTACTGGGAGTAAAGGCCGTAATGCTTGGCACTCCATCCGGTAGAATTGTGGAGGAGGCTTGTTGGCGATAGGTGCTGAGCAAGACAGTGAGGGTTTCTGCTTGCAGGCTTGTCTGTGCATCTATGGCGTTACCTGGGGTTGCACTCGCTACGCTAGAACCGTGCTTCGGTGATTGCATATTATTGCTTGCTTGTCGCTCAGTACTAGTGCGAGTCGCAGGCGGGCTGTTGGGTGTTGTCTTTGTCGCCGCTTGCATTAGCCGCTGTTTTCTTTGACTGGCAGAGTAGTTTAGGTTTGGTAACACGCCAGCACTGATAAAGGCCTGGTTAATGGTTGCATAGAATTGATCCAGCTCACGCATGACAAACTGTTCAAAGAGCATGTATAAAATGGTCTTCACTTGTAAGTTGAATGGGCTAGGGGCTAAAGCAGTATAAAAACCGTTGGCTATGACTGTTGGAGTCAGGGGGCTGTTGTCGTCACTTTTGATCCCACTATTGATCAGCGCCAGGCGTTGCTCGATTGCATACAATGCTTCGATGCAGCGCTCGTTGGCCTTGTTGGACATGCTGCTTACCAGTAAAGACTCTTCAAACTCGTCGTTTTGTACTAAAGAGAGTTGCTGGGCATCGATTTGTGCGTCAGCTGCGCTAGGCCGCTTTTTTGCCTTGATGAAGTCATCGAATTGGTTGGCAATGTTTTTTAGGAAGGCTCGCTCAATCTGTACATGCTGTTTACGTACTTCGCGAATACTTTCAAAGAACATGTCTTGGACTTGGTTGTTTTCTGCATTTTCAGCGCAGTTAAATAGGGCGGTATCGGCTTGGGTGAAAGCCGCGCGAACCTGTTGCGCCAAAAAGTTGAGTAAGTGCTGACGAATCTCTTGAGTCAAGCTATTGAATTGTGGAAGTATTTTGCGCTCTAAGGAAATACCGCCAAGACTGCCTTGGTTGTTATTGCTGGTAGAGGTATTCGAGGAGCTTCGCGAGCGCATGACCGTATCCTGTTTTACAATCCTATCGATAGTCTGATAATATCAGCATCAACACTTAAAGGTTAGCGCCTTAGATGGGACGTTAAGTTGCATAAACTGCAGCGATAACCTGTTAAAGGAGCTAAGAAGATAAATTTAGAGTTTATTTTCATTAAGGTGTTGACAAGGTTAGATATTTGCGTAGAATAGCGCACCACAGGCAAGGCGAACTCCACAAGAGTTCAACGAAAACTGTAATGTTCCGCGATAGCTCAGTCGGTAGAGCAAATGACTGTTAATCATTGGGTCCCTGGTTCGAGTCCAGGTCGTGGAGCCATCGGGGTATAGCGCAGTCCGGTAGCGCGCCTGCTTTGGGAGCAGGATGTCGGGAGTTCGAATCCCCCTACCCCGACCATTTT
>RRZU010238537.1_pt1 | contig 50410 bp, 49 predicted proteins | sample 2165561 | NCBI WGS metagenome assembly RRZU01 (sample SAMN10456909, study PRJNA506462) | wastewater metagenome | isolation source: wastewater sludge | place: USA: Moscow, Idaho | reverse complement strand
GGCGAAAATTGAGTCAGGGCGTATTGATTTTCGACTGGAGTGGGTTGAAGTTTGTCTTGTTATTGAGGAGTGTATCAGTTTAGTGAAAATACAAGCAGATAGGCAAGATATTATATTGACACATAGCGGCATGGTGGATAAGGTTTTATATACTGATCGTATTCGACTCAAACAAGTCGTCCTTAATTTGATTAACAACGCGATCAAATACAACCGCAAAGGCGGTAAGGTGCATATCGAACTCAGAGAATCTGTCCGTCCAGGGTACATAAAAATAATTGTTGCTGATTCTGGGATCGGTATTGCTGCCAATAAATTGACGGAATTATTTCAACCCTTTAATCGTCTTGCTGCTGCAGCTAGCACCATTGAAGGTACAGGGATAGGATTGTCGCTTACGCGCCGAATCGTTGAAATGATGGGGGGATACGTTGGTGTAGACAGTGAACTGGATATTGGAAGTGCTTTTTGGTTTGAGTTGCCGGAAAAAAGGATTTCAGAAGACGATACCATAACGTGCAGCACCGCCCAGGATTAGGTTGCCTGAGTCGCAGAAAACTACATATCGATTGATCACTACGTCGATAAAAACTAGATATAGTAGTTTCGATTTGGTCAAACAATCACTTGGTCAAATCAGGTGATTATCAGATTAGGTTACTGCTACAATAAATTAAAGTATTCAATCAGGTTGGCGGTATTTTTCTTTAATTTCTTCGGGTTATATTCCCCGCCGCTTGCGGCGGGGTTCTTTATTAATGAAAAATAAATACCTTCGTGCTGGCGGTAATTTACCTGTTGGATATTTTCTCTAAGGTTACTACATTACCATTCAACTTTGCCTGCAAGTTCCCAAGTCAAGCCACCATCGGTTGAAATATAAGTGCTTGCTCGTGCAATACCTAGAATGGTGGCATCAATCGCAAAATTAGGAGATAAGCGAAATTCTGTAAATTGAATATTTTGTTGCAGCAGTGCAGCACCTATATTATCCGATGATATTATATGTCCTTTATTATTCAGGGTAATCCGATACAAACCCTTTCCATGAACAATGACAAAGATAAGTCCGTCATTAGCAAAGTTAGGAGAAAACTCAACTTGCTGGATGGCGGTGCCCGGACCTATGTCGTTTTGAGTCATCGTAGCCCACCAATTGCCTCCATTCTTTGAGCGATATAAACCATTGCTTGTACCGACAAAGACTAATTTATCCGTGTCGAATTGAGGAGATACAGCAATTGACAAGTGCTGTTGACCCGGTAGACCGCGCAGTGTGATCGAATCGAATCTTTGTGATTGTAACCAACTGTTACCGCCGTTAGTTGTACGCCAAATTTGCCCAGAGCGAGTTGCAGCAAAAGCAGTCCGGTCATTTGCATAGTTAGGGGAGATAGCTAAGCCTACAATATGCGATGTGGTGGGGACGCCTCGCAGCCAACGCCAACTGGTTCCGCCATCAAGTGTTTGTAGAACGCCGTGTGACCTTGTGCCAACATAGATTTCTCGGTCGCTTTCATACGTGGGTGACAAAACAAATGAATTGATATAGACAGAAAATGGTGATATTTCAGGTATTTTTGGAATAGCTTTTACAGTCCAGTTTTGTCCGAAGTCGCTGGAAAATCCAATATGCGTAGTATTTCGCGAAGCGACAGCCGTTGGTGGGCCTGATTGATTCTTAACGAAATTAACATCGAAAGCACTCATTGGAAGATCTATCCTACTAGGGACTGGCCAACCGGTCCTATCTATAGTCCATGTCGTGCCACGATCGAAAGAGAGGTATAAGCCTCCACCGAAGTATGTTGTTGCAATCATGCTTTGATCATTGATGAAATTCGGTGACAAAGCCAAGGCGGTGAGTAGATTTTTTCGAGTTTGTTTCTGGGTCCATGTAATGCCGCCGTCTTTCGAGATGAAGAACCCATCATACGCAGAGAGAAAAACTGTTTGATCTGTCGAAAATGTGTTCGATACCTGCAACTCATTGAATTCTTTTAATGAACTTGTTTGTCCGGTAACTACTGCTCCAGACGCATGAAGCGCCCAACTGTTGCCGCCATTGGTTGATTTGTATACAGCCTTTGTTAAGCTGGTACAGAAAACTGTTCGATCAATTAAATAGTTCGGCGAGAGTGATACATTATTGATGGGTTCCAATGGTAAATTGGCTGGTTTGTTGTTAAATGTTATACCTGTGTCATTACTATAAAAAATCCCATTGCTAGTGGCTAGAAAGATCTCTTTAGGGTTCCCTCCCGAAATTGCTATATCGTGAACGGTTGAGCCGCTAACATTTCCGATACCGCTCCAGGTGAAACCCCCGTCGGTGGATTTTAGCAGACCTCCACTCTTATTCACTGAAATTGCTGTCAGGTCAGTCGTGAAACTGGGTGATACTGCGACCAGCTTTATGCCCGCAGATACATTTTGCACTCTGGTCCAAGCCGCATCTGTTTTGGAACGCCGGTAAAGTTGGCCGTTCAATGTACTCAAAAAAAGCACATAATTATTATTTCCCAACTTTGCAATAGTTAATTTATTGACTCTCAGATTGAAAAGACCAGTATTAAAAATCTCCCAAGTATTTCCCTGATCTAGTGAGCGATAGATACCGTCTCCCTTAGTTGTGGCAAAAACTGTATGATCACTACTATAGTTTGGTGAAACACGAACACCAATCTCTGAATAGACATTGTCCAATCCATTTGGAAGTCTGGTCCAAGTCGTGCCGCCATCGGTGGATCGCAGAATGTTGGTATATTGATCTGAGGTCAATTCTCCATCGGTGGCCAAGAAGACCGTATTATCATTGGCAAAATTAGGGGAAATGCCTAATCCATATACCATATCGTGTGGATTATGGGCGTGAAGGTTATTGCTGATGACACAAAGTAATATGAAAAAGGTGAAAAATGTTACTTCACGCTGAAAAAAACTAATTTTCATTCTCTAGTACCTCTAGTTAAAAATAGTAATATGCGTTATTTCTGGATACATTTGCTTGATGATGGGCGATAACGCTTAAGACATTTAGCCAACTTTAAATTATTAATGCGCTTTTTGTCGTCAAATTTGAGCGATTATCTAAAATGCCAGATCTCATTATTTACTAAGGGTTATTGTGAATGCTGTCTTATTGATTGTTTGTTTGACAACTCTAAAAATTTCTTAGCTTTCTGTTGGAATATTATTAAATTATATATTATAAAATGCTGCAATCCTAATCGCTGCTAGTAGCATTCATTGTAGATATTCAATATTCATAACTGTAATTATAAAAATGAGGCCTTTGTAAAACCCTCAAATTGTATGTCCGCTTAATACTGCTAATATTACAAAGATCATAACCTTGTGGTTTTAGATTTAGTCGGTAGTGTCTCAGGATCCGAAAGTTAATGTATAAAAACTCTTTGGACGACCAATACCCGATGATAATTTTCTTGTAGTCTATTTTTACTCACATCACATCTGGCGAGTAAGTATGCACGTAAGGAAATTATGTTTGCCCGATTGATTGTAGGTGCGGCCATTTATAAGATTAATTGATTGATTAGAATTTCTGTGTCCCGAACTTTGTTAATGACAAATCGCATCGTTCTATGGTCCATATATAATAATGCTCTTCAATTTGCTATTTTTAATCTCTTCCGGGTTTAATTCCCCGCCCCTTGGGGCGAAAGCTGGTTGAAAACCAGCAGATTGAAGAGCGAAATTAATACCCCGCTGCTTGCGGCGGGGTGCTTTATTTTTTCATTCGCCCCTACGCTTTGACAGTCGAATAATATTCTTATAGTTCTCAGGCGATAAGTGACAGGCTGCCTTAATTTTGTAGTTGTACTGTACTGAATATGTCCTGGCATATGTAGGAGTATTTTTACTTGTAAGAGTATTACTTCGATGTTTTATGGCAGCAGAAATACCGGAGGCCAATAGAATATTTATGAATTTCGCGCTAGCGTATGGCGTTAACTAAAAAAATATAAAGAGATACAGGATATTGCAAAGCGACAAGATAATGCTGAAAATACTTGCCAATATCCGTATTTAGTCGCCCATGAAATAATTGTTGCTCGATACTTTTTCAGAGGCGACTACTTAGAGATTGCCTAATCAACTCTTGGCTTTCATGCTGAACTACTTCGTTCTGAGGAAATTCAACTGATTTCAAATGTATGTTGAATGTTTAGCGAGAAATTCTCCAGCAATAATGTATCTTGGCGTCGCGCGCAAAATCCTCGGGGATCATCGCTGCACTGATATCTTCAATGATCAAATCGCTTAATATCTCCTTGTCTAATTTAAAACGACGGAAGTTGGTCGAGAAGTACAATGTTCCGCCTGGTGCCAGTAAGGCTATGGAATTGCGGATCAGCAATATGTGGTCTTTCTGGATGTCGAAGATTTCATCCATTTTCCTGGAATTGGAAAAAGTGGGAGGATCGAGAAAGATTAGATCAAATAGCAGTTTGTGCTTTGCTTGAGCCTGTTGTGACAACCAGTCCGTGCAATTAGCCCGAATCAGCTGGTGTTTGTCGTCGCTGATGCCATTGAGGTGAAAATTTCGCCTAGCCCAATCCAGATAGGTATTAGACATATCCACCGTGATGCTCGATTCTGCACCGCCGATTGCCGCATGCACTGTGGCGCTGCCAGTATATGCGAATAAGTTTAAGAAACGTTTGCCCTTAGCTTGCTGCTGAATCAGCAAACGTATTGGGCGGTGGTCGAGAAACAGTCCGGTGTCTAGATAATCCTCAAAATTCACCCAGAATTTGCAACCGCCTTCTTGCACGACATGAAAGCGACGGGAATCGCCCTGTTTTTCATATTGGTCGGTATTTTTCTGTATTCGGCGTATTTTTAAAAATACTTGTTCGGAAGGAATTTTCAATGCCTTGGGTATTTCTGCCATCACTCCGGCCAGTCGCTGATTAGCCTTGATGGGGTCAATCGTTTTGGGAGATTCATATTCCTGAACGTTGACCCAGGTTAGTTCGCCTTGATAAACATCCACGGCCACCGCGTATTCCGGTAGATCGGCATCGTACAGTCGGTAGCAATGTACTTGATTTTGCTTGATCCATTTGGTCAGTTTTTTTAGATTCTTGCGCAGGCGGTTTGCGAACATTTCCGCCTGGCTGTCGGGTTGCCCGGCCTGGGCACGGCGGTTGATGAATTCAATGCGTTCCTGCTGAGATTTGGTTTTAGGTTCAAAGAAAGATTTTTCCTCAATGGTGAATCGCAGCAACTTGCACTCCAGCGCACCATTGAATAGCGTGATCGGTTTGTGCGAGCGTATTCCTAATCTGAAACCAAGCTCCGGGTTGCCGATAATGATTGCTGCTTGCCAGCCGGTAAAATGTTGCTTCAATACCTCTCCAAACTCGCGGTATAACATTCCGATTTGTTCTTCATCGCCGAGACGTTCGCCATACGGCGGATTGCAGGCAATCAGTCCTTTTGGCCAACTTATCGCCGCAGATGCATCAGCAATGTCACGCTTCTCGATGTGAATCTTGCCTGACAATCCTACGTTTTCAATATGCTGCAATGCGGCATTGACGCTATCGCGATCCTGATCAAAACCAACGATCACCGGCAATTTGACTAGACCCACCTCACGGCGCTGTTGCGCTTCTTTCAAAATGTTTTGCCACAGTGTAGCATCGTGCTGCTTCCAACCCAGGAAACCGTAATATTCGCGCTGCAAACCTGGCGCGATATCACTTGCGATCAGCGCACCTTCTATCAATAGCGTACCAGAACCGCACATTGGATCAAGTAATGAATAGCCTTGCCGGGCGATTTCCGGCCAACCTGCTCGTAGCAAAATCGCAGCTGCAAGATTTTCCTTGATTGGCGCTGCAATATTGATGTCACGATATCCACGTTTATGAGAGCTTTCCCCGGATAAATCCAAACTCAACTGTGCAATTTCGTTATGCAGATAGACATTGACGCGAATGCTGGGATATTCGGTGTCGACATTAGGTCGACTATCAAACTTGGCACGCATTTGATCGACGATAGCATCTTTTACCCTAAGGGCACCAAAGTGAGTGTTATCGATTGCCGGATTATTTTTGCCGCTGAATGATACCGCTAAACTGTCATTAGTACCCAAATGCTCGGACCAGTCGATACGTTGGACACCATCATAAAGATCCTGTTGGGATTTAACCTCGAAACTGCTGAGCAATAACAAAACTCGGTTGGCAGTACGCAGCCACAAACAGGCTTGATAGGCCAGAGTCAAATCACCCTGAAAAGACACGCCAGCCAATTTCTGATGTATATCTTGCCCACCGAGAGCACTGATTTCGTTAGCGAGAATGCCTTCCATCGCTTTCGGCGTGGTAGCAAAGAGTTGGTATTGCGTCATAATTTGTAACTGATTATGGAATAACCCCGTAGGATACTCGAATGTATGGTCGTCGCGCAGTTTTTTGTTTAATCTCTGGCCTGTATTTAAAAGAAATCAAATTTCTTTTTAAACATCGCCGTGATAATCTCTATGTATGGTTGCTTTTAGATTCATTTGCACTTCCTGAGTTTTTTGGTTGAAAAGGAGCAATGATGGATAGACTGGGACTTCCAATTGTTTTGCTGGCAGCTTTATGGGGAGCTGTAAACACGACACTGAGTTTTTTTCAAACCATTAATGCACGGCGTGACTTGATTTTTGATCTGATTGATGAGTGCGGATACTGTGCCGAGAAAACACTGGGGCCGATAGAAATCTATTTTACCAATCTTCTGCCCCTTACCATTGGAAATATCATCTTTCTTGGCTTGATTAGTTATGTAATCTTATCTATCCCGCGCCACATGAAGATTGAAAATACTGCAGAAGCTGAGCATTTAAAAATAGCCTGTAGGGTTATTGCGGTACTTCCTATTTTCGGAGCAATTTCTTTTGCTGCTGGCGGTATATTTGATATGGTCATTCTTATCCGGTCTTTTAATTGATGAGGGATTCTCCAATCAGAGTTTTCGTTTTTGCCTTTTTGTCTGCGAATCTCGGTCTTAGTGGCTGTGCAGTCATGGACAAAGATATTCCGGGTTGGTCACAATATCGTAATTCAGGGACGATTAGTGAACTGCAACTGGCATCTAAAAGCTACGGCGAAGGCGATCCGGTGCTTCTAATTCATGGTTTCGGCGCCAGTAGTTATAGCTGGCGACATATTATTGAACCCTTAGCGCAGAAATACCGTGTAATCACTATTGATCTGAAAGGTTTTGGCGAATCACCCAAACCGCGTGATGACGCTTACTCTGTTTATGAGCAGGCAAGATTGGTAAGGAATTTTATCCTCGAAAACGACCTGAAGAATTTTCATATTATCGGTCATTCTTATGGTGGCGGAGTAGCACTGGCCACATCGATATTTTTAGTCTCATCGCATCCGAATCTACAGCGCAGTCTGGTGTTAATAGATAGCATTGCCTACCCACAAGAATTGCCAGGGTTCGTGAAAATATTGGCTACTCCAGTATTGGGGCCACTAGTGATTTACGCTATTCCAAATTCTATCCAGGTGAAAAGCCTGTTGAAGAAAGTGTATTTTAACGATGCTATGATTCCGCAAAGTGCCATCGACCACTATGCCAAAAATCTCAGCAAGCCCAATGCAAAATACGCAACGCTTGCCAGCGTGCGGCAGATGCTGCCAGAAGATTTACAGCAATTCTCAGAAAACTATGCTAGTTTGACCCTCCCTACGTTAATCATATGGAGCAGTAACGACGAAATTGTGCCACTGGCAATTGGTGAGCGTCTACATGAGAATTTGCCCAACTCAAAACTGATTGTCCTTAGCGATGTCGGCCATGCTGTTCAAGAAGAAGAACCATCATTGGTATTACCTTATTTGCAGGAATTTTTGGATGCTGAAGCGCATAATGCACAGCCTGGATTGTAATTGTAGCCGAGTAGAAAGTTAACTATTATTGTTCATCATAAAGTTAAAGCCACCAGTTTTAGGCGGTGGTTGTTTTGTCAGTTTTTGCTAGGGATATCCACTTTAGCATATGCAAATTTTTCTTGACATTCTAAATCGTCCACAATTCTGGAAAGATACAGTAACTACTAGAAATGACTTAATGTCAAGCTGAGGAATATTTCGTAACCATATGATAAATGTTCCATAATAATAATGTTAACTTATTAATCAGTCCAAGAAAAATCCTTAGAAATATTCGGGTTAGCCAGTCAAACAAAGAGTTGTTCACAAAGTTATCCACAGAAATTGTGGGTAATTGAAGAAACTATATGACAAATAAGGCAATAACTCGAAAAAAGGGACTGCAAATTATACTGAGATCTTTGCGCGGACAAAGGCCCGTTGAGAAGGGCAAAGATCTCCAGTGGTGAGCGGAATTCCAAAACCAGAGCGGTTAATGGTGGACTGGAACCTGTGAGAGTTACTGTCGTTCTTTGCGTATCCCATTGCTCCACTTTTGCATGATTTCACGTTTCATTGCTTGTCCATATTTTTAGAGAAACTTCATTTATTCTACGAATTAACTGTCAGTATGAGTTTTCCAATGAATTGGTTTTGTTCAAGAAAGCGCTGTGCTGCAGCAGCATCTGCCAGCGTAAAAGTACGCGCAATTTCCACCTGTAATTTATGGGCATCAAACAATGTCGCGCATTGTTGAAGTATTTCGCCTTGATGACGTTTCGCATCTTCCAGTTCGAGCAAAACTGGTGTCAACATTAATTCATGACTGAAGCGGATATTGCGCAAACGAGCCTCTCCCCAGTCAGTATCCGGCGCGGATTGCAGAATGGTTACGACATCACCGTAGGGTTTGACGCAACGAAAACAGCTTTGTAGTATTTTCGGCCCTACGGTATCAAGCACAATATCCACGCCATTATCGTTTGTCCAGTGCAATACCTCTGCAACTATGTCTTGCGTGCGGTAATTGATGATCAGGTCTGCACCTAGGCGTTTTGCAAAATTTACTTTTTCTTCAGTGCTTACTGTGGTGATGACGCGGGCTCCGGCCAACTTGGCTAATTGAATAGCGGCATGACCAACGCCACCGGCACCGGCATGAATTAATATAGTTTGATTTTGAGTGATGCGTGCACGATCATGCAATGCTTCCCATGCGGTAATAAAAACCAACGGTGCAGCAGCGGCCTGCTCGAAGGATAGTGAACGCGGTTTTAATGCAAGTAAATTGGCGTCGACATGCACGTATTCGGCATAAGTGCCTTGGCGATTGTTAAAGCCGGGTTGTGAAAAATAAACTTCATCGCCGGGTTTGAATTTATTCACTCGCATTCCTACGGCCTCAACAATACCGGCTCCATCGCATCCCGGTATCACTGGAAAAGTGACCGGAAATCGCTCGGGTGTTGTGCGAATTTTGCAGTCGATTGGGTTGATACCAATTGCTTTGATGCGAACTAAGACTTGATTTTCATCGCAATGACTTGATGATAGTGCAATATCTCCAAAACACAAACTATCCGCTGAACCACCCGCGTCAAAATAAACTGCTTTCATCTTTTGCTCCGACATATGGTTGATTGCTAGAGACCTATACAAAGCCATAGTTCTTGTAAATTAATGCCGTGTATTAACATTAATTATTGGTAATCATGCCGTAGAGTTTATCCTTATGTAATAAACGCTTCTTTTTCAATTCTTCCAGATACTCGTCAGCGGTGTTTTCGATACCTTCTTCGATTCTGAGAATTTCGCGATTGATATCATGGTATTCGTCAAACAGGCGGGCGAAGTGACTATCATGAGTTTTTAATTCATGAATGCGATCGTAATACTCAGGAAATTCGTGGTGCAAATCATGTTTCTCTATCATGGCTGGCTCCTTACATTAGCTATATGGACGTAAAATTATAAGTTTTATACTGCAAAGATTATGAATGTTTAGTGAATTTCTATGCTGTGGTGTATTAGAGTTTCTTTCGAAGTCTTCACATTTTTTTTACGTGATTTAAAGTTTACTGATATGCAATTAGACTTTGCAAGCCATCTTTTAATTTCCTAAAGGGTGAAACAGGATTTACAGGAAATTTGTGCATAGATTGCATAAATTGTGAAATAGTGAACGCCCTAAGTTATAAATAGACTCGATCTTGTCCAAAACATACGTAGAATCTTAAGAAATAAATTTTGAATTGAAAGCTACAGCTCTGCTAGAACCAAGCATATTGGAAGTTACATAGATTCTTTTGAGTAAGCGGACTGAACTTCGATGCGCTATAATTTTACGTTTATGTTACCGAAAGGTTCAAACAATGTTGCAAGGGATTAATCTTGCCTGTATTCGCGGTGATCGCGAACTATTCAAAGACATCAATTTTTCTCTCGAAGCCGGTAGTTTGCTGCAAGTTCGTGGTCCTAACGGCAGTGGCAAGACCAGCTTATTGCGTATGCTATGTGGGTTGTCAAATCCTGCTGCTGGTGAAATTCTCTGGCGTGGTACTTCTATCCGATCGCTAAGTGGAGATTATTTTGCTGCAGTAACCTATATTGGTCATTTGAGTGGCGCCAAAGATGATTTAACGGTTATTGAGAATTTACGCATCTCAAGTGCGTTGGCAGGTTCAGAAATTAGTATGAGTCAGGCCAGGGATGCGCTGAAGCATATGGGACTGAGAGGAAGGGAAGCTTTACCCGTTAAGGTTTTATCGCAAGGACAGCGTCGTCGCGTTGCTTTAGCGCGATTACTGGTCTGTAGTACCACATTATGGATCCTCGATGAGCCATTAGTCGCGCTAGATGTCATGGCTGTTAAATTGATTCAAAAGTTACTGGAGCAGCATTTGCAAAGAGGTGGCGTGATTGTGATGACAACACATCAGGAAATTGAGGTGACAGCAACATCAATAATGCAGTTGCATTTGGCTTAATATGTTTATGTGGATAATTAAACGCGATTTATTATTGGCAATGAGGCGTCAATCAGATGTGTTGACTACGTTGTTTTTTTTCATCATCGTAGTAAGCCTGTTTCCTCTAAGTGTTGGGCCCGAAATGAATATGTTGCGTACGATGGCGCCCGGTGTAGTGTGGGTCGCAGCTTTATTGGCTTCGATGTTATCGCTGGGAAGAATGTTTTCAAATGATTATGTTGATGGCACATTGGAACAGATGCTGTTATCACCTCAATCACTATCGCTGTTAGTGCTTGGTAAGGCGTTTGCACATTGGTTGGTAACTGGGGTGCCACTGGTTTTAATGGCACCAGTATTGGGTATTCAGTACGATTTACCAACCGATGCGTTACTTGTTTTAACAGCGGCTTTATTATTAGGGACGCCGGTTTTAAGCTTGATTGGAGCAATCGGTGCGGCATTGACTTTAGGATTACGAGGGGGTGGGGTGCTCGTTTCGCTATTAGTGTTACCGCTTTATATTCCTGTGCTGATTTTTGGTGCTGGCGCGGTTGAGGCCAATATGGCAGGGGTCGCATTTGATGCGCATTTATCATTGATTGGTGCATTTCTATTAGTATCGATTGTATTTGCGCCTTGGGCTGCTGCTTTGTCCCTGCGAGTTTCTTTAGAGTAACTGAGAGATTGTTTTTGAGTTTGTTTCAATATCTCGAGATCAATTGAGGGTAATTTATTACACCTTTTATATAATTTCTGATTTTTTGGTATAAAATTACTGACTGCCCAAATTGGGGATAGCTGAGGGATGAAGATTAACATGAAGAATTTTAATATTAAATATGGCGATTAATTGGTTCAAGTATTCTTCTCCTGCTAGCTTTTATTTATTGGCGGGAAAAATGGTTCCGGTATTTGTTTTTATTTCGGTAATATTATTGGTAGTAGGGCTTTATGTCGGTTTTTTTGTTGCGCCAACCGATTTTCAGCAAGGTGAAGCTTATCGAATTATTTTCATACACGTACCTGCGGCATGGATGTCAATGTTTCTATATGTCGTGATGGCATTTTGGGCGGGTATCGGATTGGCTTTTAATACAAGATTGTCCTCTATGTTTGCAACTGCAATTGCGCCAACAGGAGCCATGTTTACTTTTATTGCGCTATGGACTGGTGCGTTATGGGGCAAACCTATGTGGGGAACGTGGTGGGTATGGGATGCGCGATTGACTTCTGAGTTAATCTTGCTTTTTCTTTATATTGGCTTTATGTCCTTACAAGCAGCAATTGACGATCCGCGACGTGCTGATAAAGCGGGCGCAATCATTGCATTGGTCGGCGTTATTAATATACCGATTATTTATTTTTCAGTGCAATGGTGGAATACCTTACATCAAGGTGCATCGGTAAGCCTTAATCAAGCCCCTGCGATGGCGACGACCATGTTGACCGGTATGCTAATTATGGTGTTAGCTAGCTGGATGTACTCCATCGCAGTAATATTAAAGCGTACACGCGTTATCATTCTTGAGCGAGAAAGCCATACAGCCTGGGTAGCAGAACTGCATAAGAAAGGAGCTATATAGTGATTTGGTCAAGCTGGTCAGAGTTTTTCTCAATGGGAGGATATGGACTCTATGTTTGGGGATCATATGTTGTAACTTTCATATGTATAGCAGGTGAAATCCTGTTAATTTCAAATCGTCGACGAACTTTAGAAAAACAATATAGTCACATCGAAGACTTAGATAATAATGAGACAAAAAATGAAACCACGTCATAAGAAGCTTGCAATGATAGTCTCTGGAGTTACTGCATTAGGAGTTGCAGCAATTTTGGTATTGAATGCTTTTCAAAGTAATTTGGTGTTTTTCTTCAGCCCATCTCAAGTGATTGCAAATGAAGCGCCAATTGGTAAAAGTTTTCGCATTGGTGGGTTGGTTGCAGAAGGCAGTGTTAAACGTGATGATGGGTCGACTACAGTGCATTTTGCTGTGACAGATACAGCAGAAACAATACCTGTTGTATATACAGGTATTTTGCCTGACCTATTTCGGGAAGGTAAAGGTGTTGTCGCACAAGGAAAAATATCCGATGCAGGTATTTTTTTGGCTGATGAAGTTCTTGCCAAGCACGATGAAAACTATATGCCGCCTGAAGCTGCCGAAGCCCTAGAGAGGGCTGCTAAAGCACAAAAAGCATCTCTGGTGCAATAAAAGTTTTCTCAGATAAGTTAATCTTCTCTGAGAAGTTCAATTTTTAATCCTGAGTAATTTTTAATTTTTATATAAATATAATCATGATTCCAGAAATTGGTAATTTTTCTTTAATACTTGCTCTCCTCTTAGCCACTTTACAAGGAACGTTACCTATTATTGGTGCGGCGCGTGGCATTCCTTCTTGGATAGCATTGGCAAAACCAGTCGTTCAGGGACAATTTGTCTTTGTGTTGATTGCATTCTTTTGTTTGGCATATTCCTTTGTCAGTAGTGATTTCTCTGTTTTGAACGTAGCTAATAATTCGAACACCGAATTGCCATTTCAATATCGGTTGGCAGCAACGTGGGGATCTCATGAAGGCTCTTTATTACTATGGGTTTTGATGCTTGCCAGTTGGTCTGTTGCGGTCAGTGTTTTTAGCAAGCAGTTACCAGATGATGTTGTTGCAAGAGTCATTGGAGTTTTAGGCCTTGTTAGTATTGGTTTTTTGGTATTCATGTTGTTTACCTCAAATCCCTTTGATCGTCTATTACCCGCTGCAGCGGAAGGAAGCGATTTGAATCCTCTGTTGCAAGATTTTGGAATGGTAGTGCATCCACCTATGCTCTATATGGGGTATGTGGGGTTTTCTGTTGCTTTTGCTTTTGCTATCGCTGCATTATTGAGTGGAAAGCTGGATGCGACGTGGGCACGCTGGTCACGACCGTGGACGATTATTGCTTGGGTGTTTCTAACGATTGGGATTATGCTCGGTAGCTGGTGGGCGTATTATGAATTAGGTTGGGGTGGTTGGTGGTTTTGGGACCCAGTGGAAAACGCGTCGTTCCTGCCGTGGTTGGTCGGTACGGCTTTAGTTCATTCACTGGCAGTTACTGAGAAACGGGGTAGTTTCAAAAGTTGGACAGTCTTATTGGCAATTAGTACATTTGCGCTGAGTTTGCTGGGGACATTTTTAGTGCGTTCGGGAGTTTTAACTTCTGTTCATGCATTTGCAACCGACCCTGCGCGAGGTATATTTATTCTTGCTTTTCTTGTGATTGTGATTAGTTGTGCTTTGTTATTGTTTGCATGGCGTGCGCCAAAAGTAGGCTTAGGAGGTAAATTTGATATACTCTCACGCGAATCAATGCTGTTGGCCAACAATATATTGTTGCTAGTTGCAGCGGCAAGCGTGCTGCTGGGAACGCTTTACCCATTGATTATCGATGCTCTTGGTTTGGGTAAGCTATCGGTAGGCCCTCCATTCTTTGAGGCAGTTTTTGTACCTATCATGACACCAGCGATTTTCTTGATTGGTATTGGGCCTATTTCACGTTGGAAGCAGATGAGTTTGCCTGCGTTGGCTATTCGGTTACGCTGGGCGTTTGGGATTAGTGTGGTTTCTGCGCTGATTACACCGTTTTTTATGGGCGAATGGAAGCCAATGGTGAGTTTTGGCTTATTGTTAGCATTCTGGATTATTGTTTGCGCATTTGTTAATTTAAAACATCGTCTGAATAACTCTGGTGAGGGCAATTTGTTGACCAAACTATCTAAGCAATCAAGAAGTTATTACGGAATGCATTGTGCACACATTGGAGTGGCGATATTTATTATTGGCGTAACGTTAGTAAACAGTTATGAAACTGAAAAAGATGTGCGTATGGAAATTGGTAGTAAAGTGACGGTTGGTGGTTATGTTTTTCAGTTTAATGGCACCAGTGATGTCATTGGCCCAAACTATAAAGCAATCAAAGGGGATATCTCTGTTTTCAAAGATGATCAGTTTGTTCGCAATTTATATCCAGAGAAGCGCACCTATAATGCTTCGGGTATGGCAATGACTGAGGCGGCGATCGATACAGGTTTTTTTCGTGATCTTTATGTTGCTCTGGGTGAGCCTCTATCGAATGGTGCGTGGGTGGTTCGTGCTTATCATAAGCCGTTTGTCGATTGGATATGGTTTGGGTGTATATTGATGGCGATGGGTGGTATTACTTCAATCACCGATCGTCGTTATCGCCTGAAGATTACCAAAAAGGAATCTTCAGCGGTGAGCGTTGCTGAATCAGAAAGGCAAGCGAAAGGTACTCCTGCAGCAGTTGCATCTGCAACAACTAAAGTTGAGTTGGCTACGGAGGCAACTAAAGTATGATGCGGTATTTGATGCCCTTAGCTATTTTCATGGTGTTAGCAGTTTTTTTGCTAGTTGGTTTGACATTAAATCCTCGGCAAGTGCCTTCACCGCTGATAGATAAACCGGCACCAAAATTTCAGCTCAACCAACTGCATGAGCCAGATAAAATAATGTCTTCAGAGGATAATCTCGGCAAGGTCTGGATGCTTAATGTGTGGGCGTCTTGGTGTGTTGCGTGTCGAGACGAGCATCCTTTGTTGGTGCAATTGGCTAATTCGGGAATTATTCCAATTTACGGTCTTAATTATAAAGATGAACGTAATACAGCATTGCAATGGTTAAAACGCTATGGCGATCCTTATGCTATAAGTATTGTAGATACTGATGGAAAGGTTGGAATTAATTATGGTGTTTATGGTGTTCCGGAAACTTATGTAATCGATAAGCAAGGAATTATCAGGCATAAGCAAATTGGGCCGGTGACAGTAGATTCACTAGAAAAGACAATTCTTCCTCTAATTAAAGAATTACAAAAGCAAGCATAAGAGCTTGTAAATTAAATGTAAGGGTTCATTCTTCATGATGCGTCAATTCAGTGATGTAGTAAAAGTTACTATTTTTGTTTTTGTACTGTTCTCAGTTTTTCCACTTAGCACATGGGCAAAAGAAGCTATACCTGTCGCTGAAGATCCAGATATTGAAAAAAGAATGCTGGCATTGACCGTAGACTTACGCTGCTTGGTTTGTCAGAACGAATCCATTGCAGACTCCAGAGCGGAATTTTCTAATGATATTCGTCGTGAAATTCGTGAGCAAATAAAGGACAACAAAACGGATAAAGAGATTGTGCAGTTTCTAGTTGATCGATATGGGGATTTCGTTCTTTATAATCCCCCTATGAAGCCGACGACAATCCTGTTATGGTTTGGCCCGGCTATTTTGTTTGCGATCGGATTGGGTTCGTTGATTGTTTATTTGAAGCGTCGACGTGTACAAATAGAAGATGTATCGCTTTCGCAAGAGCAGCTTAAAGAAGCGGAAGCGTTACTGAATGAGGATAAAAAAGGTAAGAACGTATGACGGCTTTTTGGATTATTTCTGGAATTTTCATTGTTACAGCATTGTTATTTATTATTCCAACGCTATTACGGAATAAAGACACTCAGCTTAAAAACTTGGAGCATGATGCGGTTAACATTACGGTTTATCGTGATCAGCTTGTTGAGCTCGATAAAGACTTGGAAAACGATATCTTAAGTCAAGAGCAATATGACAAGAGCAAGCAGGAGTTGCAGCAACGCATGTTGCAGGATGTTACTGAACACGAAGAAGTAGTTATTCAGAAAAATAAAAAAATTTATAATATTGCGCTTTCAACGGTAATTGCATTGATGTTACCACTAGGCGCAGTTTTTCTGTATTTGAACATCGGTGATACTCGCGGATTGTTGCCGCAGGAACAGCTTGCCAGTGCAACACAAATGAATCGTGGCGGAGGAGGTGAAGATCTTGCAGGTCATGATTTCTCGGCTGCACTGGAAACCCTAATTGCTAGACTGAGTAATAATCCAGAGGATATCGAAGGTTGGGTAATGCTGGGTCGTACCTACACAGCAATGGAACGCTATACGGAAGCGAGTAATACGTACGCAAAACTGGCGGAATTGGTGCCTAATAATCCACAGATTTTGAGTGACTATGCACGTGTGTTGGGACTTAAGAATCAAGGAACTCTGGCTGGAAAACCGACCGAACTGCTTTATGAGGCGCTTAGGATTGATCCAGAATTTCCGCCAGCATTAGCACTTGCAGGTCATGCGGAATTTGAGCAAGAGAAATACAATGAAGCCTCTGCACATTGGGAAAAATTGCTGGAGACTATACCTCCTGATTCTCCACTGGCAAAATCTGTCAAGGATAGCATTGCTGAAGCCAAACTATTGTCTTCAGGTGGGAAAGAGGGTGCTTCGGAACAGTCAATTGTGATGAATGAATCAGTGACGCAAACAGATATTCAGCCAGTTAATAATTCTGCGGTTGATACAACAGAAACAATTGCGCTTTCAGTTTCTGGACAGGTAAATATTAAACCTGAATTGGTTACGAAAGCGGCATCTAACGATACTCTGTTTATTTATGCGCGAGCGAGTAATGGACCTAAGATGCCTTTAGCGATACTACGCTTGAAAGCAAGTGATCTTCCAGCGGCCTTTACATTGACAGACGATATGGCAATGATGCCTACAATGAAAATGTCCAGTTTTCCAGAAATTGTTATTGAGGCAAGAATTTCTAAATCTGGGCAAGCTGTTCCTTCGAGTGGTGATCTACAAGGGTTTAGCAAACCGATTAAGCTGGGCAGCAATGATGTTGAAATAGTGATCGATAAACAAATACCATAAAAAATGCTGGAAATTAATCTTGCGGTAGAGGATTTCACATTACCTTCGACTGGCGATAAAGAATTTTCGTTGGCCAATTGTACTGGTAAAAATGTAATTATCTATTTTTATCCAAAAGATGACACGCCGGGATGCACAATCGAGGGGCAAGACTTTCGCGATAATTGGCATCTGTTTACAGAGATGAATTGTATTATCGTTGGTGTATCTCGCGACAGTATCAAGTCGCATGAAGGCTTTAAAGCTGAAATGAAGTTTCCATTTGAATTACTAAGTGATGCAGACGAGAAAGTGTGTGATTTGTTTGGTGTAATGAAAATGAAGAATATGTACGGCAAGCAAGTTCGTGGCATTGAGCGAAGTACTTTTGTAATTGACACACAAGGTGTTTTGAGAAAAGAATGGCGCGAGGTTAAAGTACCCGGGCATGTACAAGAAGTTTTAGAGTTTATTAATACACTCAGCAAATAATTCATTGACTAGAGACTTACTTTAAGTCTGTGTCTCTTAGCTATGTTGACGGTGTGCGGAAAGTCAGGTGCGTGATAGAGCGTTTTTTCCGTTCCGGCAATATCTTTTGCTATTTCGGTATTTGCGTATTCATAGTGTTATAGATCGATACCTTTCTGTGCCTGGATACCGGCACGAAAAGCATGTTTAATGTCGGCCATTTCAGTGACCGTATCTGCTATTTCACATAGCGCGTCAGGTGCGCCGCGTCCGGTAATAACAACATGTTGCATGCTCGGGCGATTTTTCAAGTCGTTTAATACGGACGTCATATCCAACCAGCCAAATTTAAGCGGATATGTCAATTCGTCAAGCACGATCAAATTTATTGATGGATCGCACAGCATTTTCTGCACGATTATCCAGCCGCGTTGCGCGGTTTCGGTGTCTCTCTCAAGGCTCTGCGTGTCCCAAGTGAAGCCCTCACCCAATACATGCCAGATGACATTATTTTGTTTGCTGAAGAATGCTTCTTCGCCTGTATCCGAGCGGCCTTTGATAAATTGCGCCACGCCTACCCGCATACCATGTCCAAGTGCTCGTGCGAGCATGCCAAAGGCTGAACTGGATTTGCCTTTTCCGCTACCTGTGAGAATCAGCAGTAAGCCTTTTTCACGATCTGCACGCGCTATTGCCTCATCAATAATTGCTTTTTTATGTTGCTTGCGCGTACGGTAACGCTATACTCGGTCAGGCTCAACCATGTGGTCACTCTGGGGTGTTGCTTGGACTGAATTGCTGAGAGATCAATGCAAATAGCGTGTGAATTACGACAGCGATACCCAGATAAAATACGAATGTCTCGATATAGAGCGGGAAGTATTTGATCAGTTGGTCGCCGAATTCATTGAGGTTCGTTTCTGTAATGCGGCCGGAAAAGAAGTAAAAACCACCACTAGAGAATAACCCGCATAAGATTAAACCGACGATGACGCTGATAGAAAGTGGCATTAGAGTGCTCGGTGCGAACTGATATCGTTGGGTGTACCAGCGACCAGTCAACCATAAGGAAGCGTACGCGGGTAGCAGAAAAATATAGGCCGGAGTCAAGCAAAAATCACTCACACCTCCCCAGTTAGTCGCAGCAAAGTCCAACCACCAACTTAATGCAAAAAAGCCTAATAATGGCCATGTGGAAGGCAGATACACGCCCGCAAGAAAGAAAATGGCCCAAGATGCATCAGCCATATTATGTGTCGAGGCAAAATGATGGCTCCGTGTGAGAATCATCAAAGCCACCAGCATTATTCCAATTACTATCTGGCTGCGAGTAGATAAAGTCAACATAATTGACTCCTAAATTAGGGTTGATAACGTACCATGGCAAAGAAATTTCGCCCGGGTTGATTATAGAATGCTGCTGTTTCATAGCGTTCATTAAATAAGTTTTCAATACGCCCCTGCAAACGCCAATGTCTATTAAAGATATATTCAGCGCGAAGGTCAAATTTAACATAGCTGTCCAATTTGCGGGTATTGGCTAGATTATCATAGCGCTGACCTTCGACCAATAGCATCGCACCTACCGCGTACTGGCCGAATTGACGATCGGTATCAAGCCGGAATGATTGTTCGGCGCGTCGAGGCAATGTATTACCGCGATTTAACCCGGACAAAGGATTTTCTGGATTAATGGACGAACGATCTTCTGGATTCAGGAGTGTCAGGTTGGTATTGAATTGCCAGCCTTTGATCTGTGTGCTGAATATACCTTCAAATCCACGGATACGCGCTTTGTCAACATTGACAGGTGCAAAAGTTTCGGCATCAAATGCAATCAGATGTTTAATATGGGTTTCAAACAGATTCAACGACCAATTGCCCAAATCAGTTTTGCCACGAATGCCAAACTCATAGCTGCGTGAATCCTCCGGGCGCAGATTAGGGTTACTGGAGAAAGGATAATACAACTCATTAAACGTTGGAGCTTTAAAGGCGCTGCCGAAATTAAAGAGTAGCCGGGTGTTTTCCGTAAGCGGGTAGCCCCAGCCAGCTCCGCCTGTCACTCGACTACCATATTGCTGATTATCATCATGCCGCAGCGACAGCTGAAAATCATGCTTGGCAATAGTGGCCTGATGTTGCGCAAAAACACCCCAGTTGTTACGCGAATGTACGGTAAAATCCTGAGTGCTTCTAACATGGTCTTTCTGATAATCCATGCCGATGGTCAATAATTGATTAGGGTTCACGGTAAAATCATTCAATACAGAAATCGTATCACGTATGGTATTAAACCGATCTTGAAAAACAGTGCCAAGAAAATTATCTGAATCCTCCCGGCTGCGGCCACCAATCAAATTAATGCGCCAGAAATCCAGCGGGGAGTATCGCGCTGTTCCACCTAAAACCTGCTGCATTAAAACGGTCTTGTTGGTGAAGCTACCATCAAACTGAGATTTTCCGGCAGATTGCATAAAACTGCCGTCTATCTCCAATCCATTCTGAAAGCGATATCCCGCGCGCGCAGAGCCGGCGACATTGCGATAGCCATCCCGATCGGGCTGAGGTTCATTAATAAAGCAGCCAGCACTGCTAGAGCCGGTACAGGCATTAAAACCTTGGGTACCGATACCGCTGGCAGTCATATTAAACCAGCCTTGCTTGCCGCCATACGACAAACCTGTGGAGCCTTCCAGTGTGCCGAAGCTGCCGCCGCCAAAACCAAAATTTTGCTTCAATCCGGTACCATCACCTTTGCGTGTAAAAATATGAATGACACCACCGATTGCCTCTGAACCATAAAGACTGGAGCGCGGGCCGCGTACAATTTCAATGCGATCAATCTGTTCAATCGGAATGTTTTCAAACGCAGTCGTGCCAGACGTGGCGGATCCAACCTTGATGTTGTCGATCATCACTAGAACATGATCCGACTCGGTACCCCGCATTTGAACAAAGGTTGCTTTACCGGCCCCGCCCTGATTGACTACATTAACACCTGGCACACCACGAAATAAGTCCTGAATTGAGCGTGCTTGTTGACGCTCAATGTCCTTGCGGGTAATTACCGTTACCGAAGCTAGCGCAGCATCGGCAGTCTGCGCTGTGCGTGTTGCCGTGACAATAACTGGCTTCTCCTGGTGATCCGCATTGGCTGCGAATATTGATGTGGTGATACCCAACCATAGCGCGATCAGTGCCGGAAAGCGATATTTTTGCATGATCTGATTCCTTCGCGCACACCCGCGCGTTGTCAAATTTAAAAATAAAGGAATGCAGAGAAGAATCGGAAAATGGACAAATAGAACAGCTTGTAGGGAAGCTAATCGTAATGCCACTGATTGCCCTCCGCAACACCGTAGTATGTTTACTTTAGGCCGGTCTCCGGACTCATGAGCGGAATAAATTCCACATCTGCGCCTTCCCGTGTTGTGGCACAGTGGCATAAAGCAGATGGTTTACTCATTTACCGTTGCGGGGGCAGTGCTGGCATTGCTCGAAGTTATTCAGAGCGCACCAGCTTCCCGTTTAACCTTCAAGAAAAGCACTTGAAAGCACCTAAAATGTGAGGACGGAACTTACCTGACCTGTAGCAGATGTGTCAAGGAAATTGGTGGATTATTCATACATCGCAGCAACCTGTTTTCAATTAAGCAGTTCAAATTGTTTGAGTTCGAATGTCAGGTTTGACTGCTCAGGTACTTGCTGTAGCTTAACAAAATAGGTGAATATTTGACCGTTGGCATCGGTAATATTGACAAAGGTAAGATTGAGCTTACCAGAGGACTGATCGAAGGTGGCGCTATCGTCACGAAAGCGATCGGCTAATATCTCAGCATCCATTAGCTCAAAGCGCATCGGATCGCTCCCTGGAACATGCTGCAAGCGAGCGCGATAAATAGTGCTTCCGCCATCCGCCAGAAAGACGTTGATTGCAGGTATTTCGAGTAAATTACCTTTAAAGCTGGCGTTGGGAATCAGTTTGTACACCGCGCCCGTGGTTCCAAAAGGCGTGCCTGTGGTATTGCCTAGCACATAGAGTTCGCCATCGCCATCTTGTCCGAAACCAAGCACCCAAAAACCGGGTTGATCGCGATCGGTCAGGTCTAATTCCAGAATTTTACTGCCATCAGAATAAAAAATCCGACCATCGCTATTTCCGGTTCTGGCGGTATCGCCAAATACATATTTTCCTTGCAGGGCAGGGATGGCATTGCCGCGATAGACAAACCCCCCAATGATGGCGATACCTTCGTCATGATCATATTGAATCACCGGATCGATGAGGTTCCCTGCTACGGTGCCGTCGGTTACAAATCCCGCGTCATTGCCATTGGGTTCAAAGCGGAAACTACCTTCTTTCAACCCCCAACCGTAATTTCCTCCGGGTTGAACCAGATTAACTTCTTCAATATCGTTCTGCCCAACATCGGCAAGCACCAGCGCGCCAGTCAGAGAATCAAAAGAAAATCGGAACGGGTTTCGAAAGCCGTAGGCATAAGTTTCTGGCAGTATGGTATCCGAACCTACAAAAGGATTGTCAGCCGGTATGCCGTACTTTCCGTTGCTTGAATTATTTCCCAATGGATCGATTCTGAGTAAGCTGCCCAAGGGATTGTTGGGGTTTTGTCCATTGCCATCGGCGCCATGGCCAATCATCGGGCCGTCAATAAAATTCTGACCATCACGATCATCGGCTCCGCCCCCGTCGCCTAGTGCAATATACAACATGCCATCCGGACCAAAATTCAGCGCGCCGCCATTGTGATTGAATTGAGGCTGATCAATTGTCAGTAAATCACGAACTGAATCTATCCTTGCTGGAAAATCATTTAAACTAGGAGAGACGGATCGCAATTCGCTAATGATGGAAACGTGATCAGCTGTAGCGCCTGCTGGAATAGTGGAAAAATCGCTAGGATTAATTGCAATTTGTGAATCGTAAGTATAAAACAATCCGTTTTCGACGTACTGAGGATGGAATGCAAAACCAAGAAAGCCCCGCTCATCGTAGGATTCGTTGCCAAATGCTCCCAAAGGCAATTCAGGTACTGCAGAAAAAGCGAAGAAAAGTTCTTTGCTGCCTGTAGTTAGATCAATACGCCATAATTTGCGATTCTGATCACTGACGTATAAATGTTCAGTTGCACCTGGAATGGGAACTGCCCAATTAGGTGCCGTCAGACCGGTCGCGATTTGTTTCAACCGTAAGCGAATAGAACCTTTCTGAATTGCTTCCGGGATTGGATTGTCTAGACGTTCTCCAGAAGAATTTACTGCAACTTCGGCAGTGTTTAGAGTTGTATTGATTGCTAATCCATTGGTTGCAATGCCCAGCAACAATAAAATTGATATTGCATAGCTGAATTTCATTTTAAACCTTTCGCAGAAGAAATTCAGTTTGCAGATTATTAAGTTGACCATTTCTCGAATACCATTAAGTTAACGTGAAGGCAACAGTTTTACTATAAAAGAAAATGGTTGTCTCTTAAAAAGAGAATTTTAGCCTGAGATCATCATCATTACTGATTTGAACTTTCCAAGCAGTTGTCATCAGGCGGAATCACGGCAGAGTGATCGTTTTTGACCTGGCTAGCAATCTTTGCTACATTGCTTTCTGGTGATGAAATCGTCATCTTGCGTGTATTTGTTTTCGATGGATTCACACCTTTTATGGACTTCACAGATGGGCCAAGAGATTTCCCAGACGCATTTTAATGAACAAACCTTTAAAGAATATAATTGCCGTTTGTTGAATGAAGCAGAATTGCTGCAGACCCAGTTAGAAAAAAGATGTTTTTCGAATATTGGTGAAATTTGCGGATATGAGCTGGAATTCTGGCTGGTCGATCATAATTATTTCCCGTCTCCAATTAACCAAGCTTTTTTGACTCGCCTTAACAATCCTTTGGTGGTACCAGAGCTTTCTTGTTTCAATGCAGAACTCAATGGAGCTCCATTGCCGCTAAGTGGGGATGTGCTATCGGTAATTTCCAAGGAGCTCAATCAAAACTGGCAGCAATGTCAGGAAGTTGCACATGAAATGGATAGCATGTTAATGATAATTGGGATCTTGCCCACTATACGGCAAAAGGATCTGAGTCTTGCTAATATGTCCGATCTTAAGCGTTATCGCGCGTTAAATGAACAGGTAGTGATGCAGCGGGTAGGCAGGCCACTTCGTATTCGTATTAAGGGGCGGCGTGAAAATCTGGATATCCATCATCCGGATGTGATGATGGAAGCGGCTGCAACATCGTTTCAGCTTCACTTACAAAGCGCTCAACGCGATGCAGTTCGTTATTTCAATGCATCCATCATAGCGGCTGGGCCTTTGCTGGCTGTGGCAGGAAATTCTCCGTTCTTGTTTGGCACCGACTTATGGGATGAAACACGCATACCATTATTTGAGCAATCGGTCGAAATCGTTGATGAAGCAAATTTTGAAAATCATCGCGTCAGCTTTGGGCAAGACTACGCGCGAGAATCTTTGTTTGAGTGTTTTGCACATAATATTGCAACGCACCCGGTCTTGCTTCCTATGCTAATGGATACCCCGCCCCAACAGTTTGAACACCTGAGACTGCACAACGGAACCATCTGGCGTTGGATTAGGCCTTTGATTGGTTTTGATCCTGATGGTACTCCGCATTTACGGATTGAACAGCGCGTATTACCTGCCGGTCCGACCATCGTCGACATGATGGCAAATGCGGCTTTATATTTTGGGCTGGCTCATTTTCTCGCGAATATGAGTGATACGCCCGAATCCCGACTTAGTTTTAAGCGGGCACGCACTAATTTTTATGCCGCGGCACGTGAAGGATTGCATGCACAGATGGGATGGTGGGATGAAAGTGTCACTGATGCAAAAACATTGTTGCTGGAGGAAATTTTACCTATGGCGCGACAAGGTCTAAGAGGTTTGAAAGTTGACACAACCGACATTGATCATTATCTGGGTATTATCGAAAGGCGGACACAGTCTGGCCAAACCGGTGCTGTTTGGCAGCGCGCTTATCGTCAGAAACATCAGGCAGACAATCTACAACTTGTTGCCGCGTATCTTGAGAGACAGCGCAATGGTGCGCCTGTGCATGAGTGGGGAATATAAGCATGTTGACTGAGTTGAATAGTTTGCCGGAGGGTTTGCTGCAAGTTGAAGCTACAGAGCTGCATACCATTTTACCCGGCCCAACCTTGATTCACCTTCCTGGACGTCGGGATGCACCATTATTTGTATCCATTTTGCTCCATGGCAATGAAGATACCGGGTTAAAAGCGATACAGGAAGTATTAAAGAAATATCAAAATGCTTCTTTGCCGCGTGCACTTTCACTTTTTGTTGGCAATGTCGATGCTGCGCGTCAAGGTGTGCGACGTCTGGAAAAACAATTGGACTATAACCGAATCTGGCCAGCAGGAAGAGATGATAAGGCTCCAGAACATCGCATGACGCAGAAGGTGACAGAAATAATGGCGCAGCGTGGCGTATTTGCAAGCATTGATATCCATAATAACAGTGGATTAAATCCTCACTACGCGTGTATTAATCGTTTGGATAATGCCTTTTTGCACTTGGCAACCATGTTTTCACGCATCGTTGTATATTTTACTTCTCCTAAGGGAGTTCAGTCTGAAGCCTTTGCTTGCCTTTGTCCGGCAGTGACCTTGGAATGCGGGAAACCTGGAGGAAAAAGTGGCGTGGATCATGCCGCAGTTTTTGTCGAAGGCGCATTACATCTGTCTGATTTCCCAAAGCATCCAGTTGCCAAACACGATCTTGACTTGTTTCATAGTGTCGCTGTGGTTACTGTGCCGGAAACTGTTAGTTTAAGCATTGGCGCCGGCGTATCCGATTTGTGTTTGGAAGAACGTATTGATCAATACAATTTTCGTGAATTAAAGACGGGTACACGGCTGGGGCGCGTGACAGATGAGAATTTAATACCGCTTTGTACCCGCAACGCTGCTGATCTTGACATCAGCGATTATTATTTTGAAATCAAAGCGGGAGAATTAATAACTCGGCGCCCTGTCATGCCCGCAATGCTTACGCGAGATACCAGGATTATTCGACAAGACTGCTTATGCTATTTGATGGAACGCTTGGGAACGCTTCCGATTGAAGTCTGATATGATTTTTGTAGCAGGGCCTAGCTGCTCAGATCGGAGCGTTGGCAGTAATGTCAGAGTGTTTAAAACTGTTTAAAACTTGATGCCTGTTCCAACGAGCTCCGCAGAAGTGATTTTGTACGAAAAATTCTCATGATCCAGATTATCCAACAATTTTCCATCAATTTCTGCGTGTGGGTACATGAAGAAAGGAAGTTTTCCAGAACTATTAGTACTAAGCGCTAGATCTTCCGCATGATTAAATGCTAGCCAATTCATTTCCCAGGCACCGAAGAATTTTTCTCTGAGTTGAACAATTTTTGGATCATCCAGTGCCAGACCACCTAGTTTTGATACTTGCAGGACATCGGACGGATTGACCGGTATCCAACCACGCCCTGCTAGAAAAAATTCCGCACGACAATGCTGAGATTGACTGATATCACCATATTGCCCGATACTATCATGTAAATCCGAATCGTTGATGCGGATTCCATACTGGTTCCGTGCTGGAATATCGGCTGCTTTTGCAAGTGCGACAAACAACGAATTGAGATCAACACATTTTCCACTGAGCTCACTCTTTTCGAGCATATATGTAACATTGCCTTGCCCACGTCCACGAGTGTTTTCATCATATTGCGTATTATCGATTATCCAGTCATAAACAGCTCTGGCTTGCTCTAATGGAGTCGCGGCATTTTTCTCCTTGATAATTGAGTGTGCAGTTTCACGCACAATGCCATTAGTTTGTTTCAATTGGGTTGGATTAATATAATTCCTGATACTATTCGGTAATGCCGGGCTTTTGTTTTCCGGGTAAAGTGTTGGATCAATAGCGTGATGTACCGTTTTGACAATGCAGTTGACAGTGACATGCCGCTGATCGCTCTGTTGTTTACCATGCCATACGGCATTGAATATGGGAAATGGGTCTGCGCCTAATGTAGAAAATGAAGCTTTAGTCGCATTGCCATACCAGTTGTTACCTTGAGTAAATTGAAAAGCAGTGTCAGAGTCGTTGTTGTCGGGCAATGGAAGCCATAAGTGAGCAGATTTGCCGCTAGCAGGAAGCACAATTTGGTAGGATATGCGATAACTGGTCCATTTGCTGTAATCGGAAGAGAGTAATTGCGTCGCGATGGAAGGTGAAGCAGAAAGCGACAGTGCACTGGTTCCGAATAGTTTTATAAAGTCTCTGCGTCTCATAGCTTCCTTTGTGCTTAACACTTAAAATTAAGTTGAGCAAATTCTATCCTATCAATTTATTATGTCAATGTGATAAGCGTTATTGTTTTACATGATAGCAAATACAACTAATTTTTTACCAGCCGTTGAAATTGAAACAAATCCTAAACCCATCTATGCCATTATTTGGTTACATGGACTGGGTGCCGATGGGAATGACTTCGTGCCCATTGTCAATGAGCTGGGATTATTAGCCGAGAAGCCGATTCGATTTGTTTTTCCACATGCACCGGAACGTCCAGTCAGCATAAATGGTGGATATATTATGCGTGCTTGGTATGATATTTTTTCTTCTGCTTTTGGTTGTCATCAAGATGAGCAGGGTATCCGTGGTTCGCAAGTTGCAATAACTGCTTTGATTGAGAGGGAAATGCAGCGCGGTATTTTAGCAAAAAATATTTTTCTGGCAGGATTTTCTCAAGGAGGAGCTTTGGCGTTGCATGTCGGGTTGCGTCATCCTTTACCATTGGGTGGAGTTGTTGCGTTATCATGCTACCTGCCGCTTGCTGAAACTTTTGCGACAGAGGCCAGTGTAATAAATGCTGCGATACCCATATTCATGGCACATGGTAGTTCTGATAGGGTAATCCCTATCGCAAATGCGATTGCTTCGAAAGAAAAGTTACGCACCGCCAATTATCGAATCGAGTGGCATGAGTATCCAATGGCACACTCCGTGTGTGGAGAGGAGATTGTCGATATCAGTAATTGGTTAGAGCGCGTTATGAATGATGGTTATCAGGATGCCGATCAAATCCAAGTTTAAATGCATCTGCGAAACTGAACTGAACATAGATCATATATTATCGTTGTGATTGACTGAATCCAAAAATGCAATCAGGTATACTTAACAGGCTGTTGGAAAACGTTCTCAAAGAAATCGATACAAAGTAAGAGTGGGTATAAGAAGCGCTGTTTATATTTGATGAATGTGCTGCGTTTTGTGCCCGCATATTTTTTATGCCGTACGGCGATGTAGAGAGTTTCTCAACCACCTTCCTTCAATGTTGTACCACTTTTCAAAATTTTAATTATCATAAAACTATGAGTGAATATCTTTTTACGTCGGAATCTGTTTCTGAAGGACACCCTGATAAGGTTGCTGATCAAATTTCAGATGCTGTATTGGATGCGATTCTGAGTCAAGACGCTAATGCGCGAGTCGCATGTGAGACGCTATGCAGTACTGGCTTAATTGTATTATCAGGTGAGATAACTACGCACGCTTCTGTGGATTACAATATTATTGCACGTGAGACGGTCAAAAATATTGGTTATACTAGTTCAAATATAGGATTTGATTCAACTACTTGTGCGGTTCTGACTGCTTTTAATAAACAATCTCCGGATATTGCTCAAGGCGTCAATCGATCGGAAGAAGAAGAAATGGAGCAAGGTGCAGGTGATCAGGGTTTGATGTTTGGATTTGCTTGCGACGAAACGCCACAGTTAATGCCGATGCCTATTTTTTATGCGCATCGCTTAGTTGAACGTCAAGCTGAACTAAGAAAGAAGGGGCAATTGGCTTGGTTGCGTCCGGATGCTAAATCGCAAGTGTCAGTACGATACCAAAACGATAAACCACAGAGTATTGAAACTGTCGTAATTTCAACTCAGCATGATCCAGATATTTCACACCAAACACTGACTGAAGCGGTGATTGAAGAAATTATTAAACCTGCATTGCCGTCTGAATTGATCAATAATCGTATTAAGTATTTGGTCAATCCAACCGGGCGTTTTGTTGTTGGTGGTCCGATGGGTGATTGTGGATTAACCGGACGAAAAATTATTGTTGATAGTTATGGTGGTTCGGCGCATCACGGTGGCGGTGCTTTTTCCGGAAAAGATCCATCCAAAGTTGATCGATCAGCAACTTATGCTGGGCGTTATGTCGCAAAGAATATTGTGGCTGCCGGAATTGCCAGTAAATGTGAAGTGCAAATTGCCTATGCTATCGGTGTTGCACGGCCCGTTTCGCTAATGGTCAATACATTTGGTACTGGCAAGATAGCTGATGAAAAGATTGGGCAATTAATAGAAAAGCATTTTGATTTGCGTCCTCGGGCTATAATTCATGCGCTTCATCTACTACGACCAATCTACGCGAAGACTGCGGTGTATGGGCATTTTGGGCGTGAACTCCCTGAATTTACTTGGGAGGCCACGGATAAGGCTGCGCAATTACGCATCGATGCTGGGTTATAAATTTTAGTTATATTCTCATTTTTCGTTTTTATTAATAAGGCTTAATCAATTCTTCCCCTGTGGTGAGGAGCGCTGCAACGGTTTGTTCCGTGAGGCTCATCATGGCGGGTACAGTTACAACGGCGCTCGTTCATACTTTGAGGAGATAATTATGAACGCTGTGCTTAATCCCGACGGTAGCTTTTTTACTGACTATAAAATTGCTGATATCTCATTGGCAGAGTGGGGACGTAAAGAAATAGCGATCGCCGAGACAGAAATGCCAGGTTTAATGGCATTGCGCAATGAGTATGCAAATCAGAAACCACTGGCAGGTGCATGCATTGCAGGTTCTTTGCATATGACAATCCAAACTGCTGTATTAATTGAAACATTAGTGGCGTTAGGTGCAGAAGTACGTTGGGCGTCCTGTAATATTTTTTCCACTCAGGATCATGCAGCTGCAGCTATTGCCGCTCAAAATATTCCGGTTTTTGCCTATAAGGGTGAATCTTTAAGTGATTATTGGGAATATGCTCATCAGATCTTTGAGTGGTCGGTTGATGGACAATCACATGGCGCCAATATGATTCTGGATGATGGTGGCGATGCCACACTATTGCTCATTCTGGGCGCTAAAGCTGAGAGAGATCCTGCGGTGATCGCAAATCCGGGCAATGAAGAAGAAACAGCTTTGTTTGCTTCAATTAAAAACAAATTGGCTTCACGGCCTAACTGGTATTCAACGAATCTTGCTAGGATACGAGGCGTAACAGAAGAAACCACGACTGGGGTGCATCGATTATACGAAATGCATAAAAACGGAACGCTGCCATTTCCGGCATTTAATGTGAACGATTCTGTCACCAAGTCAAAGTTTGATAATCTTTATGGTTGTAGAGAATCGTTGGTTGATGGCATCAAGCGGGCAACAGATGTAATGATTGCCGGAAAAATTGCTGTGGTTTGCGGCTATGGAGATGTCGGTAAAGGTTGCGCACAGTCGTTACGCGGTTTGGGAGCAACGGTATGGATTACCGAGATTGATCCTATTTGCGCGTTACAAGCAGCAATGGAAGGCTATCGCGTTGTTACGATGAACGATGTCTGTGATCAGGCGGATATTTTTGTGACTGCAACGGGTAATCTGCGCGTAATCACGCATGATCATATGTTGAAGATGAAGGATCAGGCAATAATCTGCAATATTGGCCATTTTGACTCGGAAATCGATATTGCTTCTATTCAGAAATATGAATGGGAGAATATCAAACCGCAAGTCGATCATGTGATTTTCCCGACGGGGCGACGTATTATTGTGCTGGCTCAGGGCAGATTGGTTAATCTGGGATGCGGCACGGGACATCCATCTTTTGTTATGTCCAGTTCATTTACTAATCAGGTATTAGCGCAAATGGAGTTGTGGCAGAATGGCGCGAATTACCAAAAGAGTGTATATGTTTTGCCGAAACGACTGGATGAAAAAGTTGCGCGATTGCATATAGGTAAGCTTGGAGTGAAACTTACAGAACTGACGGATGAACAAGCAAAATATTTGGGCCTGGATAAGGATGGTCCGTATAAGCCTGAAATGTATCGATATTAATTATTAGAGCAGAAGTACAATTGACTTTTTTGATTGGATTATTCCTCTCTCTGATAGAAGTCTTATAAAATCAGCATGATAAGTATTAGTGTCAATCCTCAATTCATAGACTTGTATCAATGGAATCACAAAAAAAATTTTCTCCAACCTTCAGTTTTGAGCTTTTCCCGCCACAAACTCCACAAGGTATCGAAAAATTACGGCTTACACGTCAGCAGTTGGCACAATTTAATCCCAAATTTTTTTCGGTAACCTTTGGTGCAGGTGGATCTACGCGCGAGCGGACGTTTGAAACAGTACTCGAAATTCAATCGGAAGGACATGTGGTTGCGCCTCATCTATCTTGCATCGGCTCAACGCAACAAAATATTCGAATAATTCTCCAAAAATATTATGAACTCGGTATCCGGCATATTGTTGCTCTACGAGGTGATCTGCCGTCGGGAATGGCGCAAGCTGGAGAATTTCGTTATGCCAGTGAGCTGGTTGCCTTCATTCGGCAAGAATTTGGCTCGTCATTTCATATTGAGGTGGCCGCATACCCAGAATACCACCCGCAAGCTCGATCTGCGCAAACGGATTTCGAGAATTTTAAGCGTAAAATTGATACGGGAGCAAATTCGGCGATTACCCAGTATTTTTATAGCGCTGATGCCTATTTTCATTTTGTTGATTCTTGTGAGGCAGCGGGGTTAGATATTCCGATAGTGCCTGGAATTATGCCGATTAATAAATTTTCTCAGCTTGTCAGATTTTCAGATACTTGTGGCGCTGAGATTCCCCGGTGGATTCGCAAGAAGCTAGAAGGATATAGCGATGATAGCGCATCGATTCAAGCATTCGGTTTGGATGTTGTGACGAATCTCTGTGAGCGCTTATTAAAAGCAGGCGCGCCCGGATTACATTTTTATACATTAAATTCAGCTAATCTAACCTCCATTATTTGGCAGCGGTTGAGTCTTCAAGAAAATGTTTAGTAATTAGCATCCCTTTCTTTCATCTAATCAGAGAGCAATATAATCTTCAGGGAATTAGGCTCAAATTGTGCGTCAGCAATGCATTCGGAATGATCTTTTTCCTGTTTGGGCAAGCCGGTATATAATATACATCAATGTTCTGATTAAAATAAAAAAGTACGAGGTTATGAAATGAATGAGAAAAATACGACTGTCGATAAGCCGGTTGTGGAAACGCCAGTATCAGAGATTATCACTTCAGATGTTTCGACAGTGGATGCATGTATCGTACATGCTAAAGAAGTTAAGGCCACACAGCTTGAGCTGATAGCAAGCAAGAATTATGACTTTGCGCCAGAATTTTATGAAATGACAATTCAACTGTACTTATTCGGTGCAATGTGGAAATTTGCAGAAAACTTAGGGAACGCCGAGGATGCGCGTGAATTAGCTTTTGCAGCATTACAAGCGATGCTAATTCAAGACGGATTGCCTCAGCAGAAAGCGGTCAAGCGTATTGATTTTCTGAGAAAAATGTCCAAGCTGGAAGATGATCACAATGCTTTGGCGGTAGCCATTGGTTATGAATCTGAGATGGGCGACAATAGTTTGGCTGAAGTATTTGATCATTATATTGACGATACGCAAGTTTCTGGCACCTTCTGGCGATTGTATGACCGCGGTCGAAAAATAATGCTTTATGGTGGTTTGTTGATAGCTTTTCTGGTAATTTGGTTTGTAACCTTGTTTATGCCAGGAAATAGCACGATTGCAATTCTTGCGGCAGGACTTATTGCTGCAGCGCTTTTTGTTATACCGGTATTTTTGATCGGTATCTTTGTGTATCGTGTAAAAATTAAAAAAGCAAAACAAGTCAATTAATTTTGGAGCATGGTTGTTAATAAGTATGCTTCATTTTTTCCAATGTATAGCATTAAATTCACCGTAATGGATCAACTGGCTGCTGACAAATAGATGGATACTCATATTCTTGATGGCAAGAAAGTAGCAGAATTGGTGCGTGCTGAATGGAAAATTCGTGCTGATAAGCTCGTTCAGTCGGGCGTAAAGCCAGGATTGGCCGTAATTATTGTTGGCAACAATGCGGCATCCGCAATTTATGTTAGGAATAAAATCAAAGCATGTGGCGAGATTGGCATTTATTCTGAAGTACATAGCTTTCCAGAGAATGCAGCACAGGATGAAGTATTGGCGTGTATTCAATCCCTTAATGAGAATCCACATATCCACGGTATTCTAGTCCAGTTGCCGCTTCCAGCGCATTTTGAAAATAATCGCGTCATAACCTCTATTGCCACTGAGAAAGATGTGGATGGTTTCCATCTCTATAACGTAGGCGCATTAGTTACTGGGAATACCGTATTCTCACCTTGTACTCCCTATGGGGTGATGGTAATGCTGGAGAAGAATCATATTCCAATAGAAGGTCAGCACGCAGTAGTGGTTGGGCGTAGCAATATTGTTGGAAAACCGATGGCGTTTATGCTATTAGAGCAAGGCGCTACAGTTACTATCTGCACTTCGAGAACACGTAATTTGTCGCAATTTACTAAAAATGCTGATATTTTGGTAGTCGCAACAGGGAAACCACGCATGATTACTGCTAAAATGGTAAAGTCAGGGGCTGTGGTTGTGGATGTAGGCATTAATCGATTGTCGGATGGTAAGCTCTGCGGCGATGTCGATTTTGAATCTGTCAATGAGATTGCCAGTTACATTACACCAGTTCCTGGTGGGGTAGGGCCGATGACAATTACCATGTTGTTGTGCAATACCATCTTGGCTGCGGAGCGTGCTCAAGCCAGTATTAAGTAATTTTAAGCCAATTAACCTTTAATGAGTGTCCTTGGAAATGGAATTACAACCCGATATTGATCCGCAGGAAACACAGGAGTGGTTGGATGCACTAGATTCAGTTATTGCCAATGTCGGCGGGGAACGTGCTCACTTTCTGTTGGAAAAGCTGATTGAAAAAGCACGTCGCTCGGGTGCTTATTTACCTTATAGCGCCAGAACTGCTTATATCAACACGATCCCGACTGGCAAAGAAGCGCATTCACCAGGTAATAACGCAATCGAACACAGAGTTCGTTCGTATGTTCGCTGGAATGCCATGGCAATGGTGCTGCGCGCCAATAGAGAAACCAATGTTGGCGGACATATAGCGAGTTTTGCATCAGCAGAAACGCTCTACGATGTCGGTTACAATCACTTCTGGCATGCACCGTGTGAAACTCACGGTGGAGATTTAGTTTATGTGCAGGGGCATTCCTCCCCAGGTGTTTATGCGTATGCATTTCTGTCTGGAGAATTAAGTCAGGATCAGCTGGATAATTTTCGTCAAGAAGCCGGCGGAAAGGGCTTGTCTTCTTACCCGCATCCTTGGTTAATGCCCACTTTCTGGCAATTCCCAACTGTTTCTATGGGTTTAGGCCCGCTAATGGCGATTTATCAAGCACGATTCATGAAATACCTTGGTAGTCGGGAAATGGTTAACACTGCAGGACGGAAAATCTGGGCATTCATGGGTGATGGTGAAATGGACGAGCCCGAATCGCTCGGTGCAATTTCATTGGCATCCCGTGAGAGTTTGGATAATCTCATTTTTGTAGTTAACTGTAATCTTCAGCGCCTGGATGGACCGGTGCGGGGAAATGGCAAAATTATCCAGGAGTTGGAAGGTGCATTTCGGGGTGCTGGTTGGAATGTGATCAAAGTGATTTGGGGATCCTACTGGGATCCTTTGTTAGCTAAGGATACTAAAGGCTTATTGCAGAAACGCATGATGGAATGCGTAGATGGGGAATATCAGAACTTTAAGTCGCGTGATGGCGCATACGTGCGTAAGCACTTTTTTGGAAAATACCCTGAGTTATTGGAAATGGTTGCCAATATGTCGGATGACGATATCTGGCGGTTAAATCGGGGCGGACATGATCCCTATAAAGTTTATGCAGCTTATGCAGCGGCGGTAAAACATACTGGTCAACCTACGGTGATACTCGCTAAAACTATTAAAGGGTATGGTATGGGTGAAGCTGGGGAAGCGCAAAACATTACGCATCAGCAGAAAAAGATGGGAACCACGTCACTAAAAGCTTTTCGTAATCGTTTTGGTTTGGATATTCCGGATGACAAGATAGACGAAGTACCTTATCTCACTTTTGCTAAAGATTCTGCGGAAAACGTTTATATGCAAGAGCGACGTAAAGCGTTGGGTGGTGCTTTTCATCGCCGTAAAACCAATGCGGAGCCATTGCAAGTGCCACCACTATCCGCCTTTGAATCATTACTGAAAGCCAGTGCAGAGGGACATGAGTCGTCAACGACCATGGCTTATGTGCGTATTCTGAATATTCTGGTCAAAGATAAAAAAATCGGCAAGCATGTCGTACCGATTGTTGCCGATGAGTCGCGCACCTTTGGTATGGAAGGCATGTTCCGACAACTGGGAATCTGGTCATCGGTGGGTCAATTGTATACGCCGCAAGATGCCGATCAACTGATGTATTATAAAGAAGACAAGCATGGACAAATTTTGCAAGAAGGCATTTGTGAAGCGGGCGCAATGTCATCCTGGATCGCGGCTGCGACGTCTTATAGTACACATGGAATTCAGATGATTCCATTTTTTATTTTTTATTCCATGTTTGGCTTTCAGCGTGTTGGTGACTTAGCTTGGGCGGCAGGAGACATGCGTTGTCGCGGCTTTTTGCTGGGAGGAACAGCAGGTCGCACGACATTGAATGGTGAAGGGTTGCAGCATGAAGATGGACATAGTCATATCGTTGCGTCAACGATTCCTAATTGCGTATCGTATGACCCAGCATTTGCCTATGAGCTGGCTGTCATTATCCAGGATGGATTGCGCCGGATGTATCAAGAGCAAGAGGATGTTTATTACTATATTACAGTAATGAATGAAAACTACACGCATCCTGAAATGCCTGCTGGTGCTGAGAACAATATTCTGCGAGGTATGTATCTGTTCAAACCAGGAAATAAAAGCAGCAAAGGGTCACGTGTTCAATTGTTAGGGGCGGGAGCTATACTGCGCGAAGTGATCGCAGCCGCCGAAATACTCAAGCAAGAATATAATGTTGATGCCGATATCTGGGGTGTCACCAGTTTCAATGAACTACGGCGTGAGGCACTGGGTGTTATGCGTTGGAATATGCTGCACCCTACGCAACCGGCTAAACTATCCCATGTGGAAAGTTGCCTTAAAGGGCGTAAAGGGCCCGTTGTTGCGGCAACTGATTATATGAAGATTTATGCCGATCAAATTCGCGAATTTGTTCCTGGACGATATTGTGTCCTCGGAACGGATGGTTTCGGGCGTTCTGATACGCGTGAAAAATTACGGCATTTTTTTGAAGTGGATCGTTTTTATATTACCGTTGCAGCACTCAAGGCTTTGGCGGAAGAAGAGAAAATTTCAAATAAACAGGTTGCGGCTGCCATAAAGAAATATGGTATTGATCCTGAGAAACCGAATCCCGCGATAAGCTGAGTTTAAAGCGAAGGCGTGAAAGAACAATTAATCGTTTAAGTTGAATCCTTGCATTATTATCTCTTTCTAGCGATGCAATTTGAGGAAAGCATGTGGCTGAATTAAAAAAAGTCTTTATTCCTGATATCGGAGATTTCAAAGACGTTCCTGTTATTGAAATCCTAATTAAAGCAGGCGATGCTGTTAAAGCAGAGGATTCTCTGATTACACTGGAATCCGACAAGGCCACCATCGAGATTCCATCACCCTTTTCCGGCTTGATCAAGGAAATTCTTGTAAAACCCGGAGACAAGGTATCGGAAGGAACAGCGATTTTAACCATCGAAGATTCTGGCGATACAGAAACAGAAACAGAAACAGAAACAGAAACTCCACCCCAAACTGCAACGAAAGAAAACACCCATCAGGATATCGAGGAAGTTGTGCCTGAAGTCAAACCGGACGAGGTTCAGCGAGAGCAAAATAATGCGCCACGACAGACATCGTCTACAGACAATGTTTTTTCTAAGGCGTATGCCAGTCCATCAATTCGCCGTTTTGCCCGAGAGCTTGGTGTTAATCTGGAGTTAATCACAGGAAGTGGCCCTAAGCATCGTATCCTGAAAGAAGATGTACAAGCCTATGTAAGGGCAGAATTATCAAAACCTGGAAGTGGGAGTTCCGGCGCGATGCTTGATTTGCTACCATGGCCAGAAGTAAATTTCGCTAAATACGGTCCCATTGAGTTAAAGAGCCTGACACGAATCAAACAAATTTCTGGTGCCAATTTGCACCGGAATTGGGTAATGATCCCGCATGTAACTCAGTTTGATGAGGCGGATATTACTGATTTGGAAGCGTTGCGGAAAAAATCCAACGCAAATCAGAATGGCAGTAGAGTAAAATTAACTCTATTGGCATTTTTGATGAAAGCATTGATCGCATCGTTAAAGAAATTTCCGGAACTTAACGCATCGCTTGATAATAATTCAGGCAGTGAAGTCAGTTTAATCATCAAACATTACTATCATGTCGGCTTTGCAGTGGATACGAGCAATGGTTTAGTTGTGCCTGTGATTAAAGATGTCGATCAAAAAGGTATTATCGCGATTGCCGAAGAGTTAACTAAGCTATCTTCATTGGCGCGTGAGGGCAAATTAAAACCTGCTGATATGCAGGGCGCCAGTTTTACTATATCGAGTTTAGGTGGGATTGGTGGAATAGCATTCACACCGATAATCAATGCCCCTGAAGTCGCTATTTTAGGAATTTCAAGAGCTGACACTAGACCGATTTATCGAGACCATCAGTTTGTTCCACGTCTAATACTTCCTTTGTCACTTTCCTACGATCATCGCGTTATTGATGGTGCCACTGCAGCGCGTTTCACCACGCATTTGTCAGAAGTGTTGACAGATATGCGGCTTGCTTTACTATGATATGTCCTAAATTTTAAAAGACTGAGTCGGGTGGAAAGTATCGATAAATTTCCTTTAATCGGGATCTATGGTGGTACATTTGATCCCATTCATTATGGTCATCTGCGTATCGCCGAAGAACTACTTAATAATACGGGTTTGAAGCGTATTATTTTTGTTCCCTCCGGAGTGCCTAGATTGCGTGTTGCCCCTGTCGCATCGAGAGGTCACCGCTCAGCCATGGTGCGTTTAGCAATTCAAGATAATACTAAGTTTTCTCTTGACGAACGCGAAGTTAACCGCCCCGGTGTGAGCACAACAATTCAGTCGTTGCGTGAATTCAGGTGTGAGCTTGGTGATAATGTGGCACTTTGTTTTATTTTGGGGATTGATGCATTTGTTAAGATAGATCAATGGGCGGAATGGCAGGAATTATTTGCGCTGTGCCACATCATTTTAGTTGCCCGCCCAGGCTATGTTTCTATTAGTGAAGATAAAGCTTTATCGGCGGAGATAAGGAAAGAGTTTTTATCTCGTTCTGTAATCTATGCCGGTAATCTTGAATTACAACCCAATGGTTTTATTTATACCGCCCAGACATCTTTGCTGGAAATTTCAGCATCGCAGATACGATTATTGATAAAAAATAACAAAAGTATTCGCTATTTGTTACCAGAGAATGTTGCTGATTATATTCAATCCAATCGGTTATACACCGGAGATTTATGAATTCTGAAAAGCTTATTACGGTCATTACCGATGCACTGGAGGAAATTAAAGCGCATGATATTGATGTGATCAACGTTGCAAAAATAACTTCGATGTTTGAACACATCATTATTGCCAGTGCAGATTCGACGCGCCAGACAAAATCGTTGGCGAATAATGTGCAGGAAAAAGTTAAAGCTGCTGGAGGAAATGTCTTCAGTGTGGAAGGGGAGCAGACAGGCGAATGGCTGCTGGTTGATTTAGGTGATGTGATCGTGCACATTATGTTGCCGGCCGTGCGTGAATATTACAATTTGAAAGCATTATGGTCCGAACGGAGCTAGCCTCTACCCGATCATGCACAATTTCTTTAGATTATGAAATGTTTTATACTCGCGGTCGGACACAAGATGCCCGATTGGATCAATACGGGTTATCTTGAGTATATCAAGCGCATACCGCGGGAGATTTCGGTAAATTTAATTGAAATAAAGCCGGAAAAACGTGCTGCTGGAAAACCAACTGAACAACTTCTTTGGGCAGAGTATCAGAAGATTCGTGCCGTCTTGCCGCATCATTGCCGAGTCAAAGTTTTGGATGAAGGCGGGCAACAATGGACAACAAAACGATTTGCTAATGAAATGCAAGGATGGATGAATAATGGCGATGCGATTGCCTTCGTTATTGGAGGAGCCGATGGCTTACATAGTGATATCAAACATACCACTAATGAATTGATTGCTGTATCGGAGTTTACCTTACCTCATGGACTTGTTCGGGTAGTATTGGCAGAGCAGCTCTATCGGGCCATATCCATTATCAAAAACCATCCTTACCACAGAGATTGAAAGGCAGAGATGCACTAAATTCACTTTTCTGTCGTGTTTCAGATACCATAGATAGACCGCTATTAATATTGGGATCCTGCGTTTATTAATTATAACCTTATTGATTGAAATGTTTCCTGAAAACCAAATATATCTTGCCTCAAGAAGCCCTAGAAGACGTGAATTATTGAGACAGGTTGGCGTACGATTTAACCTTCTGATGATGCGTGAAACCTTAGGTCGTACTATTGATGTCGATGAACAGTCGCTTGAGAATGAAGCGGCTACTGACTATATTTATCGGATTACACAGTTTAAAGCTACCGAAGGTTGGAAAAGGCTGTTGCAACGACGATTGCCGGTATTGCCTGTTTTGGTCGCGGATACCATTGTCACGATTGACGGCTGTATATTAGGAAAGCCCAGAGATAAAATGCACGCGGAAGATATGTTAAAAACGTTATCCGGGCGATCACATCAGGTATTAACAGCCATTGGTGTTGGAGTCAAGGATAATACTCAAGTTAAATTATCAACTTCAACCGTGCGATTTCGTGAAATTGGCGAGCAGGAAATACGTCGATATCTAGAAAATAATAATATTTTAGACAAAGCGGGCGCTTATGCAATTCAGGGCGTGGCAGCTGCATTTATTGCTGAAATATCAGGCAGCTATAGTGGTATTATGGGACTTCCACTGTACGAAACTATACAATTGCTTGAAGAAGTGGGTATACAAGTTGTTTAGTTTAACGGGCTGTTGAAAAACTATCTGCATTGCTGCTGCGGTGTTAAAAACAGGTTCAAAATGCTTATTTATTATGCAGAAATACGCTTTCTCACCTGTTTTTTGTCTTGCATCAGCTGCTTCGAAAACATTTTTAACGGCCTGTTAAATGTCTCGATAAAGATTTATCTTAGGATATTTTGTGAAAGATGCTGTATTAATTTTTGATTTTAAAACTCAATTGCCTGGTTTCAAAAAAATAATACGTATGGGATATGAGTAACGAAATTTTAGTCAATATTACGCCACAAGAAACCAGGGTAGCCATACTTGAACAAGGCGTAACGCAAGAGCTTCATATTGAGCGGACAAGTGGGCGTGGCATTGTAGGAAATATTTATAACGGTCGTGTGAGCCGTGTATTACCCGGTATGCAATCGGCATTTGTAGATATTGGTCTTGACCGAGCGGCTTTTTTGCATGTCGCGGATATTCGCGATTCCAGGTCGGAAGATGATGCATTAAGACCGATCGAGAAGCTTCTTCACGAAGGTAATAGCATCCTGGTTCAGGTGATTAAGGATGCGATAAGCACGAAAGGCGCTCGTCTTTCTACTCAAATAAGTCTGGCTGGGCGTTTATTGGTTTATCTGCCGCAAGAATCCCATATTGGTATTTCACAACGTATTGAAGATGACAGTGAACGTGAATTGTTGCGGGAGAAGTTGCAGCAAATTCTGCCAGAGGATGAAAAAGGTGGTTACATCATCCGAACCATGGCAGAAACTGCGGACGAGAACGATCTCCGCGCAGACTTGGAATATTTGCATCGGTTATGGCGCGACATTCAACAAAAATCTGTGACTATCTCGGCGCCCGTATTGCTTTATCAGGATTTGGATCTCAGTCATCGTGTTTTACGCGATTTTATTGATGAAGATACAGTTCGTATTCTGGTGGATTCACGTGAGAATTATCAAAGATTGGTGAAGTTTGCGCAAAGCTACATGACGTGTATCGCGGAGCGGATAACTTTGTATACCGGTGATCGACCATTATTTGATTTGTATGTGGTTGAAGATGAAATTGAAAGATCTCTGGCCAAACGAGTTAATTTAAAATCTGGCGGATATTTAATCATTGATCAAACTGAAGCGCTCACCACAATGGATGTCAATACCGGTGGCTTCATAGGTGTGCGTAATTTCGACGACACTGTGTTTAAAACCAATCTTGAGGCGGCGCAGGTCATTGCTAGGCAATTGCGTATGCGTAATCTGGGCGGAATTATTATCATTGATTTCATCGATATGGAATCTGAGGACCATAGAAATGCGGTCCTGTCTGAATTCAACAAAGCATTGATAATAGATCGTACGCGCATAACTGTTAGCGGGTTCAGTTCGCTGGGTTTGGTTGAAATGACGCGTAAGCGTACCCGCGAAAGTTTGTCGCAAGTGCTATGTGAAACTTGCCCAACTTGCCAAGGACGGGGCGAAGTTAGGACGGCACAAACCATCTGCTACGAGATTTTGCGTGAGTTACTTCGGGAATCGAGGCAATTTGATGCAAATGAATTTCGAATTCTGGCATCACAGCAAGTCATTGATTTGTTTCTTGACGAAGAATCTCAGAGTTTGGCCCAGTTGGGCGACTTCATAGCCAAGCCCATAAGTTTGCAAATTGAGGAATCCTACACACAAGAACAATATGATGTGATATTAATGTAGTAGTTTTCTGTGGAGTTCTTGGTTCGATCAGATACCAAATGAATCGAAATTTCGGCAGATATGCTGCTTCTTTAACCCCTCGACGGCGTGTTTGACAGCTTATTAGGCTTTTAGTATATTTAGTAAAATATTAATTAGTATTTTGATATTTGCCTTGAACCTTTTTGTCTGATCTTGTATGCGCATCGTTGTTACTGGAATGGGGATCATTTCACCGATCGGCACTGGCATTGATCAGTTCTGGAATGCGGCAATTAAAGGTACGAGTGGAATCAGTGATATTCAGTGTTTTGATGCATCTGACCAGCGTTCCCGTATTGCCGGTCAAATTTCAGGATTTGATCCAACCGCTTTTCTGACGACCAAACAATTGGAACAAACTGATCGATTCACACAATTGGCATTGTGTGCAGCTGATCTGGCATTGGCAGATACAGGTAGTTTGGAACATTATGAGCCACGGCGTTTAGCTGTGAGTCTTGGTTCCGGCATGGGGGGATTTTCAACTTTTGAATCTTCAGCGGCACGCAAGTTTCAGAATAAATCCATGCCACCGTTTACTGTACCTCGCATCATGGCCAATTCCGCTGCAGCTTGGATTGCCACAAAATATGGATTGAAAGGAGCCAATCTGACGTGCAGCACAGCCTGTTCGTCAGGCGCTAATGCCATCGGTATGGCGCTGGATCTGTTACGCACCGGGAAAGCAGATGCTGTTGTTACGGGGGGGGCGGACGCATGCGTATTGCCGCTGACTATGACAGGATTCGAAGCGTTGCATGCATTGTCCACTGGTTTTAATAACGACCCAGCGCACGCATCGCGCCCGTTTGACAAAGGGCGCGACGGTTTTGTCATTGGTGAAGGTGCCGGTGTATTGGTTTTGGAAAAAGAGGACGAAGCACGGCGACGCGGAGCCAAAATTTATGCGCGAATTGCCGGATATGGCTGTGTTTGTGATGCTGCGCATATAGTTGCGCCGGATATGAACGGGCAAGTCGCAGCAATGAAAATTGCGATCGAGGATGCCGAGATGACGCCAGACCAAGTGGATTACATTAATGCACACGCAACTTCCACGCCGCTGGGTGATATGATTGAAACCAAAGCGATTAAACAGCTTTTTGGTACTTATGCGCAAGAAATTTCTATCAGCGCCACTAAATCGATGATCGGACATACCATTGGCGCATCGGCGGCAATAGGCAGCATCGCCACCATCATGGTACTACATACCGGTATGATCCATCCTACAACTAATCTTGATGAAACAGATGCGGAGTGTGATCTTGACTATACGCCCAATCAAGCAGTGCAGAGAAAAATACAAACTGGTATGTGTAATGCATTCGGTTTTGGTGGCAATAATGCTAGCCTCGTCTATACAATTCTTTAACGCAGGTGCCAACATATGAATTCAGCAGATATTGAAGCAAAAGTGATACAGTTTATCGCGGCAAAAACTGAGAATGTAGAAAATCTTACGATTACTACTGCATCAAAATTTGAAGAGCTAGGACTTGATTCGATGGATACTATCCAACTTTTATTTGATGCGGAAGATGCTTTTGGTATTAGTTTTGAAGGTGAAGAAGTGAAAGGACTTCGCAGCGTGGGCGATATCATCGACTATATTAGTAAGCATCCGCAGGGAGTTAAGCTTTGACAGAGGGTTTCGTGAAATTTTGATTTGGTTTGAACTCGAATGAGTAACGAGATTCCTAGCTTTAAGTTTTTCCGTTTTTAACTTTGCAGCGGCAAGGTACAGATAATTCTTCAATACTCTGCCAGATGAGCGACACCCTCAAGCTGGGCAGCTGCCCTTCCTTGTATAATTCTATCATTTCCAATTTAAAAGGATAAGATCGTGAAAAACTTGCCATCGATTACTATTACCAGCCTGGATCAAGCACGCCTTGAACGATTGTTTAGTTCAAAGAATTATAGTCAATTTGCTGGAGTTGATACTCTGATGGATGAGATTGACCGCGCTACGGTCGTAGAGCCCACTGAAGTTCCACCTGACGTTATTACCATGAATTCGACTATTCGTTTTGTTGATGATACAAATGGTTCGGAATATAAGCTTACACTTGTTTATCCTGATGAAGCTGGTGCGCCTGAAACGATCTCTATTGCAGCTCCTGTCGGAAGTGCCTTGCTCGGATTGTCCGTAGGCCAATCTATCATGTGGCAAGTGCCTGGGGGCCGAGAGTTGAGCCTACGAGTGCTTGAGGTCATTCGACAGCCAGAAGCAATGGGTGAGTACCACCGTTGAGATTGGCGTTTCGGATAGATTCGCTGATGCAATGAAGAGCAGGTGGGTAAGTGCAGTTTATGTATAATAAATGAGCATCTTGAGCCTGTTTTTAACACCGTAGCGGCACTGCAACATAGCTTTTCAATGGTTTGTTAAACAGAAGTCAATACGTATTCCAGTCCAGTTTGGGATAATCCCACAAGATTGATGTTTTCCCCATTGAGAGCAGTATCCGCAGCCATTACGCCAATTGAAGCAACGCTATGAATGCCTGAATCCAGCAACCCTACGTAGTAAGCTTCATCTGCTGCAGAAGGTGCAAAGCCAACCACATTTCTATATAGCAGATTTACTACAGCCGTATGATTTGTTGCGTTGTCGCCAAGCGCGGCATTGATTGCAAATTGCATCAGAGCTTCGTAACTCATGCCGTTATCGAGCAAATTCAAGCCAATGCCGGAGTAAATCTCGTTTGATAGCGATACTTGGCCGAAAACAGCGCCCAATGTTTTCGCTGTGATGCCGGCCTTGCCGTCAAGATCAAGCGCTAATGAAATATCAGTATATTGAATACGTTCAATTTGGTTGAGTGTATCTGTACCGTCCACCCCGCTATTTTTGTGGATAATCGTCCAGTTCTGATCAGCATTATGATGGATGTCGTAATCAGCAAAACGGCCACGGTAAATCGCTGTATCAGTATCTCCATTACCGATTAACGTATCATTACCTGCAAATCCGATCAGTACATCTTTTCCTGTCCCACCCGCAATAAGCTCAGCTTTGTCATGATCGGCTATGAACGGGGTCTGAAAGCCTTCAAAAAAATTCATGAAAGTATTGGCAGTGGTTCCATTTCCATCAGCCGGACTGAAGACCGCTCCCGACAACAAATAACCTTTCAATCCGGCCGTATCGGATGAGGTACTTCCTGCACCAATGAGATGTGCCGCAGCAAGCATTCCGGAGATTGTTATTGGATTGTCATTAAGAATTTGTCCTTCGTATTTATCAAGCTCCAGAAATTTAATTCTTCCCCATAAAATATCATGCCAGTCGCGTATGATTAGTTCCTGTACGGCGCCATTATTAAAGTAATCCTGTTTACTGTTGATTCCATTTTTTCCTGACCAGTTGCCACTCCAATCATTCCTGAATAAATTGCTATCACTGTTATCAATGCCATAGTATCCGAGGTCAAAAAGAGCCGCCTCTCCAAATTGATACTTGCCGATATAACCAAACGGATTCTCAGAGCCATAATTCTGCGCACCGCCGGAAACACTGGATGATTCTTTGAAACCCAAAGCATCAAAATAATCTTGATATGTTTTAGTCATGATTATTTCTCATAAAATGAAGTAGTCCTTGCATAATACAAACAGCTAATCAGCCTCTGAGTGCCGGCAATGATTCTTCTTTGGGCATGAAATTGAGCGCAAGGCCATTGTTGCACCAACGTTCTCCACGAGGGGGCGGGCCATCTTTAAACACATGGCCTTGATGACCTCCACAGCGTGCGCAGTGATATTCTGTGCGTGGCCAAATCATCTTAAAGTCGATTTTAGTCGCTATGTGTCCGGCTATCGGTTGGGTAAAACTGGGCCAGCCAGTCCAGCTCTCATATTTATGCGCGCTTTCAAACAATGGCAGATAACAGGCGGCGCAAATAAAGATACCTTCCCGATCCTCATAAACCAGATTGCTGGATTCTGGGCGCTCAGTAGCTTCTTCAAACAGGATTTCATAGGCTCTGGGCGAGACCAATTCGCGCCATTCCTCATGGGGCTTGTTGATGGGCGAAACAGGACTAGATGCTTCGCCAACCACGGATGTACGTGAGCATGCCGGAACCAGCGGAAGCACGGTTGCTACGGCGAGTGTTCGTAATAAAAAAGTGCGTCGTTTCATAAAATCTACTCCCATTCAACCCAGGTAATCGTGTACTGGCCTTGTGCTTATGCGTTCCTCATTAGCCTGAACCTTGTTAAGCAAATGCAAATCATGATATACCCTAAATATAATTTACTCATTACGGTAACGAAACCCATGTTTTAATTATAATGGTATCAAAGGCTCTTTATCGGCAATCATTAGACCAATCAACTTTCGATATGACTCAACAATGTTTCGACAAAGCAAAAGCGCTGATTGATGCAGCAAATGGCGAAGACCCGAACCAGGAAATCAATGAAGGTGAAAGTTAGCCGAAAGAACTGCTTTATTCGCACCGCATGTCTGACATGCTCGAGCGCTATGCACCCGAAGCTGACGATGCCATGAAACTGGCGGTGAGGGCACAGCATATCCAGCGCTGGAAATCGCCACGCAGCGATTATCCGATGAATCGCAGAGGCTATCATCAATGGCGCACTGGATTGACTAAATTTCATGCTGACACCGTGGCTGATTTGCTCGCAAAGGCTGGGTATGAAAGCATACTCGTTGCACGGGTAACTCAGGCCGTCGGCAAAAAAACCCTGAAGACCAATCCGGATACCCAGTTGTTGGAAGATGTCGCCGGATTGGTTTTTCTCGAACATTACTTGCTCGATTTTGCAAGTAATCATCCTGAATACGATGATCAGAAGTGGATTAATATCATGGGTAAAATCTGGAGAAAGATGTCCGTTCAAGCCCATCAATTCGCGCTTGATGGACACATCAAATTACCGGATTTTTTCGCTGCGTTGATCAGGAAGGCTGTAATATAATCCATTGCGACAAGTCAGTTGTATTACTATCACTAATCGCTAATTGATATAATTTTTCGTTATTCCTCTTAATCAGTAAAAATACTATGCTCACCAATTCAAAATTTTCATCCTACAAATTGATGCTCGTAATTTTGACTGGGGTCCTATTTTCCTTCCTAGCATTCGGCATGCTGTATGGTGTGAGTTCGCAAGGTGATGCAGCAGAAACTTATCCAAAAGGTTTTCGTGGCGGTGCCTGTACCATAGAAACTGAAAATTTAATCATTGGTTATTCAGGATATTACCTCCCGGCAGGCTACGAATTGCCTGAGAATTCCATGCGGTCACCTCATGTTCCTGTTCAATGCGGCAAAGTACCCGAACCGGCAGCAGTAAATATCTCGATTGACTTGTTGTATCCAGAATCAGCGCGGAATTTTCTGTTAGCGCAACGCTTAGTTAAGTTGGAAGCTATTGATAATACGGAGAAAGAATACGAAATACTATCTGTCGCCGCGCAATCGCATCCATCAGGTGTCATCACCCAAGCCTTAAAACTGAATGAGCCCGGACAATATATTTTGTATTTGGAAGGAAAAAATGCTGAAAATGCAGATGTTCAAGTGAAAGTCCCATTAAAAGTTGGGCTCGATTGGAAAGATCAATTTAAAAAACTTTTTTCGACGTTTGTAAGAAAAGATTAGTTGTCACAATAAATAAATTTCTTCGCTACTGGGCAAAAACAATTTTACCCAAATAAGAAAAATCCTTGCTGCCTCTAAAAGATAGGGCAATACCTGCCGTAATGACCATTATAATAATTGGGAGAGATTTTATGGACGTAACAGGTATCGCAAGTGTTGCAACGGAAATGTCTAATTTCAATACCCAGCAAGTAGTTGGTATAGCAGTTCTTAAAAAGGCAATGGACATTAACGCTGCAGGCGCTCTCGCTTTAATTGAGGCCATTCCTGACAATACTCAAACCGCTTCAAATTTACCCATAAATCTTGGGCAAAATATTAATACGACCGCATAGTTTCACATTCATTAGTACATCACTAACAACTTGTAAATAACTCAGGTTATTACGCAAAAAAAATATTTCATGGTCAAGTTGTCATGATCATGAATGCAAGAAAACTCAATCGTAAGTGGTTTTAAGCAGAGTAACTTAGACCGCTGCTGCCTGGAATTTGAAACAATGGCTACTGGCCATTTTTTGGCTCTTTTTCCCGTGGAGAAAACTGCAGACTTCACGAATTCTTTGATGAAAAAAAATCAAATAACCCCAATCACCTTTTGAAGCTGCTGTTCCAAGATAGCAATTGACGGGAATTTTTCAGGGACGACTATTTATAGTTACAATTCAATCAAACCACAGTACGCAGCTCCTCTACCGCTCAAATCTAAAGTATTCAGAAATAGAATTAAAGAAGCAATGACAATTGCCGGCATTGAAGAACTGGGCTATTTGTCACCAGCACAATTTACGCAGCAATACTATGCAAATCTGCTTGTTGCTTAAACCGATGGACTCCATTTTTGACAGCACATATCAAAATAATACTGCACCACAGTATTGAATACTTCAATACTATGAAGTATTCTTGTATTTACTTGGACCGAAATATCGGTTGGATTATAGTGGCCCGGGAAACCGGCCCAGACTACAATGCAGGAGATAGGTGGGCAATCATGAGCATGCGATTCAATAAGTGGGCATCGAACTGGATCGAGGAAAATATCCCTCCCGGTGCCAATCCTGACATCGAGACCTACGAAGCGCGGGCAAAGCGATTGATGAATGAAATGTACGCCGAGGCGACTGCGGTCAATTTCAGTGATTTCGAGATCAAAGAAGAGTGGTCGCGCATTGCGCCCCTAGTTCTGGCTGCGGTTTCGGACACCACCGAATTCGACGTCGATGCCTATGCGCTAAAAACACTACTGGCGAATGAGCATGAAGACGGCGACTGAGTCCCGCCATACGACTCATTCATATTATAGTTTTACCATTACATTCTCTCATTTGAACATTTCCAAACTCATTTCACGCAAGACATAACGTCAAAGGTCACCGGCGCCGAAGGCGTCCGGTACATCGCCTTGCTAGCCGATTTGTGCCTTGAGCTGCTGTTTTCTGTACTCACCGATTTCATCCCAATGTTCGTCAGTCAAAGCTCCTTCAAATGAATACAGGTAGTAACAAACCGGCAATGTCTCATTCGGATACCTCTCCTTGTTCATGCGATGTGCGTCAACAGCACCAACTCGCTTTAAATCGTATTCGGAAAATATCCCGACTTCATTCAACCGACCGGCAATTTTCTTGCCGATATTTCTGAGGTCTATGAGGCTCCTATTCCGAGATATAATCATCTCTGATATTCTTCGGTCGATTCAAAAGACTGAACAATGTCCAAATAAACCCCGTTCGGGTCTTGGATGCAGAAGTGGCGTTGATCCCAATCAACTTGATCGGCTTCAGACCTGGCTTTGCGTTTCGTATTGCGGTATCAGTCAGTGATATTGGGGTAACTCCTCTATACATGTTTGGAGTTACCCCGAAGAGTTGCCCCTGTTAATATGTGGATGCTATAGGATTATATTGCCCAATAATAGACGCTGAATGCAATAAAAACCCGCTATTACGCGGGTTTAAGGATTTTATTGGATGTTGTTGTATTTTTAAATGGGACGACGGGAATCGAACCTTGGTCTATTTCTAATATATCAATCATTTATTTCTTACCCCTGATATTTCTGTGACATTTCAAGCATTTTCTTGAGCTTAAGATAAACAAATATTTATGCGGCTAAGTCTAGGCTCATTTACTATAGCTATCAAGAGTGTTTCTATAAATATAATTATATGTTTAATCTTGGCAAAGCATTGATTTTCTGTTAGCTTCTTAATGGAAATTAATTTTCCGAAATTGAATTCCAAGAACCATTTAAAATTCAGCAAATAATTAATCGCCTACTTACTTGTTTGGCACTATATTGTAAGTATGCTTTTTAAAACTCAAGGAAAAATAAATGATAATTAAATATCGTTATCTTATTGTAGTAGGAGTAATTACCTCCTTAGTAGGGTGTAGTGCAACACTACCAAATGTAAAACCTTTAGTGGATTCATCGGTTGAGTTAAAAGATTCTAGTGAGGCAGCGTTCCGTTCTATAGAGAATTCTTCCATTGCAATTTGAAGTGGCCTCACTTGATTGGACAATTTTTCCCATATCTTAAGTGGAAATCTTGCGTTAATGCCTACGCTGTTTTTTGCATTGCAGGCAGGTTATCGAAGTAGAACTCATTTGGCGTTCTGTCGTCAAGCGCGGTGTG
>RRZU012186677.1_pt1 | contig 50466 bp, 44 predicted proteins | sample 2165561 | NCBI WGS metagenome assembly RRZU01 (sample SAMN10456909, study PRJNA506462) | wastewater metagenome | isolation source: wastewater sludge | place: USA: Moscow, Idaho | reverse complement strand
CGCAAGAAAGCTTGGTTACTGTGCTGGAGGTGTTATTGGTTAAATCGGTATCTTTTGTGCTAGTGCTTACGGTAGCAGTGTTTTGGATTGTTTCGGTGGCAGATGCAGCAACTGTGCCGCGAATCAAAATGGTTTTGCTGGTGCCGCTGCCTATTGTTCCCATCATATAGGGGCTGTGCCAAGCGGCAAAATGTGCGCCGCCATCAATCGAAAACTCCACGTTGGTGAGCTTGTCGGGCACAGTGTCTGCCAAAACAACATTTTGCGCATCAGCGGGCCCTGCGTTTTTTACGACAATGCTGTAGGTTAAAACGTCATTCGGTTTTACTGAAGCGGGGCTTGCCGTTTTTATAACAGAAACATCAGCCGATGGTGTTACTTCTATCGTTACGGTATGCGCGTTATCATCAAGATTGGCATCGAGCGTAGAAGATTGAATGCTTGCAGTATTGCTAATCTCACCAAAAGCAGAGGGGGCCAACGTCCCAGTGATGATGATATATCCGGAATCTGCGGGTTTTAGTGTGCCTAAAGAATACGGGCTGTTCCACGCTTGCGCAGCGCCGGAATTGATGGAAGCCTGCACATTGGTAAGCTCTGGTGGGATGCTGTCTTCTATCGTTACATCATTGGAATTGGAAGGGCCGATGTTTTGATAGGAAATAAAATACCGCACAGCATCGCCCGGATTATAAACGGTACTGGTAACATCTTTCATAATGGAGATATCTGCCCGTTCGCCCACAACACGGGTTATGGTGGCGCTGTTATTGGCTGGGTTTGGATCTGTGGAAGAGGATGTTGCACTGGCCGTTAAGCTCAGTGTTTGGCCGGCAGATGCAGGGTCGATGAATCCCGATAGCCCTACGTCAATTTTTTGCCCTGCGTTTATAGTGCCTATATCATAAGGGCTGCCCCACGGCGATGGATTGCCGCCAATTTGGAATTCAGGATTTAAAAATGCACTTGGAAGAAGCGTTGTTAAACTGACATTGGCCGCAGAATCTGGTCCTGCGTTTTTGATACTAATCAGATACGATAATGTCAGCCCTGCTATTGGAAATTGTGACGATGTTACAACGCTTATGATCAAATCACTCGTTGCCATTTTATGACCTCACTTTTTCAATATAATTTTTTCGTACAAAGGAGAGATTTCTCCTAGCCTATTATATGGATAAAGTGTTTACTTGGTGTAGAAAGCCTTGTGGCTTTGATGCCTATTCCATAAAAATGACGAAATTTATCGAATTAGCGCATCAATGCATATGGAAACCAGCGCATATCTCTCTTGTTTCTACCTGTTTTGCACATATAAAGTAGTACACTCATACTATACTTTACAAGCAAACGTAAGGGAGGAACGATAGTGGCACAAATTAAGCGAAGCATTGGCATGGTACTTATTACAGCACTCATTTTCTCAATGGTGGCATCCATTGCCTATGCAGAGGACCCACCCGCAGAAAATAGCGCCGATTTAACGATAACGTTATTAGAATCATCTCAGTTTCCCGTAGCAGGGCAATCGCTATCCTGCACGATCATCATCATCAATAAGGGAACGGGCGTTGCGGATAATGTCAGTTTAACAACGCTTCTTCCTAGCATATTTCTACATCCGGAATTTGTCATTGGCGGCATCAAGTCGCCGTGGGGCAGCCCGTATGATTTAGGCACTATAAATCCGGGACAACGAGTGGAACTGTCGATAGCGGGAAGCATCGACTCGGCAGCGGCCGGCCAAACACTGAGCTTAACGGCCAGTGTAGCATCTACTTCTGCGGATGCAGACCCAGCCAACAACAGCGCCACCATAACCCGTGTTGTGGGCGAAATGGCGGATATATCCATTAATAAAATGGCAAATAGCAATATATATCAGCCCGGAGATCTTGTGATGTATTCAATATCTTATCAAAATATTGGCACATCCGATTCAAACAATGTTTTTATAGAAGATGTCATTCCAAAGGAATTAACCAATGTTACAGCTTCTATTAATGGCGGCCCGCCCCAAATTTGGAACAGCCCCTACAGCCTCGGCACGTTAAAGCCGCAAGATGGCGGGTATATCCGTATATTAGGCACCTTAAGCGCAGATGCTGTAGGCGTTATCAGCAATACTGCAAGCATTCGCGCTTCTACACACGATGCCTTTCCTGACGATAATGCGTACACTGTAGAAATACAGGTGGTGCAGCCGGCACCCAAATCGGCGGATATTGGCGTTACTAAAACCGCAGATAAAAGCGCTGTCAATATCGGAGAAACCCTATCGTATACCATAAAGGTCGAAAATTTGGGTGCAGATGATGCGCAAGATGTTGTGCTAACGGATGTGGTTTCCGATAAGCTTACAAATGTGGAGTTTTCGGCAGATAATGGGGCAACGTATGCGCCGTGGGTTAGCCCTTACAGCATCGGGGCATTCGCCAGTGGCACTAGCAAATTGCTGCTCATCCGCGGCACAGTGGCAAGTGCTGCTAGCGGCGTTATCAGCAACACGGCTACAGCGGCATCTACTACTTCGGACCCTAATTTATCCAATAACGCCGCAAGTGTTGAAACGCAAATCAACACACCGCCCGCCCCCATAGAGCCGCCGCCTGCACAGCCCACAGTGCCGCAAACTGGCAATTCATCTACGGATATGATTTTGCTTTGCATCATGCTTGCGGGTGTACTGATTTTTACAATCTGCCTTGCAATTTACAAGAAAAAACACAGTTAAACAAACAATGCCATAAGATTTATCAAGTCTTATGGCATCTGTTTTTTTACAGAACAAGGGCTTAATATGAAACAGATTTTATTAAAAATCATCCTGTGCATCACTTTTATAGTATCACTCGGATGTGGTTTAGTGCTTGTTGTGCACGTTTATCAAGCAAAAGATGCGCAAGCAAAGCTTGAAAAACTAGCGCAAGTGCAGCATATGCGCAGCGTACCGAATGCCACGCATTATGCGCCAAATCAGCAAACGGCATCTATAGCCGAAAATTCATCACAGGTGTGCAGCGCGCCATTGGTATGCGAATATGAAAACATGTTCAAACAAAACCCCAATATGGTTGCATGGATTGCCATTGAAAACACCGATTTTAGCTACCCTGTTATGCAATCTTCTAAACGCCCAAACTATTATTTAAGAAGAAATTTTGAAGGAAAATATAGCGAATATGGCACGCCATACCTTAGCGAAACCTGCGATATAGCAGCAAGCGATAACCTTGTGATTCATGGCCATAATATAGAAAACGGGAAAATGTTTGGCTTGTTAGAAGAGTATAAGAAAAAAGCATTTTGGGAGCAGCATCCAATCATTACGCTTAATACAAAAAACGAAAAAAGAACATATCAAATTTTTTGTGTATCTTTGGTAACGGCCTTTTCCCCTTTAGTAGATGCTTTTCCGTATTATAGCTTCACGCAAGCAAACACGGCTGAAGAATATAACAATTATATCAAAAACGTAAAAAAATATGCAATTTATGATACGGGTTTGTCCCCCGAAAACGAAGTGCAGCTGATTACATTATCTACTTGCGAATATTCGCAAGAAAACGGGCGGCTTATTGTTGTAGCCTATTTAAACGAAGCGCTTGATTAAACCATATATGCATCGCCGTTTGGTGTAATTGTGGCGTCCGTTTTTCTTATTTCGCAAAGTGTGCTGTGCATTTTTTGCCCAAATATCAATCTTCGTTAAAATACCCCTTTTTTCTCTTCTTATTGCAAATAATACTTGTAAGTGTTATATTGAAATTGCAACATATCAACATCTTTGCTATCTTGAGAAATTATTTTTATTATTTCAGTAGGTTTATTAATGTTTAATTTTTTAAAACCAAAAAGCCCTCGTCAAAAGACGGGGTGGGAGGGAAATTATGAATGACGAATGCTTAAATTTAATTATGCTGTATTTGTCGAATAATCTACTTGTAAAAAACAACGGGAAATATAAACCTCTAAAAATGTCAAAATTTAATCAATCGATACCCGAATTTACATGTTCTGAAGTTAATTTGAACGCAGATATTTTATTGCAAAAAAAACTAATTGAAGTAACAGATGTCAAGGCATCTCCCGGACATTACAACATTTGCAAAATTACTGCAATAGGACACGAATATATTAAAACAATAAAAAATGATACCTTTTTAAACAAATTTAGAAAACATGCCACTTTTGAAAATATATTGGCCGCCATTTCAAGCGGTATTGGCGTAATGCAATATTTTGAAAAGTTTTTCTCTTAATTTTTCAAAAACGCTGTTGCATTTACTCTATACTGCAGGCTCGTTACCCAAAAAATTGTGTGTAGCTTTTGCTTGAACAAGAGCACACAAAATAAAAAGGCATCAATCATTTCTGATTGATGCCTTTTTGGCGGAGAAGGAGGGATTTGAACCCTCGCGCCGGTTTCCCGACCTACGCCCTTAGCAGGGGCGCCTCGTCACCACTTGAGTACTTCTCCAGGGTAGCGTTTCTTACAGTATGCAATTGTGTTGCATGGAAAGATTATTGGCGGAAAGGGTGGGATTCGAACCCACGGAACATTGCTGCTCAACGGTTTTCAAGACCGCCTCCTTAAACCACTCGGACACCTCTCCATCGTACGTAGCAAGGGATAGCTATAAAGAGCGCTCAATTATCATACCACAAAATGCTTTGTGCTGTCAATATCATCATGCGCATTTTCTGCGCGGTTTTATGCGAAGTTTCGGTGGGGCAATGTGCGCGGCTACGCGCGGGGTAATGTGCGCAGGCTGTATTCAGATTTTGCAAGCGCCTTGATGTGCGTGGCTACGCGCGCGGCATTTCGCACATATGCTCCCAATAGCGTTTGGCGCAGTGCGTCATGCGCCCGCGCGGGTTTTCGCGCGCCTCGATAGACACGGTTTTGTAAAACTGCTTCCACAGATTGCGATAGCGCGTTTCGGTAATCGTCGCGGGCGGTAAAGTAAGCGCGTCCAGGCTGCGGATTTCTGCTTTGCCGTCCTGCCAAATCAAAGCCGCCCCATGCGTTTTATCATAAATTAAAAAATTTTCAATGGCAAAACGCGAGCAAAAATGTTCGCGCAGAAAAGGCAGCACAAAATTGTTTGGCTCAATCACGGCCACAAGCGCACCGCCCACATCTTCAAAACGCAAAAACTCTAAAAAAAGATGCGATTCGTTATACAGGTATTTATCGGCGGCCAAAAGCGGCTGCAAAAGCGGATGCGAAAGAAAGCGCATTGCGCGCGCGCCCTCGCGATAGGCCCAAAGTAAAAACAATAATATCGACAATTCCTTTTGCTCCATGCAAGAAAGAAACACGCGTTCCACAAGGCGCTTTGCGTCGGCCGAAATCTTGCTTTCCAGCGATGCATACACCTTAGCGGCGCGTTTTTCATCTGTGTAGATAAGGCGCGGGGTAAAGAACGACGGGATATAGCTTTCCTGCGTTACGATTTCGGCGGGGATTTCGCGCGCATACACGCTTTCGTGCACACAGCACAAAAACCCTTCAAAGCTTGCGTCATATAAATAAGTTACATTTTCGCGGCGATACATGCGCTAACCTCTTTTTCTATCGTATTTACGGGCAAAATGCCGCCTTGCCGCGCGGCAAACAGCGTTTTGAGTTGCGGGGGCGCAAACAGGCTGGTTTGCTCTACGCCAAAGGTAAAGGCGCCGGGGTCCAAAAGGGCGCGTGCCGTTTCCTCGCGCCCTGCGCGCAGGCCCTTGCCAAAGCCGCGGCACACAATAAAGTATTGCGCGCGCTTTAGCACCACACCAATGCGCTTTAAATCTGCAAAATCAAGGCTGCCCACGCTGCGCGCTTGCAAAATGCGCATTGCGCTTTTGGGGCCGATGCCGGGCACGCGCACCAGTGTTTCGTAGTTTGCAATATTAATATCCACAGGGAAAAACTGCATATTGTGCAGCGCCCAATTGCATTTTGGGTCTAAAAATGGGTCAAAATCCGGCGTTTCCTCGCTCAAGATTTCATTAGCCGAAAATTTGTAAAAGCGCAAAAGCCAATCGGCTTGGTAAAGCCTGTGCTCGCGCAAAAGCGGCGGCTTTGTGCCAATTGCGGGCAAAAGCTTGTTGTTTGATACGGGGATATAGGCCGAAAAAAACACGCGCTTTAAGCTAAATTTTTGATACAGCCCCTCTGTAAGGCGCAAAATTTGCAAATCCGATTCGGGGCTTGCGCCCACAATCATTTGCGTGCTTTGCCCGGCGGGCGCAAATTTTGGCGCGCCGCGATATAGCGCCAGCTCGGCCTTGCTTTCCTGTGCCTTTTCGCTTACACGGCGCATCGGCAATAAAATAGAGCTGCGTGTTTTATCGGGCGCAAGCGCGCGCAGGCTCGATTCGCTGGGCAGCTCGATGTTCACGCTTAAACGGTCCGCCAAAAGGCCAAGACGCGTCACCAGCGCTTCGTCTGCGCCCGGAATGGTTTTGGCATGGATATAACCGCGAAAACGATATTCGCCGCGCAAAAGCTCCAGCGCTTTAATCATCTGCTCCATGGTATAATCGGGGCTTTGGATGACGGCGCTGGATAAAAAAAGCCCCTCGATATAATTGCGGCGATAAAACTGAATGGTTAAATCCGCCAGTTCTCGCGGCGTAAAAGCGGCGCGGCGCACATCGTTGGACGATCGGTTTACGCAATATTGACAATCGTAAATGCAAAAATTGGTCAGCAAAACCTTTAACAGGCTTACGCAGCGCCCATCTGCCGAAAAACTGTGGCAAATGCCGGCGGCAACAGCGCTGCCAAGCCCGCTTTTGTCGCCCGCGCGGTCAACCCCGCTGGAGGTGCAGGCAACATCATATTTTGCACTGTCTGTTAAAACCGTAAGCTTATCAAATACGTCCATATCGTTATATCCTCCACAAGTTGCGTTTATGCGACAGTTTGGCAAAAATTACCCGTTTGCCACGGCATCGAAACGCGGTTCGTTATAATAAACTGGCGTGTAGTGCTGCGCCGGCGCAATCAAAGACAATCTATTTATACAGCATGCAAAGCACAGCGCCGCCGCAGCGAAGCGCAATTTATCACCCATAAGTGGGCGGTACGGCAGTGCACTTATAAACGGCACTGCGGCGCAGCAATGCCGCAAGTGCATTACTGCAAGCGCATTACTGCAAGCGCAAGGCCGTAAGCGCAGCACCGCAAGTGCATTACTGCAAGCGCGCTGCCGCAAGGGCACTGCCGTAAGCGCATTACCATTTTGCCTTTGTTTCCACCACTTTGCCTGCAATGTACAGGCTGTTTAAGTCCTCGCCCATCACAATTTGCGGCTGATAGGCAGGGTTAAATGGCTGCAAAATAATGGCGTTGTCGCGGCGAATAAACTTTTTTAATGTGCCCGACCCTTCGCCGTATACCACCACGCCTAGCTCGCCGCTTTCCAGTGTTTGCTGGCGATGCACCAGCGCTAAATCGCCATCTTGTATGCGCGGCTCCATGCTGTCGCCTTTTACAATTAAAAAAAAGTAATTGTCGGGGTTTTTAACATTGGCGTATTCCACGCCATAATCTTCTTCAAACGCCAGCGCACCGTAGCCCGCCTTTACCGTGCCGATTATGGGGATGGGGTATTCTCCGCGCGCTGCCACCGGGCGCGCTTCGCATCCCAATAAATAATCCACCGATACGGCAAAATAATCGGCAAGGCGCGCAAGCGTGTCGGGGTCGGGCGTGGAGCGCCCTGTTTCCCATTTGCCCACGGCTTGCTGCGTAACGCATAGTATGGCGGCCAGCGCCCCCTGTGAAATCCCCTGTGTTCGGCGAAGCTCTTTTAAACGCTGTGCAAACATCACGCCACCCCTTTGTTTTATCTTACAGTTATTATACTACCAACAGTTGTAATTGTAAAGATAGTTGTTAAAAATTAACAAAAAACTTTTAAAATACGCTTGACAACAACCAACAGTTGTTATATACTGAAAACACAGAAAGACAGGGGGAATCGAAAATGCGTAAGGATTTAAAACGTTTTCTTTTAGATATGGGTATAGTGGCGTTGCTGCTGTTGGCGCTTTGCGCATTGGGCGGCCTTGCCACGGGGCAAACAGGGCTTTTGCAAACGCTGATCATTGTGTATCTCTCCTTGCGCGGCCTTGCCGCGGTTTATTATAAAGAACGCAGGCTTTCGCGCCGTCGGCGCGCAGCAGCGCGTGTGGCGGGTATCCCCGCGTGCAGCGCCAGCGAAGGTGCGCGCTGTATAAAAGCAGCGTAAAAAGCACTGTGTAGCCGCCGTGAAAGCGCTGTGTAGCCGCCGTGAAAGCGCTGTAACGCACGGTAAACGCATTACACAAGCGCTTTGAAAAGGTAAAAATAGGCTGTACAGGCATGTTATTTTTTGGTTTTGTGCTGTAGGCACACAAAAACAAAGCTGAAATAATCTTGCAATTACTACAAAAGTATGGTTAAACTGACAATATTAGGTATAACGCTTGACGCAAGGGGAAGAATATTGTTATTATATTAACAGTTGGTAACGTACCAACCAGTATATAGTATATAGGAGAATATGTTTTATGAAAAAACTACTTGTTATGGCTGCTGTAGCAGTGCTTGCCCTTTCCTTAGTTGCCTGTGGCAGCGGGAAAATCAAAGACGGCACCTATCGTGCCGAAAATAAGAATGCCTCTAACGGCTGGACCGACTTTTTGGAAGTAACCTATAAAGACGGTGTGATTGCTGACGTAACCTTTGACGCCAAAAACGCCAAAGACGGCGGCTTGAAGAGCGCTTTGCCCGATGAAAACTATCCGATGACCCCGAAGAAGAGCGAGTGGATGCCCCAGCTGGAAGCCAACATCAAAGCTGCCGGCACTGCCGACAAAATTGAGGCTGTTGCGGGTGCTACCGGTTCTTCCGTTTCCGCGAAAGACTTGATGAAAGCAGTTGAGGAAAGCGCCAAAGCTGGCAAAACCGATACTGTCATTGTGGACAACGTGGTAAAAGAAGGCAAATAAGCCCTGTTTTTTGCGAATAAAAGCCCCACGCATTTGCGCATACTGTGCACATGCGTGGGGCTTTGCATTTTATAAGCAGAATATGCTATACTGTTTGCAGAACTGTTTAAAGTGAGGCGTATGCATGAAAGCAATTAAGCGCTATTTGCGCGTTACAGATATATGGTATTTACTGCTGTGCATGCTTTGCTCGGCACTTTCGGTGTTGGTGCTTTTGGCCATTTGCTACGATAACAGCGGCGCTATTTTGGGCGAGGGCAGCTCGTTTAAAGAATTGTTTAATGTGTACCGTATTGCCGTGGTGCAGCTGGGCGCATCGGGGCTGGGCTTTATTTGTGCCATTTTGCTGTCGCTAGTGGATTATCGCTCGATGGTGAATTTTTGGCCTGTTCACATGGCGCTGACATGGGGGCTTGTGGCGCTGACGTTTTTGCGCACAGGGCCGTTTGGCAAGGCACCCGCAGGCACCGATAATTTTTCGTGGATTATGCTGCCGGCCGGTTTGTCTTTACAGCCAACCGAGCTAGCAAAAATTAGTTTTATTATGACCTTTGCTATGCATCTTGACAATGTGCACGCGCATATCAATGAACCAAGAACACTTTTAAAGCTGCTTTTGCACATGGGTGTGCCGGTTTTGATTGTGCATTTTCAAGGCGATGATGGCTCTGCACTGGTGTTTTTGGCGATTGGATGCATGATGCTGTTTGCGGGGGGACTAAGCTTTCGCTATATTTTAAGCGCCGTTGCCCTGGGTGCCGTTACCGTGCCGGTGCTGCTTTTAACAGGCAAATTTAAAAGCTATCAATTTGATAGAATTGCCGCGCTGTTTAACCCTGAAGCCTACGAAAAAATTATGTATCAGCAAAATCAGGCGCGCGTGGCCATTGGGGCGGGGCAAATTAGCGGGCGTGGCTTATTTTCGGGCGAGCATTTTTATGTGCCGCTGGCGCAAAACGATTTCATTTTCAGCTTTATGGCCGAAGCATTCGGCTTTTTGGGAAGTATGCTTGTGATCGGCATGCTATTTGCAATTGCCATTAAAACGCTTACCACTGCTTTGCGCGCGCAAGACCGCGTGGGCAGTTATATTTGCATTGGCGTATTTGCAACGCTTGCGTGGCAAATTATTGTCAATTTGGGGATGAACCTTACGCTTTTACCGGTTATCGGCGTTACACTGCCGTTTTTTTCTGCGGGCGGCACGTCCGTTTTGATGTTATATCTGTGCGTGGGGCTTGTGCTGAGCGTATATACACATAATAAGAAAACACTGTTTGACAGATAGCCGCGCACGCGAGATGCCCTGCGGTGCGCGGGGGCATCGGCACGCGGCTAAAAAGGGCATCTTGTGCGTAGTAGCTATACGCAAACAAAAGCAAAGAACAGGGGGCGGGCACTTGCGCGAGAAAAAGGGCTTCACGGTAGTGGAGATATTGCTGGTTATCGTTATTTTGCTTTTGATTACCGCGTTTACCGTGCCGCCCGTGTTTGCAAAGGTGCAGCAAGCGCGCGACAGTGCAGCGGCGGCAACGCTAGAAAACGTGATTTCGATTTATCATATGGCAGATGAGTTTGCTGCGCTAAAGGGCCTTACCCCGCCCGAAGAAGCGCTTTACACCGTGCGCATTCCCGCAGAGATGCATCAGCTGGAAACGGCGTATGGCGCGTTTATCAAAACGCAGCTTACCATTGCCTTTGAGGGCAAGCTGGACGGCCTTTACACGATTGAGCGCACAAAGGATCAGTATGGAGAATGCCTTGTCGCCACGTATGCGCCCGCCGATGGACACAATATGCTATACACATGGGAAAACGGCACAGTGACGAAAAGCAAACGGTAAAGCCCTATGCTATCCAGCGCACGCAGGGATAGGGCGCAGGGATAGAGCGCGGAACTAACGCATGAAATTTGCGAGCGCAGGGTTAGCGCGCAGAACTAGCGCCGCAGAACTAGCGCACGCAGCCAAAGCCATCAGCGCATATCAATAAAAAGGGCCCGCACAATCACGATTGTGCGGGCCCTTACTGTTTTGGGTTTTATCGTTTAATTTTAAATACGCATTTTTTCACCTTGTCGCAGCCTGCGGCGGCAATGGTGGGCTTGTGCGGCTCCTCGGTAAGAAACACCACAAAGCGTCCTACCCCTAAGATTCCCGCGCAGCTTGTGTCTGCGCGCCAAAGCGCAAAATCGGTTTCGGCACTGTATGGCGTTAGCTCCTCGGTGTCACCAAGCGCGGTTTCAAACAGCTCTAAACCCTCGATATCCATTTGCAAATCCATGTAAACGCTGTGCGTTTCAAAGTTGAGTTCCTCGGTAGGCTTTGGCACAGCCTCCATTACGTTTACAAACACATTGTCGCCGTCAATAACGGTTTTGCCAAGCGGCAGGGAGGATAAATCGTGCTCTTCAATATACGCAATGGCGGTGTCTAAATTGTCAAACAGCCCTGTATATTGGTTTAAATTTTCCAGCGTATCGTACAGCATAGCGCTCCTTCTTTCTAACTACTCACTTTTGGCATCTAGCACTAAACAGGCAGGCTTGCGGCGGCAACGCTTTGTCCTACGCGGCGCGTTTTTTCATCGGGCGCTTCGGGGCAAAAGGCGATGGCGGGATATTCCTCGCGCAGCACTTTCGTTGCGGTTTCCATAATAATGTCGCCGCCCTTGCCACTCATTACGCGGCCAAGCATCAGCACATGATTGATTTTGTAAAAATCGGCATACAGCGCTAAGCTATGCCCCAAATATACGCCAATGGATTCATACACCTTCACGGCGCGTTCGTCGTCGGCTTCCATCAGCTTTTGCACTTCTTTCAGCTTTTCGGCAGGGCTTTCGCCGGTAAGGGTGATGCCCGCGCGCGGTGCAAGCTTAATCACGCCGTCTTGGCTGAAATATTTCACGCCGCAGCCGATATCGCCGCTCCACTCATCTTGCATTGCATCGGGCTGTGCGTCCACAGGGGCAAACGCCAGCTCGTTGAGCCAGCCGGTGATATTGCCCTCGGCATCCACATAGCCCACAGCCTCGCTGGTGCCCATCGCAATGCCCAAAACAGCATTGTCGTCAAGGCCCATCGCACCTGCCAGCGCCGTAACGTCGCCATCATTGGCCACAACAACGGGGATATCCGCGCCAATTTCTTTGGCGGCGCGCGTGTAAATATTTTTAACCTTGGCAGCAAAATCCGCCTCGCTTACTTTGAGGAAAAGGCTTGCAACCATGCATTTATTGTCTACATAAACGCCCGCAGAGGAAATGCCGATGCCGTCCACGCGCGGCATTTTGGATGCGGCTGTTTTAAACGCTTCCACGATGCCGTTATAATGATAGTCGGGATCGGGATTGGTTTTCGGAAACCACACCACTTCTTCGCTGTACACAGCCTCGCCGTCGATAACGGCGCTAACCTTGCGGTCAGACCCGCCTGCGTCAAAGCCGATGCGGCAGCCGTCCATATGGCGGCCGATTGCCTCGGAGGTTTGATAGGGTTTCGGCGCGTTTTCATACGAAAGGCTTTCTACAACAAAATCGGTTTCGTAAACGCGCTCCATAAAGGTTTTATCAAATTCGCGCGAGCCGCCCATCGAATATGCGGCTTTGATGCTGTCGGCCACGGTTTCGTCGCCGCAAATCGACACCTTAAAACCGCCCTTGCTCCATAAAAGAAACTTCACAAGACGGTCAATATAATAGGCATCGGCGTCTTTCATTTCGGGGGTGGCGTAAATCTTTGTTTCCCATGTGGCAATTTGCCCGCCGCTGCGCTCTACCGCGATGCAAACAGGCTTCACCGCGCCCTTTTGGTAGGCGGTGAAAAAGCTGCCAAGCGGCACAAAGCCCTTGTCCAGCTCGGGGATATTTTTTACGGGAACGTCAATACCGAGAAATTTCATCTGTAAAATCTCCTTTTTTATCACAATGCTGCTTAATGCCTTAATTGTAGCATGTTTATGCGCGAAAATGATTGACCAAAAGTACGCGTTTTTTGCACAAAAGGACATGGTTTTCACTGTGGTGTACCATTTTGCGATTTAAAAAGCAAAGCCGCGCCAAAAAGGCGTGCGTGGCAAGCGTTTTTGGCGCGGCAAAGCGTGCGCAGGGCTTATATTGTATACCAAATAATTTCGTTTGCCGCAAGCGAAAGCGCAAAGCTGCTGCCGTCGCCTTTGTAAATGGTGGTGCTTTGCGGCGCATAGGTGTTGTTTACTACACAGTATTTGCCGTTTTTCACATATGCATGCACTTCGACATTGTAATTAGACGAAAACCATTTGTGCAAATTGTCTTCGTCATGGCAGCTCCACAAAATGCTGCGGTATAAAATGCGGCTGTTTTCAAACGAATAGGGCAGCCCGCTGATGTAAACCGCGCGCCCTTTGCCAAACGCATTGACCGCCATTTGCACATCTTTATCCCGCTGCACAAGCACCGTAGCGTCTTGCAAGGCGTAGATGCTTTTTTTGCCCTCGCCAAAATCCACGGGCTTTGTGCAATCGGCTAAAATAAAGTGTTCTTCGGCTTCGTCCCAATTGTATTTATCGTAATTGAGCGTAAAGCCGGTTTCTTTTTCTACACCCAGCACCCGCGCCAATTGCAAATATTGCCCTTGATACTGATGGCCCGACGGCTCGCCCACGCCGATAAACCCGCCGCCACTGTGCACAAATGCACGGATAGCCGCAGATATGTCGGCGTCCTCCCAAACGGCGCCACCCGTATGCGCGGTGTCGGCATCGCCCACGTTCAGCAGCACGTCGATATCCTTTAAGATGGATGCGTTTGCCTTAATATCATCAAAGCTGATAAAGCGCACATCAAACGGCGCGCCCGAAAGCGCTTCAATTACGCCCGCGTAGCTGTAATTTTGTTTTTGATACAGCGCGTGATGCACCATATGGCAGCCCCAAGAACGCGATTTGCCCCAGCTGTTCAGCACGGCCACGGTTTTTACGCAATAGGGTGTAGTGCCCTTGATGTTTTCATACAAAAGCCGAAACTCGTTACACACGCTTTCCACATAGCTGATAAACTCCGGAAAAGCGCACGCCAATTTTAAATATCCGCCATAGCCAATGCGGTCAATCGGCTTGCGCAAGATGGCGCGGCGCGCAGTAACCCAGTTTTCTTTTGCTTCTTTTACGGGGTCGCCGCCTTCATAAAAGGTATCGGGGAAAAAATAGGGTAAAAATCTACCCTCTGTATATTTTACGCCCGGTATGTCAGAAATTAAACGCAGAGTACATCCGTTGCCCACACTGCCGACCACACTGTCGATGCCAATGGAGGCAAACTCGTCCATAAACGGCTCGGTGCCGATAAAATGGTCGCCCAAAAACATCATCGCTTCGCAGCCGCATTCGTGTGTGATATCCACCATTTGTTTCGCCAGCTTGGCTACTTCGCGGCGCTGAAATGCCATAAAATCGTTAAACTGCGGCGAGGGAACGCGATACTGATTGTTATGATAGCCCTGATCCACAATAAATTCGGGCCGAAATGCATAGCCCACTTCGCGCTCAAACTGCTCTAAAATATACGGCGATACCGATGCGGAATAGCCATACCAGTCCACATATTTTTCGCGCTTTAATTCGTCGAACACCAGTGTAAACTGATGAAAAAACGTGGTGTAGCGTATCACATTCACGTACGGATGCTCTGCAATAAATTTGCGCAGCCGCTGCATAGAATACTGCTGCGTTTTGGGCTGGCGCACATCAAATGTAATTTGATGCTCAAAATTTTGCCAATTATTTGTGACCGCGTTGTACATATGCACGGGATCCCAGATCAAATAGGCAAGAAAACTAACTGTATACTGGTGAAACAAATCAACGTTGTGTATAACCACATCACCGCTTGCCTCGTCATACTCCCACTCGCTGCACGGCACAATTTGCGCGGTGGAGCGGTCCACCACTTCCCACCAGCGCTTGATGTCGTCGCGTGTGTTTACCTGCATCAGCTCGCTTGACACGCCCTGCATCAAATTGATGCGCAACGTGCTTTCCGTGGCGGTGGCAAAGCCCGTCATCAAATAGCATTGCTGCACCTCGTCGGGGTTTGCTGTGGCCCATGCGTTGTCCTTGCGCGTGGTGTAATAGGTGGAATATACTTTTGCGCCCACGTTTTTTAGCGCTTCGGGATAATCTGTGCCGTCGCAATCGCGGATTGCGTCTGCGCCCCAGCGCTCTAAAAGCGCTAAGGTTTCGGGCACGACATCCAAATCGGTTGGGATGGTAACGCGCCCCTTGTGTAAAGTGTTTTCCATATAATCAGTTCATTCCTTTCGTTGAAAAGCCTTGCAGCCAATTGGCAAACGGCAAGCTGTAGCATGGCGGCTTAGAGCTGGTTTGCCCATGCGCACAGTTTTGCGCATAAACGCCTGCAAGTGCCGCCTTGCATAAAAAATTGCGGGCGCAGGCGCAATTGCCTGCACCCGCAGAATGTTTTTGCGGTTTGCTGCGTTATCCTTTGATGCCACCGCCGGTTACGCCGGCGATAATTTTTTCAGACAGGAACACATACAAAAGCAGTGTTGGCAGAAACACAATCATAACGGCCGCAAACATGCCGCCGTAATCATTGGTGTATTGCATGCCCTTAACCATATTATAAAGGCCTACGGCAATGGGACGCACCTTTTGCTTCGAGGCAAACAGCATCGACATAAAAAATTCGTTCCAAATGGTGATAAAATTAAAAATGGTTACGGTGATGATGCCGGGCTGTGCCAAAGGCAGCATGATGCGCCAAAACGTTTTCATCGGGCTGCAACCGTCGATAGCGGCGGCTTCTTCATACGTGGTGGACAGGTTTTTGAAGAACGAAAGCAGAAAAAAGATGGTAAACGGCACGTTCATGGCCACGTACAAAAAGATAATCAGGCCGCGCGTATTGGCAAGCTTTAGCTTGGTGATAATGCTAAACAGCGGCATAACAATCATGATAACCGGCACGCCAAGCGCAGTGGCAAATAAATTTTGCAGCCACATATTGCCGCGAAATTTAAAGCGGCTAAGCGCATATGCTGCGGGCGCGGACGCCAGCACAATCAGCGAACAGGAAATAACGGTGTAAATCATGGAATTGAGGAAAAAGATATTAACCTTTTGGCTCGTCCAGGCGTTGATATAGTTTTCAAAATGAAAGCCCGTTTCAAACTTAAATAAATCGCCGCGCAAAATTTCGCTGGTGGTGGAAAAAGAGGCCATAACCACCCAGCCAACAAGCACTACGGTAAACAAAAGCCAAATAATGCATAATATGTAGCCCGGCAGAAGAGAAACTTCTTTTTTAAGATTAAAATGTTCTTTCATTGCTTTTTGCTTTGCCATATTGTATTTCCCTCCTTACAGTTCTACATCGTCGTTTTTGACAATGAAATTTGTTAAGCCGAATACCAGCACGACAATCACTGCCATCATTACGCCGATTGCAGCACCCACGCCCGACGAGCGCACAGCTTGCGATGCGTTAGACGCGCCGAAAACCAGCTCGTACATATAATTCAGCGGCATTACGGTTTGATAAGAAAGGTTTACCGTGTCGAATACCTGCCCCCAAATAAAGAAGCCGACACTGGACACCGTCCACATGACAAGGTTTGTGCGGATAGACCCGCGCAAAAGCGGCAATGTAATGCGGAAAAACTTGTGAAATACATTCGCGCCCTCGATGGTGGCGGCTTCGTAAAAATCCACACCAATGCGCTCAATACCACTCATAAAGATCAGCATATGATAGCCCACCATACCAAAGGAATAGGCCAATAGCATACTGCCAAATTTATGCTCTGGATCTACCCAAAGCACATTTTCGCCGCCAAACAGGCCCACAATGCTGTTTAAAAGGCCAAAATCCTCTTTACTCAGCACAAAATACAGCCACATCGTGCCCATAGCCACAGCGGAAATCAGGTTCGGTAAGTAAATGACACTGCGGAAAAACTTGCTGCCGCGCAGGCCGCTTGTAAGGATAACGGCAAACATTAGCGCAATCAGCATCACGCCGATACCACCAATGAGCCAAAGCTTTGCCAAGTTTTTCATCGAGGCGATAAACATGGGGTCGCCAAACGAATTGATGTAGTTGCTCATGCCTGTAAAGCTCCAGCTGGAAACGGGGTCGGTAACACCCTCCACTTTAAAAAAGCTCATGATAAACGTGCGGATTACCGGATACAGAAACACAATACCAAAAAGAAGCGTTGCCGGCGTTAAAAAGATGGTGAGCATAACGTTGTTACCGCGCCGCAGCAAGCTTCCGGAGTGTTTGCTTTTTTTCATATTTGCATTAGCCTCCTTACAAAATATTCTCAATTGGCCTTTCCCTGCTCATGCGCGGTGAAAAACCATAAAAGCAGGACGGCGGCATTGCTGCCGCAGCCCTGCGCGGTTGCCTTTAGGAAAGTGCAGCGGGATGAAACAGAGCCCGCTGCATTTCAGGTATTACTATTTAGCAGATTTTGTTGTTTTGGCAAATGCATCCGCAAAGCCCTTTGCGTCTGTTTTGCCGCCAATCATTTTCGCCATGTTCTCTTTGATAACGGCGTTCACGTTGGCATCGTTTTCCATGTCAACAGCCCATGTCAAACGCTTTGTGGTTGTATCAAAGCAGGCTTTCGCCTCGGCAAGCGCATCGGGCCATTTGGCATCGTTTGCCATCGGCACGCCCAGTGTTTCGGTGGCCAGCTTCTGGTCCCATTCGCCGCTTGTCATAAACTCGATAAAGTCAAAAGCTTCTTGCGGGTGCTTGGTATCTTTATTGATAGCAAAGCACTGTGCGCCAAATTGGCTGGCCTCAGGGCCGTCGCCGCCTTGTTTGATAGCGCCGGGGAATGCAAAGGAGCCCCATTTGAAATCAGCAGGTGTTTCTTTTTTGATTTCGTTGGGCAGCCATGTGCCGTTCAGGTACATTGCAACGCTGCCGTCAGCGATGTTGCTTTGGCCGGCGGGATATGCATTGCCGGCTGCGCGCGGGTCAATGTAGCCTTTTTTGATCATGTCTTCCAAAACCTTTGCGGTTTCCAGCACGGCAGGATTCGAGAAATCGCCAGCGGCAACTGCTTTGGTTGTTTCATCGCCAACAACGCGATCCATCATGTACCCAAACAATGCGGCCATGTAGGCATCGTCAACAGTAAGAGGAATGTAGCCAGCTTTTTTCAAAGCTTCGCAAGCTGCCATAAACTCATCCCATGTTTTCGGCACGGCTTTGATGCCGGCTTTGTCGAAAGCGCCTTTGTTGTACATGGTAACAAAGGTAGAGGGCTGGTAAGGCACGCTGTGCAGCTTGCCGCCGCCAAGATCTTGGGCCAGTTTAATTAATGTAGCATTCTGCTTGCCTTTTAAAGCGGAGGCATCATACAGCGCTTGGATGTCCATCGTGTATTTGCCCCATGTGCCGTTTACACGCTCAACATCTTCGTCGAAAATGTCAATCACTTCGCCAGCATCCAAAGCCGGTGTCAAGGTTTTGCGGGTATCACGACCGCCAGCCCAGTTGATTTCTACTTCAACGCCGGTTTTCTCGGTGTATGCGGCAGCAGCCTCGGAAATCACCTTGCCCTGCGGCTCGGTTTCAGACCACATCGGCCAGTAAACCAATGTAACTTTATCCCCAGAGGGTTTGCTGGCGGGTTTGCTCTCGGGTGTGGTGGCAGGTGTGCTGGCGGGTGTGCTGGCGGGCTTTTGGCCGCAGCTGGCAAACACAGTCAGCGACAATGCAGCGGCAAGTACTAAACTAAGTGCTTTTTTCATGTTATCCTCCTAAAAATTAAATAATCTCTTTCTTTGCTGTAGGAAAGCAATTTCCATCGCGATTCCCTTGCAATTTCAGTATATCGTTTTAAACGCTTTAAACAATATTTATCTTGCTTAGATTTTTATATATATTGCGTTTTTGTGCATATAGCATATTAAGATGACACTGTTTTGTCATTTTTTATTGACAATGTGCACATAAGACTAAAAATATATTTGTAAAAACAATCAAATTTAATTTATATTGCTTTTTTATTTAGGCAAATTGCGCATTGATACAGCAATATCCCTGCATTATAATGAAAGTGTTAAAAGCGATAACCGCAAAAAAATTGCATGTATATGTGTAAAATCATAATATTTCTAAAGTAATACTAAAATGTAACAATTGGAGGCAAGCGCTTTGAGCAACGAACGACACGAAATTACAAAAACAACTTCGCCGTTTGAAAAGGCGGTTTTGTTGTATGTCAGCTCTTCACGGTTTGGCAGCGACTGGCATTCCACGCCGCATACACACGCGTGTTTAGAGCTGTTTTATTGCTTGCGAGGCACAGGCCAATTTTATATTGCGGGCGATTATCTAAACGTGGGGCGCGACGATTTGGTGATTATCAATCCCGGTGTGGAGCACACAGAGGTAAGCTTATCCGACGCGCCGCTGGAATATATTGTGCTGGGCATCGACGGTGTGGAATTTTTATTTTCCGAGCATGCCAAGCAGTGGTATAGCGCGTTTAACTGTCGCGAGGTGTCGGAAGATATTTTAAACATTATCAAAACAATCTTGCGCGAAACCGAAACCCATCCAAGCTGGTATGAAACCGTGTGCCACAATATGCTGGAGATATTGCTTGTGCGCTTATTGCGGCACACCAAATTTGTGATTAGCGAGCAAGCGCATCACGAAAACAAGGAATGCGCCGAGGCAAAGCGCTATATGGATGTGAACTATGCCGAAAATATCACGCTGGACTTTTTGGCTGAACTAACGCATTTAAACAAATACTATTTGGTGCATGCCTTTAATCGCGAATATCAAATGTCGCCCATTAACTATTTGATACACCGCCGCATCCGCGAAAGCAAATATCTTTTGGCCAATACCAATCATTCGCTGGCGCGCATTAGCGAGCTTTTGGGCTTTTCTTCGCCCAGTTATTTTTCGCAAAGCTTTAAGCGCCTTGAAAACATGAGCCCCGGCGAGTATCGGCGCGCACAGCAAAGAAACGAATAAACTATGCGCTTTGCACAAAACGCAGCCAAACGCCTTTGTTCGCGAAGAAAGACAGCCGCAAACACACCTGATGCAAAACCACACGCAGGCTATACCGCAAAACAACATGCGCCGTAAGCGAAAAGGTAAAAATACCTCTTTACACAATCGTCCGCATTCCTTATAATAAAGATAAGCGTTTTACAAGCCGATGCGAAAGAGATTTTGCAAGGCCTATAAACGGTGCGCGCAATGCCTGTGCTGCAATGCATGCGTTGCATATGTCTGCGCGAAAGGCTTTGCGCAAAGCGCTTATAAAATAGCCGCCGTTCGCAACACGAACAGGCGGCGTTTGCGGCGAAAGGAAAGAGGATGGATATGGATTATACAATTTTGCGCCCTTGCCGCGTAATTGAGGTGGAGGGCTTTGCCTCGGTACATTATTTTGAATATTCCAGCCACTACGCCTTTGAGGGCGAAAGCCACGATTTTTGGGAGTTTTTATATGTGGACAAGGGCGAGCTGGACGTTACGGCAGGCGATAAGCTGACACATTTAAAAAAAGGCCAGATGATTTTTCACAAGCCCGGCGAATTTCATAATTTGCGCGCAAATGGCACAGTAGCGCCCAATCTTGTGGTGGCAAGCTTCACTTGCCACAGCGAAGCCATGCGCTTTTTTGAAGAAAAAGTGGTTTTGGTTAGCGATGTAGAGCGCGCGCTGATGGCGCAGATGATTGAAGAAGCGGAATCCGCGTTTACTACGCCCCTGTCTGACCCCGACACAAGAGGGCTTGACCGCCGCGAAGCACAGCCCTTTGGCGCAGAGCAGATGATTGCCCTGTGCATTGAGCACATGCTCATTTCCTTTATACGCCGCACAGACGAGGCCGCGCCGCGCACCACCAGCTTAATCCGAGAGCGCTCGCAAGGCGAATTTGTGGCGCGGGTATCTAAATATTTAGAAGAAAACATTGAAAAACGCCTGACCTTGCAGGATATCTGCCGCGACAATTTGGTGGGGCGTAGCTACTTGCAAAAGCTGTTTCGCGAAAAAACGGGCGGCGGGGCGATGGAGTATTTTGGCGAGCTGAAAATTGCGCACGCCAAGCAAATGATACGCGAGTCCAGCCACAATTTTACCGAAATTTCGGTTTTGCTGGGCTATAATTCCATTCATTATTTTTCGCGCCATTTTAAAAAGGTGACGGGCATGACGCCGTCGGAATATGCGTCCAGCGTGAAAGTGCTTGCAAGCCGCAGCATTGAGAAGTAATTTGCACTATCGTGCACGTACTGTATATAGATGCGCGCAGGAAACACAATTGTGCAAATATTGTATGGAAATATCTATTTCAATGCAAACGCTTTTTCTCTACAATAAAGATAGTAAAAAGTAGATTTGGCACAATATTTAGCAATCGGTAAATTGATTACAGGCGAATAGCCGAAAGAAAGAACAGGTGAAGCGAATATGTCTATTTTAGTAAGCGGCGGCGCCGGCTATATCGGCAGCCATACATGCATTGAATTAATGGCGGCCGGATATGAAATTTTGGTGGCCGACAGCCTTGTCAATTCAAGCGAAACCTCGCTTGCCCGCGTAAAAACCATTACGGGCAAGGATATTCCTTTTATAAAGGTGGATCTTTGCGATGCAAACGCCACCGATGCATTGTTTCGCGAGCATCCCGAAATTGATTCGGTAATTCATTTTGCGGCGCTAAAGGCCGTGGGCGAAAGCGTGCAAAAGCCGCTGGAGTATTACACCAACAATTTGGTGAACACGCTGAACGTGCTGAACAGCATGCGCAAATACGGCGTGAAAAACTTTGTGTTTTCTTCCTCTGCCACCGTATATGGCGACCCCGCAACGGTGCCCATCACCGAGGATTTCCCCTTATCTACCACTAACCCGTATGGCGCTACCAAGCTGATGATTGAAAGCATTTTAAAGGATTATTGCAAGGCCGATGCCTCGTTAAATGTGGCGCTGCTGCGCTATTTTAACCCCATCGGTGCGCACGAAAGCGGCCTGATTGGCGAAGACCCGAACGGCATACCCAACAATTTGGTGCCGTATATTGCGCAGGTGGCCGTGGGCAAATTAAAGGCGGTCAACGTGTTTGGCGATGATTATCCCACACATGACGGCACGGGCGTGCGCGATTATATCCACGTGGTGGATTTGGCGAAGGGGCACGTGGCGGCGCTGAAAAAGCTGGCCACAAACTGCGGCTTGTTTATTTGCAATTTGGGTACGGGCAACGGCTACAGCGTGCTGGATGTTATCAAAGCATACAGCAAGGCTTGCGGCAAAGAGCTGCCTTATGTGATTGCGCCGCGCCGTCCGGGCGATATCGCCGCATGCTATGCGGACCCCATCAAAGCCAAAAACGAGCTTGGTTGGCAGGCCGAATATGGCATCGAGCGCATGTGCGCCGATTCCTGGAGATGGCAAAGCATGAATCCGAATGGGTATAAAATATAAGTAAACCATTCCGATATAACGGCTATTTTTGCGCTGCCTGCGGCAGCAAACGGTAACGCAAATTGCACACGCGTGCAATTTGCTTTGGGACAAAACCTGAAAGGTTTTTTCCCATTCCTTTTTCCCGCTAAGGAATTTGCATAATTTGTGTATACACAGCAAATTATGCAAATAGATCGGCTATTTTCTAGCTGCCTGCGGCAGCAAACGGTAACGCAAATGGCACACGCGTGCAATTTGCTTTGGGACAAAACGGTTCCAGTATCTAACACAAAGTATTTAGGAGGATTTCAGTATGAAAAAACCTGTTCTTGTTGTAATGGCTGCCGGCATGGGCAGCCGCTACGGTGGCTTAAAGCAGATTGACCCGGTGGGCAATCACGGCCAGCTGATTATCGATTATTCCATTTTTGATGCACGCCGCGCGGGCTTTGAAACGGTGGTATTTATCATCAAGCACGAAATCGAAGCCGATTTCCGTGAGGCTATCGGCAATCGCCTTTCGGCCATTATGGAAGTAAAATATGCGTTTCAGCAGCTGGAAAATCTGCCCGCAGGCTACACCGTGCCCGAAGGGCGCTCAAAGCCGTGGGGCACAAGCCACGCCATTCTCTCGGCCAAAAACGAGATTGACGGGCCGTTTGCCGTTATTAACGCCGACGATTATTACGGCCCCGAGGCGTTCCGCGTGATTTACGATTATTTGGCGGCCAACGAAGATAAACCCAATATGTACGAATATTCTATGGTGGGCTATCTTTTGGAAAACACCGTTACCGAGCACGGTCACGTGGCGCGCGGCGTATGCGTAGAAACCCCCGCGCATTACCTTGCCAACGTTACCGAGCGCACACATATTGAAAAAACTGCTACGGGCGCGCGCTACACCGAGGACGACGGCGCAAGCTGGACGGATTTGCCCGGCGAAACCATTGTTTCGATGAACCTTTGGGGCTTTACCAATAGCTTTATTGCAGAAACCGAGCAGCGTTTTGCCGCATTTTTGGATGAAAACCTGTCTAAAAACCCGCTAAAATGCGAGTACTTTTTGCCAAGCGTTGTAAGCCAGCTTGTGGAAGAGGGCAAAGCACAGGTAAAAGTGTTAAAAAGTGGCGACAAATGGTATGGCGTTACCTATAAAGAGGATAAACCCGTGGTTGTGGCAGCCATTGCCGAAAAAACCGCAGCGGGCGTGTATCCCGACAATTTGTGGAGCAAATAAAGCGGATACGCATCCGCCTGTCAGAAAGGACAAAGCGACAATGGAAGCAGAAAAAATGATTCATGAGGCCCTTGCAGGCTACGATTTTGGCGGCACAGTAGCGGGCGCTCTGCGCTATGGCGAGGGGCATATCAACGACACCTTTTGTGTGTATGTACAATTAAAAAACGGTGATGGCGCGCGCTTTATTATGCAGCGCATCAACACGGCCGTGTTTAAAAACCCCGATGAATTGATGGCCAATATCGTGGGCGTTACGGATTACCTGCGCGAGCACGTTATCAAAAACGGCGGCGACGCAACGCGCGAAACCATGACAGTGCTGCGCGATAAAAACGGCAACAAATTTTTCACGGATTCCACAGGCGGCGCATGGCGCGTCTATCCGTTTGTAGAGGATACCATTTGCCTGCAAAAAGCCGAAACACCGGCGCTGTTTTATGCATCGGCAAAGGCGTTTGGCAATTTTCAGCACCTTTTGAAAGAATATCCCGCCGACACGCTGCACGAAACAATTGCCAAGTTTCATCACACCAAAAACCGCTTTGTCAATTTTAAAAAGGCGCTTGAACAAGATGCGCTGGGCCGCGCCGCCACGGCAAAGCCGGAAATTGATTTTGTGCTTGCGCACGAGGCAGATTGCGCCGTGTGCGTAGATTTGCTGGAAAGCGGTGCGCTGCCTTTGCGCGTAACACATAACGACACCAAGCTGAACAATGTGCTGATTGACAAAAAAAGCGGCGAGGGCGTGTGTGTAATTGACCTTGACACCGTAATGCCAGGCCTTGCAATCAACGATTTTGGCGATTCCATTCGTTTTGGCGCCAATCATTCCGCCGAGGACGAGCAGGATTTGTCGAAAGTGCTATTTGATATCGCACTATACGATATCTACACAAAAGGCTTTTTAGAGGGCTGCCGCGGCGCCTTAACGGATGCCGAGCTGCAATATCTGCCCTGGGGCGCAAAATTGATGACGCTGGAATGCGGCATCCGCTTTTTAACCGATTACCTAGAGGGCGACACCTACTTTAAAACGCATCGCGACGGCCAAAACCTAGATCGCTGCCGCACGCAATTTAAACTGGTGAGCGATATGGAAAAGCAGTTCGACGAGATGGGCGCTATCGTGCGCAAATACCAATAAACCAAATAAAACACCAAAAACAAAGGGGCGGACTTAAACATCCGCCCCTTTGGTCGACAATATACTAGAGGGGAGGTTTTGCCATTGAAACGCATTTGTGCCGCAATGCTGGCGTGCGCCGCGCTATTTTGCCTTACGGCTTGCACGGCAAAGCCTGCACAGCCGGCTTCTGCGGGGCGGCCAACGCCGCAAACGCTGCTGTTTGAAACCATTACCGCCGAAAACAGCACGTTCGGCGATGAATATCACGCGGCACAGTTTTTGGCCATCCCCGAAACAAGCGAGCAGCAATTTGTGGCCAATTACCTTTTGGCGATGTCTGAGGGCAAAATTTCGCTAAAATCGTATATGCTGGGGGAATCGTTTGCGCTGCAAAAGCTGGGGCATTCGATGTATAAAACCTTTACGGTGCAGGAGCTTACCACGCTGACCGATGCCGAAATCCGTGCGGAGTATTTATATAACGAGCCGCTGGTGCGCTCAAGCCTTATGCCGCTTGCCGGTGGGTTTGATGCCTATTGCAAGGAGCAGCAGTTAAAAGAGCCCAAAATGGTGCGCGCGGTATATCAGTTCACATACACCGAAGAGGGTAAGGGCATTCCGCATTTGCGCACAGAAGGCACTTACACGATGTATCTTTTGCTTGGGCAAAACACCGAGGGCGAATATCGCCTGGCGGATACCTCGGCAAAGCTGCTGAATTTTACGCCCGGTAAGCAAACGCCGCCAAAGCCCGAAATTAGCATTTTGCCGCAGGCAAACAACGCGGCCGAACAGCAAATTATAGACTATTATAGCGGCATGGCCAATAAAAGCGATGCTTCGGGCTATCCCATTTACAAAAGCTTTTCGCTGGACGAAGTGCGCGAGTTAAAACCGCAAGACATTGGCAAAGAACGCTATTTTTCGCAGGATTTGGACGTGGCGCCCATTTTTGGCGAAAAAGGCATTACCTACAGCCAGTTTTGCGAGCAGCAGGGTGTGCCGAATGCCGTGTTAATCAAAGCGGTTTACACCTGCGCATATACCGATAAATCGTTGATGGCGGGCGGGCAATTCCCCGCGGGCACGCAAAACCAATATTTTATTGCCGCGCCAAGCGCAGAGGGCAAAATGCAGGTGCTGGCCATTTCGCGGCTTTGATACAAACAAAACAGCAGCGCCCCTATGCTTTTCATAGGGGCGCTGCTTATTTTTTATGGCGATTTGCCATCCGTTGATATTGCCAATATTTTGTATAAAGCCTTTATCAAAATTTGTTTAAAGCCTTTATCAAAAACTGTATATCTATTTTAAAATAATCCGCTGATTTTGCCGTTTGCGTCCACGTCGATGCTTTCGGCGGCGGGCTTTTTGGGCAGGCCCGGCATCGTCATGATATCGCCCATCACAGCTACCACAAAGCCTGCGCCAGCTGAAAGACGCAGCGAGCGCACCGTCATGGAAAAGCCCTCGGGCGCGGCCAAAAGCGCGGCATTATCCGAAAAGCTGTACTGCGTTTTTGCAATGCAAACGGGCAGACGGTCAAAGCCGTTCTCGGCAAGCTCGGCCAATTGCCTTTGCGCCGCAGGCGAAAAGATAACCTCTTGCGCGTGATAAATCTTGGTGCACACAGCGGTGATTTTTTCTTGTACGGTGTCGGTTTCGGCAAAGGGATGTGTGAGCGTGCGGCTTTCCATTACTGACAGCACGGCCTTTGCCATTGCTTCGCCCCCTGCGCCGCCCTTTGCAAAAATTTCGCTTAATGCGCAAGGCACGCCCAGCTTTTCGCAAAAATCGGCAAGATAGGCATGTTCCTCGGCGCTATCGGTTGGGAAAGCATTAATGGCCACGCAAACGGGCATATTATATTGTGTTTGCAGGTTTTCAATATGGCGTTGCAAGTTGGCACAGCCTGCCGCCAGCGTTTGCAAATCGGGCGTGCCAAGCGCTGCTTTTGCCGCGCCGCCGTGATGCTTTAAAGCGCGCACGGTTGCCACCAGCACTACAACAGACGGCGTAATGCCCGCCATTTGGCATTTGATGTCTAAAAACTTTTGTGCGCCGAGGTCTGCGCCAAAGCCCGCTTCTGTTACCACATAATCGCCCAGCTTCATGGCAAGGCGCGTGGCAATAACGCTATTGCAGCCATGCGCAATATTGGCAAACGGCCCGCCGTGTATCAGCGCGGGCGTGTGCTCCAGCGTTTGCACCAAATTGGGGTCGAACGCGTCTTTTAAAAGCGCGGCCATCGCCCCTGCGGCGCCGATATCGCCCGCGGTAACAGGCTTTCCCGCAAAGGTATAGCCCACCACAATGCGCGCAAGGCGCGCTTTTAAATCGGCAAGGTCGCTAGCAAGGCAAAAAATGGCCATAACCTCGCTTGCCACCGTAATATCAAAGCCGTCCTCGCGCGGGGAGCCGTTGGCCTTGCCGCCAAGCCCGTCGGTGATAAAACGCAGCTGACGGTCGTTCATGTCTACACAGCGCCGCCATGTGATGCGCCGCGCGTCCAGCCCCAGCGCATTGCCCTGAAAAATATGATTGTCAATCATTGCGGCCAAAAGGTTGTTGGCAGCGCCAATCGCATGTAAATCGCCTGTAAAATGCAGGTTAATGTCTTCCATAGGCACTACCTGTGCATAGCCGCCGCCCGCAGCGCCGCCTTTCACGCCGAAAACAGGGCCGAGGCTTGGCTCGCGCAGGGCCAGCACAGCGTTTTTGCCAAGTGCGTGCAGCGCGTCGGCAAGGCCCACGCTGGTGGTGGTTTTGCCCTCGCCCGCGGGCGTGGGGCTAATGGCTGTTACTAATATAACGCGTGCTTCGGGTTTATCTGCCATTGCATTGACAAGGCGATGATCCAGCTTTGCCTTGTATTTGCCATAGGGGATGATGGCGTTTTCATCAAGGCCGAGGCCGCGTGCCAGCTCGGTTATGGGCAACATTTGTGCCTCTTGCGCAATTTCAATATCGCTTTTCATTTTAACACACATTCCTTTCTTAGGGATTCGCGCCGGCTTCGTAAAGCCCATCGGTGTGCTTTCGCACAAAAGGCGCAAAACCCGTGACAAAAAACTGTTTTTTACGCAATTACGCTTTTTTGTAAATTTAAAAGCGTTTCTACATAAAATAGTAACAAATCTATGATACAATTACAAGTAGAGAATGGCAGGCAATTTGCCACACGGTGCAAGAAGCTTTGTTTGACTTGCAATGTTTGCAATGTTACAATAGAACCGTTATGCAAATCGAATGGATTCCCTTGAAAGGAATGATGATAAATGGAACCCAAAATTATCGCCGACTCCAGCTGCGATTTAACGCCAGCGATGCGCAATGTGCTGCGTATTGAGATTGCCAGTTTAAAAATCACTTCCGGCGGTGTTGAATTTATTGACGATGAAACCATTGACATTAAGGCTTTAATCGCCAGTATGAAAGCCAATTCCACGCCGATTTCTACGGCTTGCCCGTCGCCGGATGATTATGTGCAGCTGATGAACAAGGCGGACGAATGCTTTGTCATCACGCTTTCGAGTAAGCTTTCGGGCAGCTATAATTCTGCCTGTGTTGCGCGGGATATGGTGCTGGAGGCGCATCCTGACAAAAAGATTTTTGTGGTGGATTCCGAAAGCGCTGCCGCAGGCGAATTGCGTTTGGCGCTTTTATTGCGCGAATGGATAGACGCGGGGCTGCCGTTTGAAGAAATATGCGAAAAAATTACCGCGTTTTCGGCCAAGATGTGCACCTTGTTTGTGCTGGACACGCTGGATAATCTAATCAAAAACGGCCGCATTTCAAAAATGGCCGGCATGATTGGTACAATGCTAAATTTGCGCCCGCTGATGGGCGAGGATGGGCACGGCGAAATTTTGGCGCTGGAAAAAATTCGCGGCACACAAAATGCGCTGCGCCGCTTGGTGGAGATGGTGGCGGAAAAAACGGCCGCTGCCGCCGCAGGCAGCATCACGCTGGTGTTAAGCTATTGCAATTGCCCAGAACGCGCGAACGACCTTAAAAAAGAGTTTATCGCAAAATGCGCTGCGTTAAAAGAAGTGATTATTGTGCCCACAAGCGGCCTTTCCACTGCGTATGCCAGCGATGGCGGCGTGATAGTGGCGTTTTAAGCAAGGGTTTTAAGCCGCCGCGAGTTTCGCGGCGGCTTTTTTTGAAATGCTTTATAGGCGCTGCGCAAGCATGGCGGGTATGCATCGCTAAAAGCCTATGTAAACGCGTTTAAGGCTAAAAGGAATTGCTGCGCTTTTATGAAAATAATTTTGTATACAGATTCGTATTTCTTTTCGCTTTGTTGTATAATAAAGCTATCGGATTTTGAATACGCGAAAGAAAGGGCTGTCAGCTTGCATTATTTGGATAACGCCGCCACCACGCGCCCATGCACCGAGGCCGTGCAAACAGCAAACGAGGTGCTGGCCTTGCATTATGCAAACCCCTCGAGCCTATATGCGCAAGGCGCAAAAAGCGAAGCCGTATTAACGGCGGCGCGCGAAACGCTGGCCAAAGCGCTGGGCTGCAAGGCAAGCGAGGTGGTGTTTACCGCCTCGGGCAGCGAGGGCAATAATATTGCCATATTGGGTGCGGCCAAAACGCGATGCCATTGGGGCAAGCACATCGTTGCCACAGCATATGAGCATCCCAGCGTGCAAAACACCGTAGCGGCGCTAGAAAAGGACGGGTTTTCGGTAACGCTGATAGCGCCAGGCAAGGACGGCCTTGTGCCAATGGACGCGATTGTAAACGCCGTTACCGACAAAACCGTGCTGGTTACCGCCATGCATGTCAACAACGAAACTGGCGCATATCTCGACGTTGCCGCGCTGGCACGCGCCGTAAAAGCCAAAAACAGCCGCACCGCCGTGCATATCGACGGCGTGCAAGCGTTTTGCAAGCTGAAGTTGGCGCTCGGAGAGGGCGGCATTGATTCCTATGCGGTATCGGGGCATAAAATCCACGCGCCAAAGGGCGTGGGCGCTTTATATCTGCGCCGCGGTTATCATATCACGCCCGTGCTTTTTGGCGGCGGGCAAGAGGGCGGCATGCGCCCCGGCACGGAAAATGTGGCGTATTGCGCTGCGTTTGCCGCGGCCTGTGCGCGCGGCCAGCAAGCGCTTAGCGCAAACGCAGCGCAGATAAACCATCTTGTTACAATGCTGTGGCAGGGCCTTGCAGATTTGCCCGGCATCACCCGCAACAGCCCCGAAAGTGCTGTGTGCGGCATCGCCAATTTTTCGTGCGAAAACATCAAAAGCGAAACGATGCTGCATTTTTTGGAAAGCCGCGATATTTACGTGTCGGGCGGCTCTGCGTGCAGCAAGGGGGCCAAAAGCCATACGCTGGCGGCCATGCAGCTTGCCGATATGCGCATTGATACAGCGCTGCGCATTTCGATAGGCGATGAAAACACCGAAGAGGATATCCGCTGCCTTTTAGCGGCCTTGCGCGAGGGCATGGCCACCCTTGCAAAAATACGGCGATAGCTGCGCGGCATCGGCACTTCACTAGTATCAATCAATATCAAGCCCGAAAGGAGGCGCGCGTATGGATGTGCGCAAGCGCACAGTGCGCATGATTTCCAAATGGATTTTTTATCTATTGGCGTTTATTTTATGCGCGGTGCTGCAAACCACGCCGGGCTTTTTAACGATAGGCGGCGTAAAACCAGTGCTGATTTTGCCGCTTTGCCTTGCGGTGGCCTTGTTTGAGGGCGAGTATGCGGGGGCGCTGTTTGGTGCGTTTGGCGGGCTTGTGTGGGATATGCTGGCAGGGCGTGTCATCGGGTTTTTTGCCTTTGGCGTGATGTTGTGCTGCTTTGTTGTATCGGTGCTGGCACAGCTGTTTTTAAAAGAAAACAGCACCAATTTTATTTTGATGAGTGCCGCGGCGATGCTGTTTATCACGGGATATGATTTTTTATTCGGCTATATTATGCCAGGCTATTCGGGCGTGATACCGCATTATATTCGCGTAATTTTGCCAATGATTGTGTTTACTTCGGCAGTTTCGCCCGCCATCTTTATGCTGGTTAAGAAAATATACAAAAAGTTTATTTTTGAAGAATAATACAATTTATTGATTATTGTGAAAGGGGCCGTGGCAAATGGATTCAATGCTTGTGCGCAGAATCACCGCGCTGATCGCAGTGCTGGTGTTGGTGCTTGGCACCTTTTGCATGCGGCTTGTGGACTTTCAGCTCGTTAAGGGCGAGGAGCATTTGGCAAAAGCCGTCAACACGCGCCAATACAATTTTGCGGTTACGGCGGCACGCGGCGAAATTGTGGACAGATATGGCCGTGCCATCGCCACAAATCGGGCGGGCTTTAATGTAGTGCTAAACTATTTAATGCTGCCCACGGGCAAACTGAATGATACGCTTTTGGAACTGGTGGATATTTTATCGGCATCGGGTGAAAACTGGAACGATAAAACCCCCATTACGAAAGAAGCGCCCTATACCTTTACGGGTGTAGATGTGGACACAGGCGAGTCCCGCGATGCCGAGCGCATGAAAAAAGAAGTGGGCCTATCCACCTATGCCACTGCCGATCAAGTGCTGGACGCACTGGTGAAACGATTTAAGCTGGAAGCGCTTTCGCGCGAGGAGCAGCGCATTATCGGCGGCCTGCGCTATCAAATGCAAATCAACGGCTTTTCCAGCACCACCAATTTTACCTTTGCCGAGGACGTTAGCTCTACCACCGTGGCCACGATTAAAGAGCGCGGGCTGCGATTGCCGGGCGTTGAAATTGTGGAGCAGGCGATACGCACCTATCCCGACGGCACCATTTTGCCGCATTTAACGGGCCTTGTGGGGCCGATTTATCGTGAAGAATGGAAAGAAAACGAGGAACAGCTGGTTGCAAACGGCTATAAACAGGATTCTATCAAGGGCAATAGCGGCCTTGAACTGGCATTTGAATCCGATTTGCGCGGCACAGACGGCATCCGCCAAATTGAACGCACATTATCGGGCACCTTAAAAGCGTCGGAGCTGATTAAAGAGCCGCAGCCAGGCAACACCGTGATGCTGACGCTGGATGCAAATTTGCAGCAAGAGGCCTATTCAGCGCTGGCCCGTGCAATTGAAAAAATGCAAACCACGCAAAAGCCGGGCTTCGGCAAGGAGGCAAACGCGGGCGCGCTGGTAGTTATCGACACAAAAACAGGCGGCATATTGGCGGCGGTAAATTATCCGTCGTATGATTTAAACTTGTATAATAGCAATTATACCGAGTATGCGCAAAACCCCGACAAGCCGCTTTTAAACCGCGCGTTTCGCGGCCTGTATCGCCCAGGCTCTACGTTTAAGCCCATTGTAGGCCTCACGGGCCTTTTGGATAACACCATTACAGCCGATTTTGCCTATAATTGCACGGGTGTATATAATTTTTACACGCAATACGGCTATACAGGGTACGACCTTGCCGCGCACGGCCGCACGGATATTTACCGCGCGCTGGAGCAATCGTGCAACTGCTATTTTTATGATGTGGGCCGTCAGGTGGGCATCGAGCGCTTTAACGATGTTGCAGGCAAAATGGGGCTTGGCGTTGCAACGGGCGTGGAGGTATTTGAAGAAAAAGGATGGCTAACCAGCGAGGAAACCGCGAAAAAGCTGAAGGTGGAATGGAACCCGCTTGGCGATACCTGCCAAGCGGCAATTGGCCAAAAAGAAACGGCGGTTACGCCTTTGCAGCTGGCCACATACGCAGGCACCCTTGCCAATAAGGGCACGCGGTATAAAACCCATTTGGTGGCCTCTACGCGCGATTATAACGATGGCACCATTATCAAAGAGTTTTTGCCCGAAGTAGAAAGCGTGCTGCCCGATCAAAACAACGCCTACGCCGAAATTGAAAAAGGCATGGTGCAAACGGCACAAAACCATTCCGGCGGGTATTTAACCAATTATCAATACAATATCGCCATGAAAACAGGCACGCCGCAGACAGGCCGAAAAAACGCCAGCGGGCAAGAGCTTTTCCATGCTGCGATGGTGGCCTATGGCCCCGTGGAGGACCCCGAGCTTGCCATAGGCATTATTGTGGAAAACGGCAACTACGGTTATCAGCTTTCCGAGGTGGTGCGCGATATATTTGACGCTTATTATATCGACAAGCAGCAAAGCACAGCGCCTATCCCAAGCGGCGTGTTGCTGCGCTGACAGAGTGGGATAAAAAAACGGCAATTTTGCGCCTTTAGCGCAATTAGTATAATATTTCTTATTGTGAAGCGTGAAAACTTGTGATATACTTGTGATATCTACCGAAATACGGGAGGCGTGCAATGGCCGGTAAAGTGATTATGGTGGCCTCCGGCAAAGGTGGTACGGGGAAAAGCACAGTGTGTGTGCTGCTTGCAGCCGAGCTTGCGGCGCGCGGGCATCGGGTTTTGCTTATTGAGCTGGATTCGGGCTTGCGCAGCGTGGATATTATCGCGGGCGTTTATGGCAGAACAGTGTACGACATTGAAGACATTATGTGCGCGCGATGCGAGGCCGATAAGGCTGTGGTGGAAAGCCCGATTTATAAGGGGCTTTCGGTGATTTCTGCGCCGTATTCGGGCGGCAGCATCAACAAAGCGGCGCTGGGCGTAATGACGGAAAAGCTTTCCGACGTGTTTGAGTATATCTTGATTGATACGGCGGCGGGCATGGGCGAGGCCTTTTTGGCGGCGGCTTCGGTGTGCCGCGCGGCACTTTTGGTGCTTACGCCGGACCCTGTTGCGCTGCGCGACGGGCGCATAGTGGCCGATGCACTTTTGAGCGACGCACGCACAGAGCTGCGGCTGATTGTAAACAGGGTAAATCCCGACACGGTAGTAAAAAACGGCATTCGGGATTTGGACGAATGCATCGACACAGTGGGCGTGCAGCTTTTGGGCGTTATTCCTGAAAGCGCACAGATTATGCAAGCGGCGGCAAACGGTGTGCCGCTGGCTGAAAAATGCAAAGAAAAGCAGGTGTTTCGCCATATTGCGGCGCGCATTTGCGGCGAGGAAGCACCGCTTATCATTCGCTGAAAACAGACCGAAAGGAATGACTATATAGATGAATATAGCTATTATCGCGCACGATTCCAAAAAGGAACTGATGGTGCAGTTTTGCATTGCGTATTGCCGCGTGCTTTCGCAGCATTCGCTGCTTGCCACAGGCACTACCGGCAAATTTGTATCCGAGGCCACAGGCCTTTCCATCCAGCGCTTTTTACCGGGCTCGCACGGTGGCGACCAGCAGATTGCTGCGCGCATTGCGTGCAACGAAATCGATTTGCTGCTCTTCTTCCGCGACCCGATTAGTGCAAAGCCGCACGAGCCCAATGAAATGAATTTGCTGCGCCTTTGCGATGTGCACAATATCCCCATCGCCACCAATATTGCCACCGCCGAGGTGCTCATTCACGGGCTTGAGCGCGGCGATTTAGATTGGCGCAATATTGTAAATCCGGGCCGCCTGTAAGGGCTGTACGGGCAGGGCGCAAAATGCGGCGGTGCGATGGCTTGCGCTTACAGTAGCGGCGGCGCTACTCTTTCGCGCCTACAATAGCTGGCGGTGCTGGCGGGCTTGCGCTTTAAATGCAAGCGCTTGTAAAAGCTTTAAATGGCCTGTAGTGCCGATGCTTTTCACGCTGGGCAGCGCAAATGCAAACGCTTTTCATAAACGATAAAAACGCGGCATCGTAACAACGTTTGTTGTTACGATGCCGCGTTTTGTGTTTGCGTGTATCAGCGCCGCCAAGTGCAGGGGCAAAACAGCTATTTTAGGCTGTTTAAATGGCGCTCGATTTCGTTGTCTATTTCGGTGAGAGGGGCCTGCTTCATCACGCCGCCAATATTAAAGGCAACCATTGGCATGCCATATACAATGCAGGAATCCTTGTCCTGCCCGATTGTGTACGCGCCTGCCTTGCGCATGGCCAGCATGCCTTTTGCGCCGTCGGAGCCCATGCCCGTTAAGATTACGCCAAGCGCACGGTTTTTGGCCGTTTCCGCTACCGAATCAAACAACACGTCCACAGACGGGCAATGCCCGCTTACCTTGTCGCCGCGCTTACTGGTAACGTAATAGCCGCGTGCATCCTTCGCAAGGCGCAAATGAAATTCACCCGCGCCGATAATGATTTTGCCGGTTTCTACGCGGTCGCCGTCCTCGGCCTCTTTTACTTGCATTTTGCAGTGCTTATCAAGGCGCTCGGCATACATTTTGGTAAAGCCCGCGGGCATATGCTGCACAATCACGATGCCGGGCGTTGTGGGCGGTAAATCGCGCACAACCTCCAAAATAGCTTCTGTGCCGCCAGTGGATGCGCCAATGGCAATTACCATATTGTCTACGCTGCGCGTAAAAGCAATATTATGCTTTGGCATAGCCGTCAGCGTGGGCGCGGCGCTTTTTTGCCCAACCTTTGCAATGGAGCCGATTTTGATTTTCACCACAAGCTCGCGGATAAAGCTGGTTAATTCCTCAGGGGAATTGACCAGCGGTTTTTTTACAAAATCTACCGCGCCGGCATCCAGCGCGTCAAGCGCGCTAATGGGCGCAGACGACACAACCACTACAGGCATTGGGCGAATCGGCATCAGCTTTTTTAAGAACTGGATGCCGTTCATTTTTGGCATTTCCACGTCCAATGTTAATACATCGGGGGAAAGCTCTTCAATTTTTTTCATCGCGTCGTCCGCGTCGGAAGCGGTGCCAACAATGTCCAGCATCGAATCCGCACCAAGACGCGAGGAAAGCACTGTGCGGAACATAATGGAATCGTCCACCACAAGGACACGCACTTTTTTAGGGTTTAGCATGAACTATTTTCCGCCCCTTCTTTGATAAATTGCCGGTTGTATATAGGAATAACGCGTAGTATCCTTTGCCACGCTTTCGGAATGGCCGATAAATAGAAAACCCGTATCGGCAGTGCAATCATAATATTTTTCCACAAGCTTTTGCTTTGTGGGCGCATCAAAGTAAATCATCACATTGCGGCAAAAAATCAAATCAAACGGATGCTTGAAATGGAAAGGCTCCATCAGATTAATCACCTTAAAAATAACCTCTTTGCGTATGCGCTCGCACACTTGATAGGTGCCGTCTTTTAAATCAACAAAATATTTGCTGCGCCACTCGGGGGAAATGTCTTTGATTTCCTCGGTGGTGTAAATGGCACGCTTGGCTTTATCCAGCACATTCATCGAAATGTCAGAGGCAAGAATTTGCGTGTTCCATTCCTTTTTGCGATTGCCAAAATAGGCATCGATGGCCATTGCCATCGTGTATGGCTCTTGCCCAGAGGAGCAACCCGCGCTCCATAAATACAGCACCTTGTTTGTATGCGTGCGCTCAAAAAAAGGCAAAACCTTTTGCGTCATAAAGTCAAAATGCTCGTTTTCGCGCATAAAATAGGTGTAGTTGGTGGTAAGCTTGTTAATCAGCGTGGTTACCTCGTTGCCCGTTTTGTCGGCAAACAAAAAGTCCATATACTGGCGAAACGTGGTAAAGCCGTGCGCGGTCAAAATATTAGACATGCGCCCTTCAATCAAAATGCGCTTCTTGGAAAGGTCGATGCCGTAATTTTTATGTACAAAGGTAACAAGGTCCTGAAATTCCCCGTCGGTTAGTTTCAGCAAAGCGCGTTCTCCTCTCGTGGCGTAATATGTGTTTGTCATAATCGGGCAAAGCGCAATGCTTTATGCGATATGCGGCGGTGCTTCCGTTTCGTCCGCAAGAAACTTGGCGCAATCCAAATTTAAAATCAGCTTATTGCCCACCTTAGATACGGAAGATAGATATTTATTGGTGTTGACATTGGAAAACTCGGGCAGCGGCGAGAGATTATCAGAAGAAAAGCCCACTACCTCGGACACCGAATCGGCGATCAGCCCAACCAGCGAATCCTGCCAGCTGATAACGATAATGCAGGTGCGCTCGTCATATGCGCGCTGTGGCATGCCGATTTTGCGGCGCACGTCAATCACAGGCACGGTGCGCCCGCGCAAATTGATAATGCCCTGAATGTATGTGGGGATGCCGGGCACGTTTGTGATGTTTTGCACGCTGATTATTTCAATGACATGTATCAGCTCTACACCATAGGTGGCTTCGCCGATGAAAAACGTGAGATATTTACCGTCAAGGTCATCGTCTACGGCGATGACGCTGTTCATATTGCTTTCATCCATTTTCAATCATTCCTTTCCTGCAAAATGCTAGAAATTGTTTAGCATACTGTTTACATCCAAAATCAAGCTGATAGAGCCGTCGCCCATAATGGTGCAGCCCGCAAGGCCAAAGCCCTTAATGTCGTATCGGCCCAGAAAAGCGGGGAACGGCTTTACCACAACCTGCTGTTCGCCCAAAAGCTGATCCACAAAAAGGCATGCGGCCTTATGCTCGTTTTCTACTAAAATAAAGATGCCGTCCTCCAGCGTTTCAATGGCGTTGTCTACGCTGTAGATGCGGTGCAAGCGAATAACGGGATAACAATCGCCGCGCAGCATCACCATTTCGGCGCCCTCGGTGTCGATAATCACGTCGATTTCGTCCGACAGCTTAAAGGTTTGCTTGATAGAGGTGATGGGCACCGTGTAGGTTTCGCCCGATACCGCCACTTCCATGCCGTCTACAATCGCCAGCGTTAAGGGGATTTTGATGGTAAAGGTGGTGCCCACATTGGGCTTGGATTCCACGCTGATAACGCCGTTCACCTTTTCCAGGTTTTTGCGCACAACGTCCATGCCAACGCCACGGCCCGAAAACTCGGTTACCACTTCGTTTGTGGAAAAGCCGGGCAGCATAATCATATTAAAGATTTCTTTTTCGGTGTATTCTTTTTCGCCTTTGGTTAAAATGCCGTTTTTCTTGGCCTTTGCCAAAATGCCCGCGGCATTCAGCCCGCAGCCGTCATCCACCACGGTAATTACAATCTCGCCGCCCACATTATTGGCCGCCAGTGTAATTTTGCCCTCCTCGGGCTTGCCCAGCGCGCGGCGCTGCTCGGGCGATTCAATGGCGTGGTCCATCGCGTTGCGAATCATGTGCATAAACGGATCGGCCAGCACGTCATTGATGGTTTTGTCCACCTCGGTGTCGCCGCCGATGGTTACAAGCTCTACTTCTTTGCCCAGCTTTTTATTCATGTCGCGCACAATGCGGTTCATCTTTTGGAACACACCCGACAGCGGCACCATGCGGATAGACATCACAATGTCCTGCAATTGGTCGGTCAGCTTGCGCAATTGGCGTGTGGATTTATTAAAGCTTTCTAAGTTCATGTGCTTCAGTTCGGGATTGTTTGCCACCATCGATTCCGCAATCACAATCTCGCCCATTACGTCCATCAGCTGATCCAGCTTTGTTTGATTCACGCTGATTAAGCTTTGCTTGCCAGAGCGCGCGGCCCCGCCGCCTGCGGCGGCATCGGCAGGCTCTAGCATGTCGCCGGCCATTGGCACTGTGCCTGCGGGCGCGGCGGCCTCAGGGGAGGCTGTAGCTGCTTTCGGCGCGTCGGGCGCAACGCTTTCACTATTGCGCACGGGCTCCTCGCCGTCTATGTATTCGTAAGATAAAATATTGGTGGAGTTTTCAATAATATTATAAATATGCTCCAGCGGAAGCGAGGTTTTGAATTTGATTAAAAAGCCGTTTTTGATAAGGTCGGGGCAAAGCGCGGAATTGGATTCGGGGTTTTCCGGCTCGCTTGCAAGATAATCGCAATCGTCCTTCAGCTGCGTAAGCAGCATGAACGCGCGAATATTTTCCATTTGGCAGCCTTCTTCAAAAAACACGCGAATGCGATGCAATTCCTCGGTTTCGTCGTCAAAAGAGGGCGCTTGCGGCTCGCTTTGCACAATTTCGGGCGCTTTCTCGGGCGCCGCCTGTGTGGCGGGCGCGCTTAACGGGCTGCCGCTTTTCAGCGCTGCAACCACGCCGCTAATCTGCGCTGTCAGCGCAGAGGAATCCGCGGGCTGGTAATCGGTGTTTTGTTGGATGGATTCCACTTCACTTTTTAAGAAATCCGACGATTGAAACAGCAAATCAAAAATAGGCTCGCTGTTAGCCCCCTTCATCTTGGCAGGGTCTTCACGCACAAGGAAAAACATGTCCTCCATGTGGTGGGCAAGCTCTGATACGCTGGTAAGGCCCATCATTGCCGAGGAGCCTTTAATGGTGTGCATAATACGGAAAATTTCGTTGATGCTGTCGTCCGACATGCTTTTGCTTTTTTCGCTTGAAAGTAAAATCTCGTCAAGCTGCTCTAGCAATGTAGTGGTTTCATAAATGAAAATCTCTACCATCGGTTCCATGCTGCTGTCAAAAACGCTCATACTTTTAACCGTTCCTTTCTCGGGGAATTGCGACATGCTTCGCGCATAAAATGCACACGCATGAAACATGGCTTTTCTTTGCCAAATGCCAATGCCACAAAACCCGGCTTGAAAACAAAGCGTTCAAGCCTTCACCCGCTAACATAATTTACGCTGAAATACCGTTACAAAACGCAATTGTTTTCGGCATAAAGTGAAAACAATTGCAGCTAATTGCATTATAGCATTTATTATTCTGCTTTGCAAAATAATTTGACAAATTTTATGCTATTTATGAATTATTTTAAAAAAGCAGTTGATTTTCACCAAAACAAGACGATATAATCATTATGGAGTACTAACATTATTTATAGGAACGGAGGGCTTTACGGCTTGGCAGATTTATTAAAAATCAGCACCCCGCTATTAGACAAAACACCGATACAGCCCTCAAAGCAGCCGGCGGCGGACCCCAGCGTTCCGTTTCAGCTGACAGAGCTTGCAAAGGTTATTAAAACCGACCCGCAAAACTCGCTTTTACAGCAAAACAACGGCATGGTGCCAAAGGACGAAATGCCGTCGATTTTAATGAATTTGCTGAAAGATCCATCCGTGACGGTGGGCTTTTTGAAGAATATCTTCATGCTTGAGGAAATCATCAGCCTGCTGCCTGTAAACAATACCACCCTAACGCAGGAAATTGAGCAATTATTTGCCCAGCTTTTGGTGCCGCCCGAGGGCATTGCCGCAGAGCTTGTGCGTCAGGAAACAGCATCCAGCTCCTTTAAAGGCGAGCTGTTTGATTTTTTGCGCAATATCTTAAAGGATATGCCCAAGCCCGAAATGCGCTTTGCCGTGTCCAATCTCTTGAAAAGCCTGAACGGGCAGCGCACGCGCGCGTCCATTTTGCAATCGGTAGCAAACAGCCTCGGCTTTCTGTCGGAAAACTTGTCGGGCAATGCCAATTTAAGCGAAAAGTTGCAGCAGCTGGCGGTAGCGCTGCGCTTGCCAGATGCACCGGCCGCGTTTACGCCGCTGAAAGACGAGATTCTCGCTGCGTTAAAAGAGGTGCAGGACAGTATTTTATATACGCCCAAGCTGCAAAAAATTGTGCCGTTGATTATCTATAATCTCTCGCGCTTTCAAGACAATCCCGATTTTTTAAACGAAGCCGTGGGCACGCTGATATCGGCGCTGGATGGCGAGGAGCAAAAAGAGCTGGTTAGCGCGCTTTTGCGAAAAGAAATTTTGCTTTCGCCGGGCAAAAACGCCGTGCCCTCTAAGGTGATGGACGTTATTGCCAAGATTATCGGGCGCGAGGCCGCCGAGGAAGAGCTTTCGCTTTTGGGCGCGGAAAAGCTGGAAAAAATTGTGCACAGCCTTTTGTCGTCCCCATGCAATTACACGCCGCTTTTGCATTTTATCATTCCGGTGGAATACGAGGATATGCGCTCGTTTGCCGAGCTTTGGGTAGACCCAAACAGCGAGGAAGCCAAAATGGCAGGCGCCGGCGACGATTGCATCCATGTGCTGGTGGTGTTTGACGTGGAGGGCATTGGCCGTTTTGAGGCAGAGCTGTTTACAAAGGGCATGAGCATGGTGCTTTCGCTGCTTTGCCCCGAGGCGTATTTGCCCGCGTTTAAGGGCCTTGAAACAACGCTTGCACGCGTTGTTGGCACCACGGGCTACACCTTGCGCGAAACCAGTATCGGTAAGCTGGAACGGCAGCGTTCGCTGATGGACGTGTTTAAAACATTGCCGTATAAAAGGACGGGTATTGATGTCAAAATCTAATAAAAAAGCAAAGGCTGTTGCCTTGCGCTATCAAGAGGATACCGACGCGGCGCCCGTAGTGATTGCATCGGGCTATGGCACCATTGCAGAAAAAATCGTGACCATTGCAGAGCAAAAGGGCATACCTGTTTTTCGGGATGATTCGGCTGCTTCGCTGATGTGCATGCTGGAGGTGGGGCGCAGCATCCCGCCGGAGCTATACGAGGCAGTGGCGGCGATTTATATGCAAATTTTGCAAATAGCAGGCGATATCAAGCATTATTCGTCCGTGGCACTGCCGCAGGAACAAGCAAGCAATATCGATAAGCTGCGCGCGCAGATTGCGGCACGCGGCGAGCAGATGCCCGACACACAAGAGCAGATTTTGCCATAAGCGCGCGGTTTATAAAACAATTTTCGCAAACCGCAAGACAAAAGCAGCGGAAAATGGTATAATAACAACGGAGTTGTTATTATTGGCCATGTGGCTCTGCCACGGCCATTTAAATCAAAAGCGCCCGCCAAAGGCGGATGCGCAATTATACCATATCCTGCGGATATGGTATAATAACCACACAGTGGTTATTATACCTTGATGTCCCCACTCGCAGAGCTCGGGGATGACAATTATACATATCCCCACTCCCATAGCGCAGGCCTGCAATATGCAAAAAACAATGTTTTACATGCGAAGCTTAAAGATGCCTATCATAGCACTATTTGCAATGGATGCGCCAGCCGCCTTGCAGATAGCGTGTCTTTGTTTTTCCCATTCGGATACAGAAAGGGCGCTTTGAAATGGAAAGCAATTATGTTTTGAAAAACTATATGCTGGAGCTAATAGAGCTGGCATTGCCCAAATTTTTGGAGCATTATGAAAAAGAGCACGGCAATGTGCTGTCTACACCGCTGCTGATTTTGCAAGTGAAGGCCGAGGCACTCAACCGTTTGCCCGCTATGTATGTCACCACCAAAAAAGGTGAAGTATATGGCGAATACAGTATGCGCGTGCTGCAAAAGCAGGCAGATTTAACAAAGGCGCTGTATCAAGCCGCCGAGGTGGTGCTGGGGCAGCAATAGCGCGCTTTTATCCAATGGCACAAGTAGTGTGCCCTATTAAAATGCCAGGAGGCCAAGATGCGTTCCCAAGAAAATGAATTTATCGGTGCAATGTGTGAAATTAAATCGCTATCCAATGATTTGCTGGCGGTTGGTATTATCGGTGTGATGGATGAGCTGGAGGGCACCTTAGATGTTTTGCCGCAAGAGGGCGAAGCGCTGATGACCCTGCCGTACAATAATCCCGTGAAGCTGGTTACCTATTTACCCAAATCGGGCTTTCGCCTGCTTTTGGGGCGGGTATATCTCTCCTCGGGCGCTTTTTTGCGCCTTGTTGATGTTGGCTCAGAGCAAACCAGCGAGCGCAGACAGTATTTCCGGCTGAATGTAGAGCGCAAAGCCGAGCTTTTGGTGCCCAACACAAACGAAAACGAGGAAGCGCAAACCGGCGAGGCAATCGAGGTGGACATTAAGGACGTAAGCCTCGGGGGCATTCGCATTCTTTCAAAACAGGTTTTTGAGCCAAAGGATCAATTTTCGGCGTCTTTTGTACTGCTTGAACGCAAAATCGAGCTGATGTGCGAAGTGTGCCGCGAAATTTTTATGGATTCCACCAAACCCGGAGAACATCAATATGGCTGCCGCTTTATCAATGTGTCGGAGCGCCAGCTGGATCGCCTTTGCGGCGATTTATTTGAATTGCAGCGCATGCAAATCCGCAAAAAAAAGCGGCATTTGGATTAGCCGCAATATCCTGTAACAACGAGTGTTTAGGAGGCTTTACGCAATGGACATGCCCGAAAAAGAATATGCAAAGCAAAATTCTGTTTTCGCTTTAGACATCGGCACGCGCAGCATTATCGGCGTGGTGGGCTACAGCGAAAACGGCCTTTTTCATATAGAGGCACTGGAAGCGATGGAGCATCCCAAGCGCGCTATGCTCGATGGGCAAATCGAGGATATCAACGCGGTGGCGGCCGTTGCCAATATTGTGAAGCTGGCTTTAGAGGAGCGCATTGGCAGAACGCTTAATAAGGTGTGTGTGGCGGCGGCAGGGCGCGCGCTGCGCACGGTGGAGGCTGCCTTTTCGGTGGAGCTGCCTGCGGGCGGCCCCGTTACCGAGGAAACCATTTATGCGCTGGAAATGGGCGCTGTGTCGAAAGCGGCCGATGATATCCGCAGCTGCGCCGAGGGCGAAAGCCTTTTCTGCGTGGGGCATTCTGTAGCGCGCTATTATGTGGACGATTACGCCTATTCCACCATTTTGGATCACAAGGGCAAAACCGCAAAGGCAGAAATTATCGCCACCTTTTTGCCCGCCGAGGTGGTAAACAGCCTGGAAGCCGCCATGAAAAAAATTGGCCTTTCGATTGAGTTTTTAACGCTGGAGCCGATTGCCGCGATGAACGCGGTGATCCCGCCCGAATTGCGTTTATTAAATCTTGCGCTGGTGGATATCGGCGCGGGCACCTCGGACATTGCCGTGTGCGACGGCGGCACGGTGGCGGCCTACACGATGGCCACCGTTGCGGGCGACGAAATTACCGAAGCATTAATTAAACAATATTTGGTGGATTTTGAAACAGCAGAAAAAATGAAATTTGCCATTGCAAAAAACGAAGCGGAAATTGCATTTCGCGATATTTTGGGCTTCGACTATGCATTGCCGCAAGAAGAATTGCTGCAAACCTTGCGCCCTGCGCTGGAAAATTTGGCCGATATTATCAGCGAAAAAATTATTGAGGTGAACGGCAAAGCGCCGTCCGCTGTGTTTTTGGTGGGTGGTGGCGGCAAAACCCCGCTTTTGTGCACGTTGGTGGCAAATCGCCTTTCGCTAGACGAGCGCAAGGTGGCCATTGGCGGTAATAATTTTATGAAAAAGCTGGCGGTTGGGCGCGAGGAAGCCTTTGGGCCCGAATATGCAACGCCGCTGGGCATTGCGCTTACGGCGCTAAGTTCGGGGCAATATAAGGGCTTTGATGTGTTTATCAATGGCGAAAAGCGCCATCTTTTGCGCACGGGCACGCTGGCGATGATGGATGTGCTGCTGCTTTGCGGGTACACCTATAGCGATGTAATGGGCAAAAGCGGGCAAAACCTGCACTTTGCAGTGGACGGCGAGCGCCGCATTTTGCGCGGCGGCCTTTTGCAGCCCGCATCCCTAGCGCTAAACGGCGAAGTGGTGGGCATTTCGGCGCAGGTGCGCTCGGGCGACAGCATTCATATTTTGCCTGCGGTGCAGGGCGAAGACGCACAGCTGCATTTAGGCGATTTATTGCCCGATTATCATAAAATTAGCGTAGAATTTATGGATAAAACGGTTTTTGCTGGCGCGTACGCCGAGGTAAACGGCCACGTGGAGGATGCAGACGTATCGGTGCAAAACGGCGATTCCATTCGCCTTGTGCACATCGCCACATTAGGCGATTTACTTAAGCACATAGGCGCTGGCGAATATGCGCAATATGATATAAACGGGCTTGCCGCTTCGCAGGATATGCCGCTTGGCGACGGCGATTTTATCACGCTGCACGAGGCGCACGAGGCGCAAAGCGCAAGCGCGCAGGATGCTGTGCCATATGCGCCGCAAAGCGATTTTCAAGACGATGCGCTGTTTGAAGCGCCGCTGTTTGCGCCGCAGCTGGGCGCATTGACCGCAGAGGAATTAAGCCACTTGCACAGTGCAGATGCGGCGCTGCCCGCGGATATTGCCGCGCTTTTGGGGCTTGATGTGCAAGAAAGCGCAGTGCAAAATGCAAGCGCCGCGCCGCACAGTGCGCCAGCTGCACAAAATGATGCGCAGCAACAGGTTATTGCATCAGCACAGCAGGATGCCATGCCGCCGTATATCGAAACGCAAAGCCCGATTGCGCTGCAAAACGTGCAGAATACCGAGGAATTTTATGCCATTCCTCGCAAAAAATACGAGCCGGTTTTCCCCTCGTCTGCAAAAGTAGATATGCCGACTGCCACTGCGCAGGATAGCGCACCCGCAGAATCACCATACAATAGAACTGCATATGCGCAGGATAGCGCATCCGCAGAAGCGCCATACAATACGACTGCATACGCGCAGGAAAACGCATTTGCAGAAACACCATACAGTGCACCCGAAGATGCGGCATATCGTGCGCCCACGCCACAGCTTGCGCCCAGCTGGCAGCCGCCAGAGCCGATGTTTTCCCCCGAGCCGCTTTTGATGCAAGAGGCCGATTTGCGCGCCGTTAGCATCACGCTGAACGGGCAGCCACTCACCTTGCCTGCGCGCGAGGGCGGCGTGCCGTACTTGTTTTTGGACATGCTAACGCTTGCGGACATCGACCCTTCAAAGCCGCAAGGCGATATCGAGCTTTTGCTCAATGGGCGTGATGCCTCGTTTTTAGAGCGCATTCATTCGGGCGATTCGGTGCAAATCGCGTGGACAAGGCGAAATACATAAATGTAAACGATAGAATGCAATGTATCGAATGTAGAAATGGCACCGCCTAATTTTTACAGGGTATGCTTTGCATTTTATTGCATTTAGTCTGATGGCCGCGGCAAAGCCACATGCCATTTCATAAAACAGGTTTACTGCTTTATTCAAAAAAAGGGGGGTCGCTGTGCCAATCAAAAAAAATGATGCGCTGCGTTACATTGCCAATTTAATTGGTCTGGCGGCGCTTTCCTATTTTGCAACATATTATTTTTTGCGATTACCGGCGCAGCTGGTGCTAACGCTGTTTCATAAAAGCGCCACACTGCAAAACCCCATTGCCGTGCCCGAATGGGTGATGGCACTAATCAATTTAGTGCTTACGCAAGCGCCGCTTGCGCTGGCCTGTGCGGTTTTATATTTTGGGCGCATGCCGCATGCGCGCCCGCGCCTTTCGTTTGCGCGGCCTCGCGATGCGCGGCTTTGGCTGTTTACGCCTGTTTTTTTGGGGTTTGGGCTTTTGTGCAATATCATCACTACCTTGTTTGCCCGCTTTTTATCACAGGCCACCGCCTACACACCGCCCGCGCCAGGCGCTTTGCCCGATAGCGCGGGGGCGCTGGGCATTTATTTTATTGCGCTTTGCGTGGTGCCCGCCGTATTGGAAGAAATTTTGGTGCGCGGGCTGATGCAAGGGATGCTGGTGCGGTACGGGCCGTGGTTTGGCATTATTGTGTCGTCGGTGCTGTTTACGCTTTTGCACACCAATATTGTGTCGATGCCGGGCATTTTTGCATTGTCTTTGGTGCTGGGGCTTTGCGCATGGTGCACAGGCTCGATTTTGCCGGGCATGATTTTACATTTTTGCAATAATGTTGTGGCGTTTTTTATCACGCTTACCCAGCAAAAAGCCGATTTTGCGCCCATGCGCGCAATGACGGTGTATTTGATAATTGTGATTACGGTGGCGGCGTTTTTGTGCTTGGCGCTGATTATTACGGGCAAAATCCATCAAAGCATTGCGCCGGTGCCGCATTTTCATGACCCGAAAAATCGGCAAAGCCGTTTTGAACGGCTGGTTACTGCCCCTGTGTTTTTGGGCGCAATGGTTTTTTTAACACTGCGGGCGCTTATGCCGCTGTTTTTTGCGCCAAAATAAAGATAAAGGTTTGGAGCTTAGATGAAAGAAGATATTCGTTTTATGCGCCTTGCACTGGAAGAAGCGCAAAAGGCCGCCGAGGAAGGCGAGGTGCCGATTGGTGCTGTGGTGGTGCGCGATGGCATCGTGATTGCCAGCGCACATAATACGCGCGAACGGCAAAAAAACGCCACGCATCACGCCGAACTTTTGGCCATTGATGCGGCGTGTAAAGCGCTGGGCGGATGGCGGCTGTGGGAATGCGATTTATATGTAACGTTAGAGCCGTGCCCAATGTGCGCCGGCGCCATTATCAACAGCCGTGTGCGCCGTGTGGTTTACGGCGCAAAAGACGCAAAGGCCGGATGCTGCGGCAGCGTGGCCGATTTATTTGCCATGCCGTTTAATCACGCGCCATTGGTGCAAAGCGGCGTTTTGGCCGAGGAATGCACGGCTTTGCTGCAAGCGTTTTTTGTAAAGCTGCGCGAAAAAAGGCAGAAATACGCGGCAGAGTAAGGCTTTGCACGTAGGCAAAATTGCGAAAAACATGCACACAAAAAGCGGCACGGCCCGCAAGAGGAGGAATGGTATACAGATGTTTAAAACGGCACTGGTAACGGGCGCTTCCCGCGGGATTGGCGCTGCCATTGCAAAGGCGCTGGCGCAAAAGGGCTTGCAGGTGGCCATCTGCTGCCACCAAAACACCGAAAAGGCACAGGCACTGAGCAATCATTTAAACGCCGAGGGCGGCCATACTGCCGTGTTTGCGGCCGATTTAACCGATTTGTCGCAGATTGCGGCGCTGTTTTCGGCGGTGGAAGAACGGTTTGGCGGCGTGGATATTCTTATCAATAACGCGGGCATTGCGCAGCAAAAGCTGTTTACGGATATCACCGAGGCGGATTTTGATGCGGTGATGAACGCCGATTTTAAAAGCGCGTTTTTCGCAACGCAGCGCGCGCTGCCGCATATGCTGCGCCAAAAGGCGGGGCGCATTATCAATATCGCTTCCATGTGGGGCGAGGTGGGCGCGTCGTGCGAGGTGCACTATTCGGCGGCAAAGGCCGCGCTGATTGGCTTTACAAAAGCACTTGCCAAAGAAGAAGCGCCCAGCGGCATCACGGTGAACTGCGTGTCACCGGGCGCTGTAAACACTGATATGCTGGGCAATTTAACCGATGCCGACAAAGCGGCATTGATACAAGAAACGCCGCTTTTGCGCTTGGGCGAAGGGGCGGATATCGCCGCAGCGGTGGCTTTTCTTGCAAGGGAAGACACGGGCTTTATCACAGGGCAGGTGCTGGGCGTAAACGGCGGGCTTGTGATTTAACAAATTTTGGGGTACAATACTAGTAGTATTCTCATAGTATCCATTGCGCGTAAAGCGCAAAATCATTTTGCGGCAAACGGGTAAAGGCAAAGCCGCATGGATTTGTAAAAGCGGGGGCTTTATGGGCGCGTGGCGCGCTTGATTTGCAAAAAGGTTTGCAAATAAAGAACGAAGTTTTGCTATACGCGCCGTGCCCACGAAAAAAGCGCCCACACGGGCAAGGCTTGTAAAAGCCATTAAGAAAGGAATGGAAGCAGTATGATTATTACAAAAGACAGCATTATCGGTGATGTATTGGATGCATACCCCGATTCGGCAGAGCTTTTTTCGGCCATTGGCATGCATTGTCTGGGCTGCCCGTCTGCGCGCGGCGAAAGCATTGAAGAGGCCTGCTATGTGCACGGGCAGGACGCAGCGGTACTGGTGGAAAAGCTGAATGCAAAGCAAAACGGATAATTTGGCGCTGTGCGCAAACGAAGCGCAGCCCGCATTGCCCCATCTGGACGCACGCCTTGCGGCGGCAGCCGCGTATGTGCGCGCAGGGGCAGTGGCGGCGGATATCGGATGCGACCACGGCAAGCTGGCGGTGGCGCTTTCGGCAAAATGCAAACAGGTGATTGCAGTGGACGCGCGCCAAGCGCCCCTTGCAAACGCCGAGGCTTGCGTGCGCAAATACAAGGCGCAAAACGTGCAGTGCCGCCTCGGCGACGGCCTAGCGGCGCTTTGCGAAAACGAGGCAGACACCATCATTGTGGCGGGGCTTTCCGCACAAAGCATCTGCGATATTATGGCGGGAGCCGCATGGGTAAAAAACACAGGCTGTCGCTTTATTTTTATACCCGCCACAAAGCATCGCGTGCTGCGCGAATATTTGTGGCGCGAGGGCTTTGCAATTTTAGATGAAACCATTGCCTTTGCAGCGCGGCGTTTATATACCGTGCTGCACTGCGCTTATACAGGCACACCGCGCGTGCCCACGGCGCTGGAATGCGTGCTGGGCAAAGCGCATGGGCCACATGCGCAGGCATATTTTGCAGCCGAGGCCGGCAAATTACGGCGCGAAGCGCAAGGCGCAGAAAATGCGCAAGAGCTGCTGATGCTGGCAAACGCGGTGGAAAAGGCAGCTTCGGCATGCTGCCATATGGAATGACCAATCAATCAAGGAAAAGGATTTTATGTATATGAAAGAATTAATCATGGCCTATCAAGGCGAAATGGCGCTTAAGGGCTTAAACCGCGCCACTTTTGAATCGGTGCTGGGCAAAACGATGCGCCGCCGCCTGAAAAGCCTGGGGCATTTTAAAATTTACAAAGCGCAGTCCACCATGTATGCCGAGGGCGACGAGGGCGTGGATATGGACGAGGCTTTTCGCCGTGTGAAAAAAATATTTGGCATTGCGGCGGTAAGCCGCGCCGCTGTATGCGAAAAGGATTTTGCCGCAATTTGCGACACGGCCTGTGTGTATCTGCAAAGCCGGCTGGAGGGCGCAAAAACCTTTAAGGTCAGCGCAAAGCGCGCGGATAAAACCTTTGCGATGGACAGCATGGAAATTGCAAGAGAACTTGGCGGCGTGCTGCTGGAGCGCTTTTCGCATTTGCGCGTGGATGTGCATAACCCCGATGTAAACGTAACCGTAGAGGTGCGCGATTATGCGGCCTATGTGCATGCCGGTAAGGAGCCGGGCGCAGGCGGCCTGCCGGTATCTACCTCGGGCAAGGCGGCCATTTTGCTTTCGGGCGGTATCGACAGCCCCGTGGCGGCTTATATGATGGCAAAGCGCGGCCTTTCGCTGTGCGGCGTGCATTTTGCAAGCCCCCCCTATACCAGCGAGCGCGCACGCATGAAGGTGATGACGCTGGCACAGCAGCTTACCTATTACACGGGCAATATGAATGTGTATGTGGTGCCCTATACAAAGCCGCAGGAATATATCCGCGACAACGCAAACCCCGAGCTTTTCACGGTGCTGATGCGCCGCAGCATGATGCGCATTGCGCGCATTTTGTGCGAAAAAGAGGGGGCCACAGCGCTAATTACAGGCGAAAGCCTGGCGCAGGTGGCAAGCCAAACGCTGGCGGCGCTGGCGTGCACGGATGCCGCGCAGGATTTGCCTGTGTTGCGCCCTGTAATTGGCATGGATAAAACCGAAATTACCGATATCGCACGTAAAATTGGCACGTTTGAAACCAGCATTTTGCCTTTTGAGGATTGCTGCACCATCTTTACCCCGCCGCATCCGAAAACAAAGCCCTCTTTGGACGAAATTTTGCGTGAGGAAGAAAAAATGCCGCTTTTGCGCGCGCTGGAAGAAGCGTGCGCCGCGGAAACCCCGATGGAAAAAGTGACGCTGGATGCGATGCTGCAAGAATAGCAAGGCGTATAGATAAATAACGCGCATAGATAAACAAAGCGCATAAATAATGTGCAAAAATGACCAAAGCGCACAGATATGCAAGGGGCATAGAAAGGACGCGTGCAGCGATGAAAGCAGAAATTATTTGCGTTGGCACAGAGCTTTTGCTGGGCGATATTGTGAATACCAATGCGCAGTTTTTAAGCCGCGAGCTGGCCGCGCTTGGCATCGATGTATACTATCAAAGCGTGGTGGGGGATAAT
>RRZU010510555.1_pt1 | contig 50789 bp, 46 predicted proteins | sample 2165561 | NCBI WGS metagenome assembly RRZU01 (sample SAMN10456909, study PRJNA506462) | wastewater metagenome | isolation source: wastewater sludge | place: USA: Moscow, Idaho | reverse complement strand
CGCGGTTACGCACAAATAATGGGCAGTTGAGCTGCGCCTCAAGATTTTTAATCCGTGCAGTGACTGTGGTTTGGGTGACACACAGCTGTTCTGCCGCAGCAATAAAGCTACCACAGCGCACTATGGCTAAAAATGTGCGGGCCAGTTCGATATCCATTACAACAATAACCACCTTATATGCTGTGCAATCGGTATATTCGCAGTTTAAGTGCCAAAATCACAACGTCAAACCATCCTTACGATACACTCTATACGACACCCAAGACAGACTTAGCCTAGGGAACTGGCACACTGTCTAACGGTCGATTAATATGGTGTTAAGTTGATTCACTACCCCTACTGTTCTCGGAGTTTATGATGCGCAATTTGCTTATGTCAGCTGTTTTGGTAGGCGCCAGCCTATTGGGTTCTACCGTGTTTGCGCAAGAAGCCGTAGAAGGCCGTCACTATGCGGTTTTAAGCAGCCCTGTACCCGTTGCTCAGCCTGAAAAAATCGAAGTGGTTGAGCTATTTTGGTATGGCTGCCCACATTGCTATCAACTCGAAGCAACGATTAATCCCTGGTCAGCAGCACTGCCAGAAGATGTAAACTTTGTGCGTGTACCCGCCATGTTTGGTGGTATCTGGAACTTGCATGGTCAACTGTTCTATACCTTAGAAAACTTAAAAGTTGATGAAGCGGTCCACAACAGTATTTTTAATGCCTTACACAACCAAGGCCGTAAGCTGTCATCAATGAATGAGATCACTCAATTTGTAGCGACTCAAGGTGTTGATAAAGATACTTTTGTAAAAACCTGGAATTCGTTCAGTGTTAAAAGCCAAATGGAAAAAGCTAAAAAACTGGCCGTGGCTTATCAAATCAGCGGTGTACCTGCCGTGGTGATTAACGGTAAATACCGTTTTGATATCGGTATGGCTGGCGGTTTACAACAAACTGTTGATGTGGCTGATGTGCTGATCGAAAAAGAACGTCAAGCAAAATAGGATATTGCCGTGCTAACGCTACCGCGCTTTAGTCAAGAACGCTCGATGATCACTTGCGATGCTAATCATAATGAGTTGTGCAGCCCCGATGTTGTGCCGCGTAATGAGCAACGCATTCGTTTATTGAGCTTTAACATCCAAGTGGGCATCACCACCAGCGCCTATCGGCACTATGTGACGCGCAGCTGGAAACACTTGATTCCGCACCAGGAGCGTTATCGTAATTTAGAAAAAATCGGCTTTTTGTTGGGTGACTATGACATTGTTGCCCTCCAAGAAGCCGATGGTGGCAGCTTACGCTCAGGCAATATCAACCAAGTGCAACAGCTGGCACAGTTGGGTAATTTTCCCTACTGGTACCAGCCGCGCAATCGTAACTTAGGGCCCTTTGCGCAGCACAGCCATGGTTTGCTCACGCGCTTTGAACCACAACGTTTAGAAGATCATCCGCTACCAGGCCCATCCGGTCGTGGTGCGATTTTGGCGCAGATTGGCGACGGCGATGACGCTATTGCTGTGGTGTCTATGCACCTCGCTTTAGGCGCACGTGCGCGGACTCGCCAATTAGATTATGTGCGTGACATTGTCAGTGATTATCGACATATCGTCTTAATGGGCGATATGAATACGCACGCAGAACAACTATTAGTCAACTCACCACTGAGCAGCCTAAACCTCACTGCTCCGCAGGTCTGTGCGACTTTCCCAAGCTGGAATCCACAGCGTTGTTTAGATCATATTTTAATCAGCTCTGAGTTAGATATTGCCAATATGTCGGTGCTACCTGTACCCATTTCTGACCACTTACCGGTCTCAATGGATATTATTCTACCCAGCGCCTCGCCTACCTATAAGTTTGCGCAGCAGTAAGATGGATTATCAATGCCAAATAACGCATTAGATTGGAAAGAAAAATACCTTGCCCTGCTAGATAAACAAGAAGTCCTTGAAAATAACTTTGCCACACAGACTGAACTGCTCAAACGGGCCTTAGTGCGCAGTAGTTTGGCCGCTGAAGGCCAGGATGAGCAACTGGATCAAGAATTACACACCTTGCGTGCATTAGTTCGCCAAACCATCAATACCAGCCAGCTTGAAAACCACATTGAACATCTTGAGCAGGCCGTTTTAAAGTCGGAAACTCAAGCACAACAGCGCCAAGCCACCCTGCAAATGACGCTGGCATACTTAGTACAACAACTCCTACAGTTACAACTGCCTAAAGCGCTGCAGAAAACGCTCAAAGCATTTGCAAAAGACCTTTCTAAGCAATTAGCGCAGCAGCATGGTATCCATAAGGTACTGGGACAATTTAAAGAACTGCAAGAACAAGCTTTAATCGCTGCACAACCCAAGCAACAGCAGGTACACACCACCTCAACACCCGGCCTCTTTGCGCGCTTATTTAAAAGCAATGATGCAGGTGCTACGCAGCCGGCACCCGCTGATACTGCAACTAAAACAGAATCCGCTTTAAAGATCGAGAGCGAGGTTGCGCTAACACCTGCAGTTGAGCTTGCTCCCAGCCTGACAGCAACAGCACACATGCATCTCGAACACAGCTATATGGATGATGCCCAGCCGCTGTCAGACATCAGCTACAGCTCGGTAGCGCAGCATATTCATACAACTTTAATGGGATTGCTCAATGATTTACCCATCAGCTCTGAGCATGAACAACAGGCTCAGGAGTTGCGCCAGCGCTTAACTGACGGCCTAAACTGGTATGAACTGGTGCCCTTACTCGACGAGCTGTCAGTAATTATTATCGCCACAGCCCAAGGCGCATCAGGCCGTGAATTGACTGATTATTTACTCGAACTCAATCAGCGCCTCACCTCGTTCTATAACAGTTTAGAAAGCACCTCTAGCGGTTATCTTGCGTCGGTGCAGGACGCCAAGACGCTTGATAATGATCTACGTTTACATGTCACAGGCTTGCAAGATGATGTGCAAACCTCCAATGACTTGGCGAGCCTAAAAAAGCTGGTCGATGCGCGCTTAGATAGCGTTGTCAGCACCCTGCAGGTTTATCAAGAAAAACGCACCAACAGCGAAGCACAGATTATTGAGCGTTTGCAGGCACTCTCTGAGCACTCACGGCAGATGGAGCAAGAAGCTCAGCAGCTGTCAGTCAAGCTTGAAGAACAGCGCCAGCAAGCCTTAATCGATCCGCTCACCGGTCTGGCTAATCGAGCGGCATGGAACGAGCGCTCGGCCCTTGAACATGCCAACTTACAAGCACATAGCTCACTCTTATTAAGCATTATTGATATCGATCACTTTAAGCGTATTAACGATAACTACGGCCATTTAGCCGGTGATAAAGTATTAAAAATCATCGCCAGCGAATTGCAAAAACGCCTTAGAGAGACTGATTTTATTGCCCGTTTCGGCGGCGAAGAATATGCCGTGTTGATGCCCGACACGCCACTTGAAGAAGGGTGTGAGCTGATCAACACCCTACGTTTAGCCATTGCCGCTTGTCCGTTTAACTTTAAAGGCGAGCCAGTGTCAGTCACGTTATCTGCAGGTGTAGGCAAAATTGCTGCCGATGAATCATTAGATCAGGCCTTTGATCGCGTGGATCAAGCTCTCTATGCTGCGAAAAAAGCCGGACGCAATCGTATTCAAAGTGCTTAATACAACACAAATACAGTCAGTTATATAAGCTCGGCAAGACACTTTAAACGCTGAGGCAGTGAGCGCACATGCCTAACAAACGGCCCTGTACTGAGTCTTGATCAAAGCAGCGGCTCACTCAGCAGCACATAATCTAGTGCGCCGTTCAGCCCGCCGTCACTATGACTGAACGAGAAGAGTTGCCAAAGTCTCGATCAAAGTCTGCTCAGCAATCGGCTTAGTTAAATAGGCTTTAGCACCTTGACGCTGCCCCCAAACCCGATCGGTTTCTTGATCTTTACTGGTGACAATAATCACGGGGATGTGTGCAGTGGCCGGAATCTTCGTCAATTGGCGGGTGGCCTGAAAACCATTTAGGCCTGGCATCACAATATCCATCACCACAACGTCAGGTTGCTCTTGCTTGGCTAAAGCGACACCATCGGCACCATTGTCAGCTTTTAGCACCTGATGACCATGTTTTTCTAAGATCAACACCAACTTCTGCATTTCAGTTGGCGAGTCGTCCACAATCAAAATGCAAGCCATAATTTCCTCGATAAAAAATAATGATAGGATGTGCTATTACTATCGATGCCAATGCACCCAATGCTGTATGTTCTGTAGCAATACGCAATCAAGCTAACACTGTTATTGCGCTAAACTTGGGTGCACTATTGGCCAGCTTATTTTACTGGAGACTCTATCATGCAAGTTCGCCTTGGGATTGTAATGGATCCTATTGATCAGATTTCATTCAAAAAAGACAGTTCCTTGGCCATGTTATTGTCTGCGCAAGCACGCGGCTGGCCTTTATTTTATATGCAACAGCAGGACTTATACCAACACGCCGGTGAAGCGCGCGCACGCATGCGTCCATTAAAAGTCTTTAACGATCCAGACTGCTGGTTTGAACTGGGCGAAGAAATCGATGAGCCCTTGGGCGATCTCAACGTGATTTTAATGCGTAAAGACCCGCCTTTCGATAATGAATTTTTATACAGCACCTATTTGCTTGAGCAAGCTGAAAATGCCGGCACCTTGGTCGTCAACCGTGCGCAAAGCCTACGTGACTGTAATGAAAAGCTCTTTGCTACTTTATTCCCACAGTGCACGCCGCACACTGTAGTCAGCCGCCGCGCTGATGTATTGCGTAAGTTTGCTGAAGAGCACGGTGATGTGATTCTTAAACCGTTGGACGGTATGGGCGGTTCATCTATTTTCCGTCATATGAAAGGTGATCCTAACCTGTCAGTGATTTTAGAAACACTGACCGCCCACGGCACTCAACAGATTATGGCGCAGAAATATTTGCCCGCCATTAAAGATGGTGATAAGCGCATTCTGATGATTGATGGTGAACCAGTGCCCTACAGCTTAGCGCGCATCCCTGCTGCCGGTGAAACACGCGGTAACTTGGCCGCGGGTGGTCGTGGTGTAGCTCAGCCTTTAACTGAAAAAGACCGTTGGATTGCTGCACAAGTCGGCCCTGAACTACGCAAACGTGGTTTATTATTTGTGGGTCTGGACGTAATTGGTGAGCATTTAACCGAAATCAACGTCACCAGCCCTACCTGTATCCGTGAAATTGACAATGCCTTTGACACCAAAATTGGTGATCAGTTGATGGATGCCATTGCGCAAAAACTCGCGCAACGTAACTAAGCGGCACGGCGTGCATATCGCGCTTAATAGCATATGCACGCCGGCTTATAGACTTTACTGTCTCTGCTCGGCAGACTAGCGTCTACGCTGAAATTATTGATGCATTTATGAAAAAATCTGCTGCCAAAATCAGTGCTGCATTCACACCTACCCCAGCACCGCGCGATCGTTTAGGCCCCTTAATCCTAATCGCTGCACTTGTGCATTTAGCGATTATTTTTGGTGTGTCTTTTACGGTTGAAGATCGCCCTGCGCTGAGCAAAAGCCTTGATGTGACTTTAACCACTTTCAGCAGTGAAAAACCCCCTGAACAAGCAGATTTTATCGCCCAAGATAATCAGTTAGGCAGCGGTACGCTGGATGCTGCAGCGATACCCAAGACCACTGAAAAAGCCAAGTTTCAAGACACCAAAGTCAAAACAGTGCAGGTTGAGAGTGCGGTCGAGCCAACCCCAGTGCGTCCTGATGTCAAGCAGGTGATCAGCACTAAAGAACCGCAAAAACACAAAGTCGTGAGCACTCCCAGTACGCCAGTGAAACCACAAACGCCACGCAAAGCACCCGTTATTGACCGTAATCAACTCTCCGCGGATATCGCTAGCCTTGAAGCTGAATTAGCCTTTGAACAGCAGCAGTACGCCAAACGCCCCCGGGTCAGTCGCCAAAACACGGCTGCAACTAAACGTGATATCAGTGCGTGGTACCGTGATGGCTGGCGCAAAAAAGTCGAACGTGTGGGTAATCTCAACTACCCTGAAGAAGCTCGCCAGCAAGGTATTTACGGTAGCTTGCGCGTACTGGTGATTATTAAAAGCGACGGCACCTTAGAGCGCATGCGCGTTTTAGAGTCATCTGGGCATCCGATTTTGGATAAAGCTGCGCTTAATATTGTGCGTTTTTCCGCACCTTTTGCGCCTTTTACTGGTGAACTAGCGGCAAATTATGACCAAGTGGAGATTATTCGCACCTGGCGCTTTGAGCGCGGTGATCGGCTTTCAAGCCAATAATCTGCGATAATTTATGTGCTTCTCTTGAGCAGCCTCTTTTTCGCTTATTGATGAGGACGAATAGATTCTATGACTGCTGATTTTACTTCCTTAGCCGGGCATTTTTTAATCGCCATGCCCACCATGACTGATCCAGCTTTTGCCGAGTCAGTTGTGTACTTATTGGCCCATGATCAAGACGGTGCTTTAGGTTTAATTATTAACCGTACCAGCGGCATCACCTTAGCCACCGTAATGGAGCAACTGCAATCTGAGTTTGAACCTATGGATTTAGACTACGATCAAGATATTTTCAGTGGCGGCCCAGTACAAACCGAGCTAGGTTTTGTTTTACACGGCCACGGTCCAAAATATAAAGGCACCACAGTATTTCCAAAACTGTCTCTAACCGCATCACAAGATGCACTGCAGGCGATCAGCAAAGGCCAAGGACCATTACAAAGCTTAATTGCTTTAGGTCATGCGGGCTGGGGCGCAGGACAAATTGAAGACGAATTACGCGCCAATGCGTGGTTATCCTGCCCAGCAGATTTAAGTATTATTTTTGACACGCCAGTGAATGAACGCCGCAGTGCCGCAGCCGCTTTATTAGGTGTTGATTTAGACCGTCTCAGCCATCAAGTAGGCCATGCATGAGTGAAGCTAGCGCACCACAATTATTATTAGGTTTTGATTACGGCACCAAGCAAATCGGTGTAGCGGTTGGCCAAATGGTCACCCAGCAAGCCCGTGAACTGTGCAATTTAAAAGCCCGTGATGGCATTCCAAATTGGGAACAAATCGAAGCCTTGATAAAAGAGTGGCAGCCGGATGCACTTGTTGTAGGATTGCCACTTAACATGGACGGCACACCCAGCGATATGTGCGTGCGTGCAGAAAAATTCGCACGCCGCCTCAATGGTCGTTTTAATTTACCTGTCCATACCCACGATGAGCGCCTGACGACATTTGAAGCTAAAGGTCAGCGCTTATCCCAAGGACAACAACGCGGCAGCTATCGAGAGCAACCTGTAGATGCCTTAGCCGCAGCTTTATTACTGCAAGGCTGGCTGGAAGAACACAGCAACAGCTGACTGCAATAAATACCCGGAGAGTATTGAAATGAGCTTACCTGATCCTGCTGTATTGATTCCTGCAATAGCCCGCGAACTGCAAGCCGACCTGAAAGCGAAAAATATCGATAATCCACGTTTCGTCGGTATTCATACCGGTGGCGTTTGGGTGGCCAATGCGTTGCTCAAAGAACTAAAAAGCGAAGAACCGCTGGGTATTTTAAACGTTTCGTTTTATCGCGATGACTTCAGCCGCACCGGCTTACACCCGCAAGTGCGCCCGTCCCAATTACCTTTTGAAATTACCGATCAACACTTAGTGCTGATTGATGATGTGCAGATGAGCGGTCGTACTATCCGCGCAGCACTCAATGAGCTGTTTGACTACGGTCGTCCTGCCAGTGTGACTTTGGTGTGCTTATTGGACCTCAATGCGCGTGAATTACCGATTCGTCCCGATATCGTTGGCGCAACACTTTCCCTTGAGCAAAATCAGCGGGTAAAATTGACCGGCCCCGAACCGTTGGCTATCCAACTGCAAACCATCGACAATCTATGAGACTCTCGCAATGATCCCTCCTGCTCCCAAGTGTCCGTTGCAGCTGAACGACCAAGGTCGTCTGCGCCATTTTTTATCCCTCGACGGCCTGCCCCGCAGCATGCTCACCGAGATTTTAGACACTGCTGACTCCTTCCTCGAAGTCGGCGCGCGTGCGGTAAAAAAAGTACCATTACTGCGTGGTATGACCGTATGTAACGTGTTCTTTGAAAACTCTACACGCACCCGTACTACCTTTGAGCTGGCGGCCAAACGCCTGTCTGCTGACGTAATTACCCTCAACGTCTCCACCTCATCGACCAGTAAAGGTGAAACCCTCACCGATACCCTGCGCACCCTTGAAGCCATGGCTGCGGATATGTTTGTGGTACGCCATGCTGATTCTGGCGCGGCACACTTTATCGCTGAACACGTCACGCCCAATGTGGCGATTATTAATGGGGGTGATGGCCGTCACGCGCACCCCACGCAAGGCATGCTGGACATGCTGACCATTCGCCGTCATAAAGGCGATTTCACCAAGCTTAAAGTGGCCATCGTTGGTGACATCTTGCACTCACGGGTCGCGCGCTCAAATATGATTGCGCTGAAAACCCTCGGCTGCCCAGATATTCGTGTAATTGCACCCAAAACCTTGTTGCCAGTTGGTCTTGAGCAATACGGTGTCAATGTTTATACCGACGTCAATGAAGGCCTCAAAGACGTTGACGTGATTATTATGCTGCGCCTGCAACGTGAACGTATGCAGGGTGGTTTATTACCCAGTGAAGGCGAGTTCTACCGTCTCTACGGTTTAAGCGAACAACGCTTAGCACTGGCACATCCAGATGCCATTGTTCTGCACCCCGGCCCCATTAACCGCGGTGTTGAAATTGATTCATTAGTCGCCGACTGCCCTCGCTCGATGATTCTTAACCAAGTAACCTACGGCATTGCCATTCGTATGGCGGTGTTGTCGATGACTATGAGCGGTCAAAACGAGCAACGTCAATTGGATGCCGAAAAGCAGGAGTCACGCTAATGCGTATACAGATTAATGGTGCACGCTTAATTGATCCTGCCAGCAAGATGGATCAGCAAGCTGATATTTTTATTGATGATGGCAAGATTGTTGCCATCGGTGATACCCCGCGTGGCTTTGTAGCCGATCAGATGATTGATGCTAGTGGCTTAATCGCTGCGCCGGGTTTAGTGGACGTATCAGCTTCTTTACGTGAGCCCGGCTATGGCCGTAAAGGCTCGATCGCTTCAGAAACTCGCGCCGCCGCGGCCGGTGGTGTGACCAGTTTATGCTGCACCCCACACACCAAACCAATCTTAGATACCGCCGCAGTTGTGGACTTGATTCTGGATAAAACCCGTGATGAAGGCTCCTGTAAAGTATTTCCACTTGGTGCATTTACCCAAGGTTTAGCCGGTGAGCAATTGGCTGAACTGGTCACTTTGCGCAATGCTGGCTGTGTCGCGTTCAGTAATGGTTTAGTACCTTTTAAAAGCAACCGCGTATTACGCCGCGCTTTAGAATATGCAGCAACCTTTGATTTAACTGTGATTTTCCACCCACAAGATCCTGATCTGGCTGAAGGCGGTTTAGCGCACGAAGGCTCAGTGGCGACCTTCCGTGGCTTGGCCGGTATTCCAGAGACCGCAGAAACAGTTGCTCTATCGCGTGATTTACTGCTGATTGAGCAAAGTGGCGTTCGCGCACACTTTAGCCAAATCACTACTGCCCGTGGCGCCCGCCTGATTGCTAAAGCTCAAGCTCGTGGCTTACCTGTGACGGCTGATGTGGCGATGTACCAACTGATATTGACCGAAGAAGCCCTGATGGACTTCTCCAGTTTCTATCACGTGATGCCACCCTTGCGCTCACTAGAAGATCGTGAAGGCTTACGTGAGGCAGTCAAAAGCGGCGTGATCAGCGCCATTGCCAGCCATCACCAGCCTCATGAAGCTGATGCTAAATTGGACCCCTTTGCCGCAACAGAGCCGGGTATCAGTAGTATTGAGCTGCTACTGCCACTGGCGATGAGCTTGGTGGAAGAAGGTGTGTTTGATCTGCCGACTGCATTAGCTCGCTTAACCACTGGCCCTGCAGCAGCCTTGCGTTTAAACGCCGGTCGCTTAGCCGTGGGTGCCGCAGCAGACTTGGTACTGTTTGATCCTAAAGGACAAACTGTTGTCGGTGAGAACTGGCAGTCGCGCGGCCGTAACTGTCCATTTATGGATCACGTACTGCCTGGTGCTGTGCGCTACACCTTACTCAACGGCAAGATCACGCATAAAAACCTGTGATCAGCGACTGAGGCAGCATATTACCTGCTACATAGGATCCAGAAAAATAAAACCCAGCTTTCAGTGCTGGGTTTTAATGCCGCAATACAAGGTCACTTAACGCAACAACTGCAACACCTGCTGACTGTGCTCTTCATTTTCTGTTGCCATAATCAACTTACCAGCGCTCATCGGCTCATTGATTTTTGATACGCCAACCAGTTGGCCTTTGGCGCTAAACAAAAAGAAATGATCAATGGCTTGTGCGCTAACTTCAGCCAGCTTTTTGCGGCCCTGCTCTGTCAGTTCAAACACCATAAAGCTTTGGCCCTGTTCAGTGGTGGCAGATTGCACTGACTGCATATCAGCTTGAGTTAAGACCGGCTTAGGCAAGGCATACAGGCTTTTACCTTCACCCAAATCAACTGCGATAAAAGCAGGGTTCGGATTCTGCTGAGCTAAGTACACAGCAATCACATTTTGCTCTGCTGCATCTGCTGGCTGCTCTGCGGTGGGTTGTACGGGCGCAGGCTGCTGCGCCACTTCTTGCTGGTGCTGACACCCTGCCGCTAAGATCAAACCGCATAGCAGACCAACAACTTTCAACATATTTTTATTTGACATAGCACTATCCACCTCGAAAATTTAACCCACCCTATCATTAATAGGTGTAAGTTTTGACCCTGTGATAAGTATAGGATGACTGCTGTAGCAACACCTTAATCTAAACCTGTACTTGAGAAAGCCAGAGCAGTTACAAGTTCAGATATGCAGTAAACTAAAAGCTATTTACTGTCTTATGGATGCTCTTGTGACTGATACCTTAGTGACTCAACTCAATACAGCGCTGCACAGTATTGTCGGTGATGCGCGTTTAACCATCAGCTCATTACCACATTTAACTTTGCAACTCTGGCTGATTGACCCCAGCACCATGCAGCGTCAATTCAGCCCACAAGAAACCCAACGCCTACTGCATGAGCCGCCCTATTGGTGTTTTTGTTGGGCCAGTGGTTTAGCCTTAGCCCAATGGATCTTAGACAATCCAGACTATGTGGCTGGCAAACGTATTATTGATATGGGCGCTGGCAGTGGCATTGTGGCCTTAGCGGCTAAGTATGCCGGTGCACGTGTGGCAGTCGCCTGCGACTTAGACCCCTTAGCATTGCAAGCCTGTCGTGCCAACGCCACGCTGAACCAACTTGAGTTAAGCTATAGCCAAGATTTATTCAGTGAGTCTGAGCCCTACGATATTCTCTTTGCCGCTGATGTACTCTATGACGCAGACAATCTGCCATTGGTGCAGCGTTTCCCTGAGTTTGCCAAGCACATTATAGTGGCGGACTCACGCCAGCGTGATTTCCAGCATCCACTGCTGAGCAAAACAGCCGTACTACACGCAGAAACTCTGCCTGATTTAGCAGAGCCGGAAGAATTTAGGCAGGTCAGTTTGTATCAATCAAAAGCATCTAGATCTATCTAGATTCAGACTGACAACTTAAATATAAGCTAGAATTTTACAGTTAAGAATAGATACTTCCCTCTATTATCAACTCGCAAACCATCTAGTAGTCAGCATATATGTAAGATTAAAAAGTTAGCACTTTACTGTTTGCACAACGCAACATTTCCGCCATTTTGGCCGGTTGAGCAACGCTAACGCCTTGGCGTAAATCCTGTTCTTGATAACTGCTATTGGGCAGATATAACGCACAGACAGCCACCGTCGCGCCAGCATCAATAATCTGCTGCAAAAGGCCTTCTGGTTTCATGCCTTTAGGCGCTAAAGCTCTGGGGCTTTGGTAACTTTGAATGGCTAATTCAGCCGCTTGATCGCAAAGCAACATAGTTAATTGCACGCCCTGCTCTTGCATTGCACGTGAGAGCACCATGGCCATGCCTTGGGTTTGTAATGAGGCGCTGGTCACAATCACAACAAGCTGTTCGGGCTGGGTTATCTGCGTATCTGCTGCGGTCTCGACTAATTGGCTCATAATTTGACTCCTAGTTACACAGTTCAACTGATGTGTGTCAACAAAGCATAAGCTGCATGACATCCAAAAACTATACTCCATGATATAATTATTTTTATATAACTAAAAGCCATTATAGCCAATAATAGATGCCCACAAGCCTAGGGAGGCACTATGAAGACGTATCCTACTCTTCTATCGTTCAGGCAGGTGATTATTGCGATCATGCTGCTTATGCTCGGCACAATGCCAGCCACAGCTCTGGATCGCTCAGCGCCCTCTACGGCTGATCACACCCAATTTGAACAGCTCAAAGGGCCATTTAAGTCAGGCCCTGAGGTGACTCAAGCCTGCTTAAGTTGCCATACCCAAGCCGCGCAGCAGGTGCAAAAAACCACGCACTGGACCTGGGAATTTGAGCATCCTGAAACCGGACAAATGCTCGGTAAACGCCATGTCGTCAACAGCTTTTGTGGTGCTGCCTCATCTAACGAGCCGTTCTGTACCAGTTGCCACACGGGTTACGGCTGGGACGATATGCGCCAACCACCGCCCAGCGATGGCAGCGCAGTTGACTGCTTGATTTGTCACGACACCACGGGCGGTTATAAAAAATCCCCCACAGGTGCTGGCCATCCTATTTACGAGTTTGCCGACCCGATTGATAAAGCCATCAAACGTAAAACTGATCTGGCCAATATCGCCCAGAATATTGGCGCAAGTAGCAGTCAAAACTGCGGTAGCTGCCACTTCTATGGCGGCGGTGGTGATGGTGTTAAGCACGGTGATTTAGACTCATCTTTACTCACAGCACCACGCAGCCTTGATGTGCATATGTCGAAAGACGGTGCTAATTTCGCCTGTGCCGATTGCCATACCACCTCAGCGCACAGCGTCACGGGTAGCCGTTATTCAACCAACGCACATGACCGCTTAGGCATTGATGTGCCAGGCCACACTGACAATACCCGCGCATCGTGTGAGTCATGTCATGGTCCTGCGCCACACGATAAGCCCAAGCTCAATGAGCACGTCAGCCAAGTCGCGTGCCAAACTTGTCATATTCCTGAGTTTGCCCGTGGCGGTGTGGCGACGAAAACCTGGTGGGACTGGTCTAAAGCCGGTCAACTGGATAAAGACGGCAAACCACAAACCATTCGCGACAAAGATGGCAACCTTGAGTACTTAAGTACCAAGGGTGAGTTCCGCCATGGTGAGAATGTGGTGCCTGCATACCGCTGGTTTGATGGCCAAACGCGCTACACCTTACGTGAAGACAAGATTGACGAGACGCAAACGCCGATTGATCTCAACCAGATTACAGGCAGTCACGACAACCCAGACTCACGCATCTGGCCGTTTAAAATCATGGAAGGTAAACAGCCCTACGATACTGTCCATAAGCACTTACTGGTCAACCACGTATACAGCGCAGACGATGATACGGCGCTATGGACTAACTTTGATTGGGTGAAATCTCTTAAAGCCGGTACCGACTACGCAGGCCAAGAATACAGCGGCCAGTTCGACTTTATCGAAACCCGCATGCACTGGCCGATTGCCCACATGGTAGCGCCAGCAGAGAATGCGCTTGATTGCGCTTCATGCCACGCGCGTGATGGTCGTTTAGCCGCGCTGACTGATTTTTATATGCCCGGTCGCGACAGAAATATTTGGCTGGACTATGCCGGTTGGGGCATCGCTCTGCTGACCTTGCTGGGTACTTTAGCCCATGCCGCTGGACGTATTATTGCCAGCCGTAGGAGAAAAAACGTATGAAAGGGATAATGATTTATAAGCGTTTTGAACGCTTCTGGCACTGGTGCCAAGCCGGCTTGATCTTCTTTTTGATGTTTACCGGCTTTGAAATCCACGGCAGCTATACAGTGCTGGGTTTTGGTAAGGCGACGCAGTTACATGAATATGCCGCCTATGCATTGCTGGGTTTGTGGGTGCTAGCGATTTTCTGGCACCTGACCACCGGTGAGTGGAGGCAGTATATTCCGACCACCGATAAACTTGGTGCTGTGGCGCACTATTACTTAATCGGCACCTTTACCGGTGCTGAGCACCCCTACCGTGCAACCTCGCAAGCTAAACACAACCCTTTGCAGCGTTTGGCTTACTTGGGCTTTAAGTTGGTCATTTCACCAGCGATTTGGATTTCGGGTCTACTCTATTTGTTTTACAACAATTGGGCAGACTGGGGTTTCGATCGCTTCCTCAGCCTAGAAGGTGTGGCACTGGCACATACAGCTGCGGCGTTTGCCATGCTGATCTTTGTCATCGCCCACGTCTATATGGCGACCATGGGTAAAACCGTGTTTAGTATGATCAAACCGATGATTACTGGCTACGAAGACGAGCACGACGAAACACCCGCAAAGAAGAAATAATCCTCGCGCAACACCATTAAGCCCAGCCTCTGCCAGTAGGATGCTGGGCTTTTTTATGCTTGCGCACTGATACGCATGGCTCCCTGTACGAGCGGGCCATACCCGCGACTGCTGTCATTCAGTGTTCGTGAAATACTTTGCGCGTATCGCACTGCGCAATGGGTGTTATTGCGTCGATGAACCCGCCTGGGGTTCAAGCCTGCACTCGCTTGACCTTCACCTTATGGTAAGGTTTATCCTATACGCTGACTTGAATAGCCGTGGGTGATCATCATGACAAGCTTACAGACCGTGCAAATCCCTGTTCGCGGCATGACCTGCGCAGGTTGCGCTGGGCGTGTGGAGCGTAGCGTGTTGAAAGTCGCAGGCGTGACGCAGGCGGTAGTGAATTTAGTCACCAACGAAGTGATTGTCAGCTTATCTGCGCCCGTGCCGCTCACCACATTAGTGGAAGCCGTAGAAGCCAGTGGTTATCAAGTGCCGCTGCAGGGTTATGATTACGCCGTGACTGGAATGAACTGTGGCTCCTGTGTCGGGCGTATTGAAAAAGCTCTGGCACAAAGCCCACTGGTGATCAGCTATCAAGTCAACTTAGCTACTAAGCAAGCGCACGTCCAATTAATGGCCGCTGCCGACCCCGAAGCCATCAGCCAATGGCTCACCGAGCATAATTACCCCTCAACCTTATTAGCTGATAATCAGCGCAAAGCCGATGATCTCAACTCGCGCCAAGCGGCTGAACAAGCGCAACTGAAAAAGCAACTCAAGCAGGCATTCTTATTTGCCACACCCTTATTTATTTTAGAAATGGGTGCGCACTTTATTGCGCCCTTCCATGCTTTTTTAGAGCGCACCTTTAATACCCAGCACCTGTGGTATGTGCAGGCCATTTTGGCAGCATTGGTGTTGTTTGGCCCGGGGCGTGAAATCTTAAAAATTGGTTTACAAAACCTACGCCGCCTCGCGCCGGATATGAACTCACTGGTGGCGCTGGGGACTTTATCGGCCTTTAGCTATTCGCTGATTGCCACTTTTACTCCCTCGTTATTACCTGCGGCGACGGTCAATGTCTATTTTGAAGCCTCGGCGGTGATTATTGCCTTGATTTTGCTCGGACGCTTTCTCGAAGCGCGCGCCAAAGGTAATGCCTCGGATGCCATTAAACGCTTAATCAATCTGCAACCGAACTCAGCACGCGTGCTGGTGAATGGCAAAGTATTAGACAAGCCAGTGGCCGAAATTCGCATGGGTGAAATACTCGAGATCCGCCCCGGCGAGCGTGTCGCTCTAGATGGCGTGGTGATTAACGGGCAGAGTTTTGTGGATGAATCCATGCTCACCGGTGAGCCCATCCCGGTGGAAAAAGCTCAAAATGCGCAGGTGATTGGCGGCACGGTCAACCAAACCGGAAGCTTGCAAATTAAGGTGCAGCAAGTCGGTGCTAATACTGTCTTGGCACATATTATCCGTCTGGTTGAACAAGCCCAAGGCAGCAAACTACCGATTCAAGGCTTGGTTGACCGCATCACTTTATGGTTTGTGCCAGCAGTGATGGTGGCAGCCTTACTGACCTTTATCACTTGGCTGATTTTTGCTCCAGCGCCTGCGTTAAGCCTAGCGTTAGTCAACGCCGTGGCCGTACTGATTATTGCCTGCCCCTGCGCTATGGGTTTGGCCACACCGACTTCAATTATGGTCGGTACTGGGCGTGCGGCGCAGCTAGGGATTTTATTTCGCCAAGGCCAAGCGCTGCAAAACCTTAAAGATGTCAAAGTCATTGCGGTCGATAAAACCGGCACCCTGACTGCAGGCAAGCCTCAACTAACCGACTTTGTAGTCACTACCGCTCACCAAGACAATCATGTGCTCGCTGTGGTTGCTGCAGTGGAGCAACAATCAGAACACCCGATTGCGCAGGCTATTGTCAGCGCTGCCATGGAGCGCGAGCTACAGATCCCAGCGATTAAAGACTTTCAATCCATTACCGGCATGGGCGTACAAGCGACAGTGTTGGGTCAACAGATACAGATCGGCGCTGATCGTTTTATGAGCAGCCTCAATATCAATACGAATGAGTTTTCCGAGCAAGCACAACAGTTAGGTGAGCAAGGTAAATCACCTTTATATGCAGCCATTGATGGCCGTTTAGCGGCGATGTTGGCTGTCAGCGATCCGATTAAAAGCAGCAGCAAGGCAGCCATTGATCACTTGCATGCACAAGGCCTGAAAGTGGCGATGATCACTGGCGATAACCAACACACCGCCAATGCCATTGCCCAGCAACTCGGCATTGATCATGTGGTGGCGCAAGTGATGCCGGAAGGTAAAGTTGAGGCGGTAAAACAACTGCAAGAGCAATACGGTAGCGTCGCTTATGTCGGTGATGGCATTAATGATGCGCCAGCGCTGGCCGCCGCCGATGTGGGTATCGCGATTGGTACCGGCACAGATATCGCCATGGACGCGGCTGATGTGGTGTTAATGTCCGGTCACTTAACTGGGGTGATCAATGCCTTGGCATTATCTAAAGCCACGTTGCGCAATATCAGCCAAAACCTGTTCTGGGCTTTTGCCTACAATATCGCCCTGATTCCTGTGGCGGCAGGGATTCTTTATCCATTCAATGGCACGCTATTGTCACCGGTATTAGCAGCGACAGCGATGGCATTATCCAGCGTGTTTGTGGTCACTAACGCCTTACGTTTACGTGCATTTAAAGCACCTTTGGCGGCCTTATGAATATCGGTGAAGCTTCAGAACTATCAGGCGTAAGCCGTAAAATGATTCGCTATTACGAAGACATTGACCTGCTCGCCGAAGTACCGCGTAACAGCTCCGGCTACCGCGTCTATGATGACAGCAGCATCGAGCAGCTGTGCTTTATTAAGCGCGCACGTGACTTAGGCTTCTCGCTGGAACGCATTAAAACCCTCCTTGGTCTCTGGCAAAACACCGACCGTAAAAGTGCCGATGTCAAAGCCTTAGCGCAACAATATATGGACGAATTAGATCGCGATATCAGCCATCTGCAAAGCATGCGCGCGCAACTGGCTGGGCTGGTTGAGCAATGCCATGGCGACGGACAATCAGCATGCCCGATTCTTGATGGTTTAGCACACAAGCAGGCCACGCCTGTGAGCCGAGGCTAAATGCGCTTGCAGCGCTCGACCCTGCCGCAACTGCTGCTGGTGTTGTGCCTGATCTTGGCTGGCTTGCAACCTGCATCAGCCACGCACACTCCTGCGCTGCAAGCAGCCAACACGCTAACTAACAGTGCGCAACATCAGCACACTGCACCCTCTAGCAATACAGATATATGCGTTGGCGACTGCCTCAGTACAACACAGCACTGTTGCGTGTATGCGTTGTGTAACACCCCTGCACTGATAACTTTCAAACACAACGTAACGCATCATATTCTGCTGTCGTATTTTTTCAATTCTCGCGCTATTACTCCAATCACCCCACCACCCAAATGGGCGTAGTGTGCATCGATGATTATTTTTTAATTTTTTGGAGTAACACCATGCAAACCACCATCACGCGCTTGATATCTGCCAGCGTCCTCAGCCTCTTGGCCGGCAATCTGCTTGCCGCACCGCTCAATGCCACCCTGCACAAAGACCCTAATTGCGGCTGCTGCATTGAGTATGCGCATTATTTGGAGGATGAAGGTTTTAACGTCAGCATGATTGATCATCACAATATGACTCCTGTAAAGCAGCGTTTAGGCACCGCACAAGCGGCGAGTTGCCATACAGTAGAAATCGAAGGCTATGTTGTGGAAGGCCATGTGCCGGTCGCAGCGATTCATAAAATGCTGGCCGAACAACCCGATATTAAAGGCCTCGCCTTACCGGGTATGCCACTGAACTCACCGGGCATGGGCCCAGAGAAAAAAGGCAGCTTGCAAGTGCTTGAGCTCAATCAACAAGGCAAGCCGACTGGCATTTATATGACTTTATAAGGCTTAACCAAAATACCATCGCCGTACTGATATGCGGCGATGGACTAGTCCAACATTAAAAAATACCCGCCTCCAAGCCCGCCGCCATCGACAAACCCAGCTCTTCGCATTGCGCTAAAAATGCCTCATCCCAAGAACCTTTACACAACAACGGCTCTTGCACTAACTTCCAACGCAAACCATGCGTGATGCTTTCAATCGCTTTGCGCGTACCCGTGCCATCAAGCCCTGCGCGAATATAAAATGCAAAAGGCATTCCCTCAGTATGTTCAAGACACGGGTAGTAACATCGATCAAACACATCTTTGACCAGACCAGCCATATAGCCAAAATTTTCGGTGGTACCCAAAATAATGGCATCCGCGGTAATAATATCTTCTGGCTGGGTTTCTAGCGGCGCACGCATCACCACCTCGACATTCTCAATATCGGGATGAGAAGCGCCTTTGAGTACGGCATCGCGCAAGTGCTGAGTGTTATCAGACGGGGCGTGCGCGATGATTAGGAGTTTCTTCTTATTGGACATGATGGGCTCCAAGCTAAATAACAGTGCCTTTTATATATCCTAGATAGATACATGAAACAAACAACGTCAACTTATTAACTACTCAGGAGCCCGTCGCATCAACTGTAAATATCATCAACACGCAGCGCAGCACTCTTGCTAGACTAGAGCTATTCACACGCCACCTACGTCACATAAGGATTAAGACTATGCGTACTACTTTGCAGCGTTTCACATTAGCCGGTGTTCTGCTTGCTTGCCCTGTGCTGGGTTTTGCTGAGGAAGCAGTCAGCGGTGAGCCCGATGTCACCATCGTACAAAAAGGTGATAGAACCGTTGAGGAATACCGCCTTAATGGCTTTTTATATGCAGTGAAAATCACACCGAAAAAAGGTAAGCCCTACTTTTTAGTGCGCGCTGACGGTAGTGATGGCAACTTTATCCGTGCCGATAAGCCCGAGATGCGCATTCCTTCTTGGGAAATCTTTAGCTGGTAAATCACGACCAATAAAAAGAGCGGCCCTGATCATCAGCGCCGCCCTTTTTTGTATGGTCGAGCACTCGCATCCTGATGAACACGAATGCAGACTGCAGCAACCGCTCGGTTTACACAGGCTTACCTTCAATGGCTGTTGGCGACACCGGTGCCGGTGCATCCGCATCCAGTTCGGCATCTTGCGCGACTAAGTCATCATCATGCGCGGCCATATTCCATGGCAAAATGCCTGGGGAAACGTGTAAGAAGTGCATGTACTTCTCAAACTGGTCAAGAATATCCGTGATGATATCTTGCTCGTCGTAGCCATACACATCATAAGCCTGACCACCGCGGCGCAAGAATACTTCCGCACGATAGTACTGCTCATCCTCAGCTTTGCCTGTAGTCACTGGGAAAGTGAAGTCCGGCATCGCGTAAGCCCGTAAGCGGATTTCATAAATAAACTCCAACTTACCTTCTTGGAACACCTGAAACTGCGCGCGTAGATTTTGCTCATCAAAGCCCACTTCAGCGACCCAGCCTTTAGCTTCCAGCTCTTGCTCAACTTTCTCCATACCCTGGATACCCGTGGTGCGGATAAATTTCTCCACCGCTTCACGTGCCGGGAAATCGACCAAGTTGGCCAAACGCTTTTTCCAGAACCCCGGACCCGACTTATAACCACCTGGAGTGGACTGCATATGCTGAGTCAGGCTGGTTTCGTGGTACCCCTCAATAATCAAGGCGCGCCACATACCGGCCATGGCAATCAGCATAATCACCGCAAAGGGTAAGGCACTAACAATACTTGCCGTTTGCAAGGCGCTTAAACCACCGGCTAACAGCAAGGCTGCAGCCACCAGCCCTTGCATCGATGCCCAAAACACCCGCTGCCACACTGGCGTATTTGCCACACCGCCAGAGGCCAGTGAATCAATCACAATCGAGCCTGAGTCCGATGAGGTGACAAAGAAGGTGATAATTAAAAAGATGGTCAAGAACGACACAATCGAAGTGAAGGGCAGCAACTCAAACAGCTTAAACAGCGCCACCGCATGATCGTTTTGAACTTGCTGAATCAGCTCGGTATAACCATCCACCATAATCAGGTGCAGCGCCGTATCACCAAACACTGAGAACCATAAGAAGGTAAAGATGGTTGGGACCAACATCACGCCGACCACAAACTGGCGAATGGTACGACCCCGGCTGATCTTGGCGATAAACAGACCCACAAACGGCGCCCAAGCAATGGTCCAACCGAAGATAAACAGCGTCCAGTTACCAATCCAATCACTTGAGGTATAAGCCTGCAAGCTAAAGGTGCGCTCAACAATATTACTCAAGTAACTACCGGTATTTTCCATAAAGGTATTGAGAATAAAGATGGTTGGGCCCACGGCAAACACAAACACCATCAGTGCCACGGCTAAGATGATATTGAGCATGGACAGGCGCTTCACACCTTTATCCATCCCCGCCACCACCGATAAGGTGGCCAAACAGGTAATCGCGACCAGTGCTATCAACTGCACTGTGGTATTCACCGGAATCGACGGCCAGAGGTAATTAAGACCGGCGTTAATTTGCGCAACCGATAAACCCAGCGAGGTGGCGATACCAAACATGGTGCCTAAAATGGCAAAGGTATCCACCGCATGCCCCATCGGGCCGTGAATCTTTTCACCAATCAGTGGGTACAAAGTAGAACGCATCGACAGCGGTAAGCCGTGACGAAAGGCAAAGTAGGCTAAAGACAAACCCACCAAACCGTAGATGGCCCAAATATGAAAACCCCAGTGGAAGAAGGCAATCTGCATCGCTTGTTTCGCTGCATCCACCGTCAGTCCTGCACCGTCGGGTGGCGAGGCATAGTGTAAAACCGGCTCAGCCACCCCAAAGAACAGCAAGGCGATGCCGTAACCTGCGGAGAAGAGCATGGCGAACCAGGCAAAGAAGCTGTACTCAGGCTCGGCATGGTCAGGCCCGAGTTTAATATTCCCCCAACTGCTAAAGGCTACTGAGACAATAAACACTAAGAAAATTGCTACGGCTAACATATAAAACCAACCAAAGGTGGTGGTGATATAGGCCAATACATCTGCAAACAAGGCCCCAGCGCGCTCGGGATTACTCATGGTGCCAATCACCATCAAGGCAATCACCAAAACCGAGGGAACAAACACGGGGAGGAGAATGGTAGAAACTTTAGACGACTTATCTGTTGTCGTTTTATCTGAGGTCATAGTAGGAGCTCCTTGATCTATGCTCAATTTCGGCGCCAATGTCAGTCAGCTTGAAACGTGTAAACCATTTTTTACTGATAAAAAATACCGTAAAAAACAGCCGGCACGCACTTACAAAGCTCGTAACCTTGTCACACTAAAAAACGCGGTGCAATAATAAATGTCGTTTAATGTCTGACTACAGCAGTGAAAAACGTAAATTTTAACTGCAAAAAAACCTGATTTTAAGTCAGAAAAAAAGCCGATTACCGACGCTGTTTATTGCGTGGTAATCGGCCTGATTGCAACTCAAATAGGCTTAAGAAGAACAGCTGATGGACAAGTGTTTACCCCACTGAGGTGGGCGTTCGGCGTACTCAGCGCAGCCAGCTTGCTCAGTAAAGGGTGAGCTGAGAACCTGATGCAGTTTATGCAGTGGTGCATAGTCATCATCTTCGGCGGCTTCAATGGCGATTTGAATTAAATAATTTCGCAGCATATATAACGGGTTCACCGCATGCATTTGCGTACGACGTTGCTCTTGATTGCGGCTGTCGTTGGCTATACGCGCCATATATTCAGCGCTCCATTCATCAAAAGCACTGCGATTTACAAACTCATCACGCAGCTTTTCCAGCGCTTGTGCTGCAGGTAACTCACCCAACTGACGGAAGAATAAGGTGTAGTCCACAGCGCTCTGATCCATCTGCACCAATAACTTATCAATCAACAAAGCATCCGCCTCGTGCTCGCCAATTAAACCTAAGCGCGCACGCATGGCGGTTAAATAGGCTTGCTGCTGAATGGCGGCATAACCATTCAGAATTTCTTGTAAACGCTCAACAGCCACATAACGGGTGAGGGTTTCCGCAAAGGCGGTCAGGTTCCAATAGCCCATCGCTACTTGCTGATTAAAGGCATAGCGGCCGCGGTTATCCGAATGGTTACAAATGTGGTTGTGCTTAAAATCATCAAGAAAGGCATAGGGACCAAAATCAAAGGTCAGACCCAAGATCGACATATTGTCGGTGTTCATCACCCCATGACAAAAACCGTAGGCCTGCCACAGCGCAATGGTTTCAGCGGTGCGTTTTACCACTTCACTCAACAGCGCGGCTAATGGCTCATCGGCAGTTAAGCACTCTGGATACAAATCCTTGAGTACATGCGCATGCAAACGCTCCAACTCGCCATACTGTTTGTTGTAATAAAAATACTCAAAGTGACCAAAACGGATATGGCTGGGCGACAAACGCAGCAACATCGCTGCAGTTTCGCGCTGTTCGCGCCACACCATAGTATTTGAGTCAGTCACACATAAGGCGCGTGAAGTTGGAATACCGAGCTTGTGTAAGTACTCACTGGCGAGAAACTCGCGAATACTGCTGCGCAACACCGCGCGGCCATCACCGGTACGTGAGAAGGGTGTTAAACCTGCACCTTTGAGATGCACATCCCAATGTTCACCGGCATGATTGACCACTTCACCGAGCAACACACCGCGACCATCACCTAAACGTGGGGTGTAGCCGCCAAACTGATGCCCGGAATAGACCATGGCGCGCGGCATCTGCTGCGGCCAATACCAACCACCACTGGCCAGTTGCAGCAACTTAGGGTCATCCGCAGTCTCTGCTGGCAAGCCCAGTAAGGCTAAGGCCTCAGTACTGCAGATCACCATTTTTGCTTGCTCAACACCAGTTGGCTCAATGGGTGCAGAAAATACATCGCCTAATTCAGCAAAGCGCGGATTAAACTTAAGGGTGTCTAGGCTGTTCATTGGATAGGCACTCCAGCAGCGTGCAGCATTTAAGCAGTCGGTGCTTGATTATCGGTCAAAGGTTGGTTTTGGCTCTGTACCAGTTGTTCTTGACCTTGATTATTTTTGATAAAGACATCCAACTGATTAAAGGCCATATCAATATGATTATCGCGAAATACCACCACTAAACTGCGCAGTACTTCATCAATTGAGGGGTTACGGTCACCCAACTCACGCACATAAAAGCGCAATTCATTATCAAAAGTATTGGCGCTAATCCCTAAAAACAGTACCACAGGTGCAGGATCACGCATCACTCTTGGGTTGTCCTGCATGGTTTTCATCATCAGGTCGCGCGCTACGTCCATATCAGTGTCATAGGCCACACCAATGCGCACAATCACCCGGGTCACCGTATCGGTGAGCGACCAGTTCACTAATTGATCAGTGACAAACACCTTGTTAGGCACAATAATTTCTTTACGGTCAAAGTCGGTAATAGTGGTGGCGCGAATGCGAATTCGACTGACCGTGCCCGATAAGTTACCGATAGTGACCACATCGCCAATACGCACTGGGCGCTCAAAAAGAATAATCAGACCTGAGACAAAGTTGGCAAAAATTTCTTGCAAACCAAACCCTAAACCCACTGACAGTGCCGCCACGAGCCACTGCAATTTATCCCAACTGACGCCCAGTACCGATAAAGTCGAGACAAAACCTGTCGCCGATAGTGCATAAGATAATAGCGTGGTTGTGGCGTATGCACTGCCTTGCGCCAAGCGCATGCGCGACAAAAACAATACTTCTAACAAGCCAGGTAAGTTACGCGCCAAAGCAATGGTAATTAAAATAATAACTCCAGCATCCAGCACATCGCGCAAGCTAATAGGCGCGGCAGCACCGGCACTGCTCACGTATTCATACAGGGTGATATTGTCTAAATAAGTAAACAGAGACAATAAATCAGACCACACCCAATACAAACTAATAAAGAACACACCCAACAACATCAAGCGGGCTAGGCGTAAAGACTGTTCATTGATTTGCGAGATATCTAACAGCATATCGTCGGTGGCAACATCACCTTCCACGCCATCTTTAGGTTGATTCTGCTTGGCATCTTGCGCGCGCTGCCAGGCTAAACGACGGGCAGCTAAAGCTAAACCGCGCACCAATACCGCTTCAAGCAATATCCAAATCAGCATCAGCGAGAGAGTATCCAGCAAGCGAGCACTTAACTTGAGCGAGGTGTAGTAATAACCCGACACTAAAGCGGCGGCAAAAAACAACGGCTGCACGACAACCACAGCACCAATTAAACGACGGAAAAACGAGGTGCTTTCACTGCTATAACGATGGAACACTAAGCGGCCCATAATCCATGTCAACAGCAGCAGGCAGATCATTAGCAAGACAATGCCAATGACGTCATTACTCAGTGCGGCGGGCTGCGCTTGCGCCACAGTCACCACGGCGGTCAGCACTAATGTAGTTAAACCTAAAGCACGAATACGCGGCTGCAAAAACGCGACTTGAGCTCGCGGCCAACGAAAATGCATAATCGCCATACCGTTGGGCGCTAAAATCCGATAGGCGCAGTAAAACACTAACCACACCTGCGCCATGCTCAGTAAAGCCTGCCCCACCTCTAGATTATGGCCTAGGCTGTCCGCTTGAATCCCCATCACAATACTGGCTAACACCAGCGCACCGGGCAAAGCCAAGAGTAAATTTAACCCAATGGCGCGTGGTGTATGCCACTGACTGTCATTACGAAAATGCCCGATATCAGCATGCAAACTGCGCAAAGCCTGCACGATGCGCGGACGCTGCCAGATCGCTAACAGCATCACCAGCAGCAAAGGAGCAAACCACAACACACGCTTAACCAGACTTTGCCAGACATGACTGACATCGCTTTTCCACAGCACAGTCGTTAACTGGTAATGCAAACGCTCAGGCGCGGCTTTGAGCCAGTCTAGGTCTAGAGGCTTATTACTGGGAATCCAAAACATCTGCTCATCGAGGGTTAAACGCAGTGCCGCTGTCATGCTTTGCAGTTGTTTTTGATTGAGCTGCAAGGTGATGGATTCGCTTAAAAAGGCATTCAGCTCACGGTTCACTCGATCTAATAACTCAGCCCGAGAACGCACCAACTCGAGCAAACTACTGCTTAAAGCTGTCCGCTCCTCACCTTCGGCCATATCGTTAAGTGCCGTTTGCACATACTCGTCAGGCCGACTGACGGTGTCACGCAACTGACGCAATTCAAACTGATATAAGCGTGTATCAGCAATTTGGTCGGCTAAAGTCCGATCAAAACTCACCTGTGGCAAGGCCTGCTTTTGCTGATAGAGAATTTTTGCCAATAACAAACTGCCCTGTAACACACTGATTTGTTCTTCCAGGGCTTGCTCAGTTTGCTGCACGCTATCTAACTGCTGACGCACCACTAAATTACGCTGGGTCAGCTGGTTACGACGCTCGGTGACAGTCAATAAATAATCCGACAGCTTTAGATTTAAGCTACTTTCGCGTAATAACAAGCTATCTGTACCGGCTTTACTCACTTCTAACGCCAGCTCAGCCACGGTTTTTTCAGAGTCGGCTTGGCGTTTTTGATTGAGCAAAGATTGCAATGCCAATACATCTTGTTCTTGCAGGCGTAGTTTAAGTTGTAAGAGATCGCTGCTGCTGCTACCCAACTCTTGTAAGGCGCTATTACCGGCTAGCTCTGCACGGCGTAAATTGTTTTTACTTTCCAGCGCCAGCAATTCAGCTTGCAGCGCGTCTGTTTTTTCTCGAGTGAAAGCTTTACTGCCTTCTTTAGCGGTTTTGAGTAAGGCATTAATTTCTTGAATGCGCTGCTGATTGCTACTGATATCAGCTTGCGCGCGCTCAGGTCGTGTTTGTGCAGTAATAATCAGCGCATTGGCATCGCCCAGCTCTTTTTGTAAAGCGCGTAATTGCTGATTACGCTCAGAGATCAGGTGCTCTAGCTCACTCACTGAAGCTTGCGCTAAACGCTTACTCGGATCATCTTGCGGGGCAGCCAACAGTCGTTGTAAAGCAACTTGCATCTCGGCAATGTTCTTCGGCGCGTCAGCTAACTGTTCTTGTAATTCACGCTGCGCTTGCTCGGTACGCTCAGCTGTATCCAGCCATGCCAGCGTCTGCTCTATGGCTTGTTGCGCAGCTTGTTGTTCTGCTTCGGGTAATTTTCGGTTGGGTAAATCAGTCAGCGATTGACGCATATCCAACGCATTTAAGGCGGCATAACTGGGACTGGCCGAGAAGCCCGCAAGGCAAACGACCAATAGCAACAGCAGTCTATATTTCATATGCCCAAGCCTTCTTGTGAACAACACTCGCGTGCCCATACCGTTAATATTGCACTACTTTATAATGCGTTACGTGAGTTAAAAAAACGGCAACTCTAGACGCTTTCCTTCGGGGAATCGCACCCCAACCTTACTCACTTTATTACCTTCCATGACCGCCACAGCCCAAGTCAAACCTTGCCATTCAATATGGTCACCGAGGACGGCTTCACCACCCACGGCTTGGGTAATAAAATCTGCCAAGCTTAAGGTCGGGCTCAATTCGCCTAACTGCAGGCCATAGACATCAGCCACAGCGCCAAGTTGCGCATCACCCTCTAGCACAAAGTCACCAAAAAAGCGCATATCCAAACCACGCTGCGGTGCCTTGCTAAATAAGCGCCCCAAAGCTGGCAGGTTATCTTCATGACCAATCACACACAAAATATCATCGGCTTTTAAGCGTGTACTACCACTGGGGTGCAGCAGTTGATTCTTACGAAACAGCGCCGCAATACGAGTGCCTGCCGGCATTTTAAGTTCACGCAGTTGCGCATCAATACACCATTTTTGATTGCCTAAACTATAGACAAACAGCTCCCATTGGCTGGTGGGATGAATCTCCAGACCAACACGCGAAATAGGTACCGGCGCCGGTGGCAAATCAACTTTGGCTTTGCGTGCGGCCCACGACAAGGTGGAGCCTTGTAATAGTAACGACACCAAAACAATAAAGAAGGCAACGTTAAAAAACAGCTGTGCATTGGGTAAACCAGCCACCAACGGGAACACCGCTAAAATCACCGGCACCGCGCCGCGCAAACCAATCCAAGAAATAAATACCCGCTCACGCAGGTTAAAACCACGGAAAGGTAATAAACCTAAGAATACGGATAACGGCCGTGCAAAGAGAATCATCCACAAGGACAGCAACAAAGCAGGTACGGCAATAGGTAACAATTCATGTGGCGTGAGCAATAACCCCAACACCAAGAACATACCAATTTGGCTGAGCCATGCCAGCCCATCAAACATATGCAAGATGCCATGGCGATTCCGGATTGGGCGATTACCCAACACCATACCGCACACATATACCGCTAAAATACCGCTACCACCCACTTCGCCAGAGAAGGCATAAATCATAATACTGCCACTCACCGCGAGCAGCGGATACAGGCCATCGGCAACGGTAATGCGATTAATGATTTGCAGCAGCAACCAACCACCACCTAAGCCCAGCACAGTACCCAGACCAAACTGACGGCCGAGACTGTAAAAGAAGTCCATACTGAAGTTGGTTTCACCCGCAACCAGCATGGCAATCAAGGTGACGGTGAGGAACATCGCCATCGGGTCATTACTGCCCGACTCAATTTCCAAGGTCGAGCCCACCCGCTCGTTCAGCGATTTACCATTGAGCAGGTTAAATACCGCTGCAGCATCGGTAGAGCCAACAATTGAGCCAATCAGCAAACCTTCGAGCAAGGTGAGATTAAACAGCCATGCGGCCGCTAAACCGGTCAGGCCCGCGGTGAGTATCACGCCAAAGGTTGCTAAAGACAGTGCCGGCCAGAGTGCCACACGGAAGGTGGCGACGCGAGTACGCATTCCACCATCGAGCAAAATGACTGCCAGCGCTAGATTACTGACCAGATAGGTGAGCGAGTAATCATTAAAGACAATACCACCCACACCATCGGTACCAGCCATCATGCCGACACCCATAAAAATAACTAAAATAGGGATGCCAACACGTGAAGAAACTGAGCTCACCAGAATACTGACAGCAACTAACAACCCACCAACAAAAAATATACTATTGGTTGCTACAGAATCCACAAGCCCATCTCCTTTGTAAAAACAACACGATACCGCATGATTATTAATTCTAACCTTTAGACACTCGTAAGTTTAAAACTTTCATGAAAACTTGCGGTGAATGCCTACTAAGACGCACATTTTGCTCTATTAGTAACAAAGCAGTGACCCTTATGATCAGCTTTACGTCTTTTTTTCAACTTATTTATTTTAGCCTTGCGAGGATTTCCATGCCCAGCGCATCCAGCACCACTGCTTGTCAGCATCTAGCCCAAGTATTTGCCAGCGATATTCCTTTAACTACTGCTATGGCAGTCGAGGTGCGTGATTGGCACGAGCAACGCTTAGAGTTGCAGATGCCTTTAGCAGAAAACACTAATCATCAAAATTCGATGTTTGGCGGCAGTTTGTACTGTGCCGGTGTTTTAGCCTGTTGGGGCTGGTTGCACTTGCGTTTGCTTGATGAAGGTATAAATACCACACATATCGTGGTTCAGGCAGGACAAATTGATTATCCGTTGCCGGTTTATGGCGATGCACCGGTGATCTGTGATGCGCCCGATGAGGCAACGTGGATGAAATTTTTCAAGATGTATCAACGCCATGGCAAAGCGCGGATCAGTTTAAGCAGCCGCATTTTGACCGCAGACGGTGAAGATGGCGCCATCTTTACTGGGCAGTTTGTGTTGCACAGTTAGGTTTTTATTGTGCTGGATTGATGGGTGTTAGATTGATTTTGAACGGTGCGTGGCGTACCTCGTGCTTGTGCAGCAGCAGATCAAACTCATAAGTAGGCACCTGCAAACAACACAGATGATTAACGAGTACTGCGCTGTTGCTGTGACGAGCGTAGCCATGGATGGCGCAGCGCCGGAGTTGAACCCCGGACGGGTTCATCGACGGAAAAACAGCAATAGCGCAGTACGACATGTATAAATATTTACAACCAACTCTGTACAGAAAACCGTTAAACTTAACCTTTATTTTTCAGGTATAAGCCGTGCAATCTGTAGACGTGATAATTATTGGTGCCGGTGCCGCCGGTTTAATGTGTGCTTTCACCGCCGCGCAACGTGGCCGTAAAGTGTTGGTACTCGATCACGCTAATAAAGCGGGGAAGAAAATTCTGATGTCCGGTGGTGGGCGTTGCAACTTCACCAATATGTACACCGAACCGGATAACTTTCTCTCTCATAATCCACATTTTTGTAAGTCAGCATTAGCGCGCTACACCCAATGGGACTTTATCGAAATGGTGCAGCGCCATCAGATTCCTTATCATGAGAAAAAGCTCGGCCAATTATTTTGCGATAATAAAGCCAACGATATTTTGCAGATGTTATTGGATGAGTGCGCGGATGCCGGTGCCAAGATTGAACTCAATACCAGCATCGAGAGCATCCAAGCCACCGACACCGGCTTTACCCTAAAAAGTAAACAGCAGACCTTTAAGTGCAAATCCTTAGTGATTGCCAGCGGTGCCCTATCGATTCCAACCTTAGGCGCGACCGGTTTTGGTTATCAAGTTGCTGAACAGTTTGGCCACACCATTCTGCCCACCCGTGCAGGGTTAGTACCTTTTACCTTGACTGATCCACAGCTGAAAGAGTTATGCACAGCCCTGTCCGGCACTTCAATTGATGATTGCATCGTACAGTGCAACGGCCAAAGTTTTAAAGAAGACCTACTCTTTACCCACCGCGGCCTCAGTGGCCCAGTGATTTTGCAGATTTCTTCCTACTGGCTGCCAGGCAATCAGATTGAAGTGAATTTACTCAGCGACCGCGATGCCAGTGCTTGGCTGCTGGAGCAACAAGCACAACAGCCTAATGTGGAGCTGAAAACTGTCCTTAGCGAATGCTTTACGCGCAAAATGGCGCAATGGTTGTGTGAGCATTGGTTTACCAATACCCCGCTTAAGCAATACAACGCCAAACAGTTAGCAGCCATTGGCCAACAGCTTAATCAATGGCAGCTGACACCTTCAGGTACCGAAGGCTACCGCACTGCAGAAATCACCTTAGGCGGTATTGATACCCAAGAAGTCTCCTCTAAAACCATGCAATCACAGAAACAAGACAATCTGTATTTTATTGGCGAAGTCTTAGATGTGAGTGGGCATTTAGGCGGCTTTAACTTCCAGTGGGCATGGGCCAGCGGGCATGCGGCAGGCATTGTGGTTTAGCAAAGGTGTAACGCCTCAAAAGCACGGTCCGACATAGCATGCGACAGCTAGCAAAAAACGCCATATCCAGCCTAAATAAATACCCAACCGCATCAGTTGGTTATTAATTGCCTCTAGCACTACGCCTGCAGCGGCAATGGCTGGTAGAATAGTGCGATATTTACTATTTCCTCGAGCTTTACTATGTCTACCCCGTTTCGTCCCGAACTGTTGTCGCCTGCTGGCACACTAAAAAACATGCGCTACGCTTTTGCTTATGGCGCTGATGCGGTTTATGCCGGTCAGCCACGCTACAGCTTGCGCGTACGTAATAATGAGTTTGACCATGCCAACTTGGCTATTGGTATCAATGAAGCCCATGCACTGGGTAAGAAATTTTATGTAGTGGTGAATATTTCACCGCACAACGCCAAACTCAAAACCTTTATTAAAGACTTAGAGCCTGTGGTGGCCATGGGCCCTGATGCGCTGATTATGTCGGACCCCGGTCTAATCATGATGGTGCGTGAGCATTTCCCAGAGATGAATATTCACCTCTCAGTGCAGGCCAACGCAGTCAACTATGCCAGCGTCAAGTTTTGGCATGCTCAAGGCTTAACCCGTGCGATTTTATCGCGTGAATTATCCCTGGATGAAATCGAGCAGATTCGTCAAGAAGTACCAGAAATGGAACTTGAGGTGTTTGTCCACGGTGCGTTATGCATGGCCTACTCAGGTCGTTGCTTGCTATCTGGCTATATCAATAAGCGTGACCCAAACCAAGGTTCGTGCACTAACGCCTGCCGCTGGGAATATAAAACTCACCCAGCCAAAGAAAACGAATTAGGCGATATCGTGCATCAGTACGAGCCGATTGCCGTGGTGCAACATGCCGATCCGGCACTGATGCAAGCAGTTGAACCTATCCTCGGAGTTGGCGCGCCCACCGACGAAGTCTTCCTATTAGAAGAAGCCGGTCGCCCGGGTGAATATATGTCGGTCTCCGAAGATGAGCACGGCACTTATATTATGAACTCGAAAGATTTACGTGCCGTGCAACACGTGGAGCGCATGGTACAGATGGGCTTACACTCATTGAAAATCGAAGGCCGGACTAAGTCGCACTATTATGTTGCGCGTACTGCTCAGGTCTATCGCAAAGCGATTGATGATGCGGTGGCCGGTCGTCCCTTTGATAAGTCGCTGATGGATACACTGGAATCTTTAGCGCACCGTGGCTACACCGAAGGATTCTTACGTCGCCACGTGCACGATGAATACCAGAACTACGAATACGGCTACTCGATCTCTGAGCGCCAGCAGTTCGTCGGTGAAATGACCGGTGTACGTCGTGGTGATTTGGCCGAAGTGATAGTGAAAAACCGCTTTGCCGTGGGCGACTCAATTGAATTGATGACACCGCAGGGCAATATGACCTTTGATCTGAAATACATCGAAGATCAAAAAGGCAAAAGCCGTGATGATGCTCCAGGTAATGGTCACGTGTTATTTATTCCGATTCCAGAAAATGTAGATCTAGAACACGCCTTACTGATGCGTAATCTAACCAGCGGTAATACGCGCGGCGCATAGTAGCGGTTGCACTATTAAGTCTTAGCGGTGTAACCCGTCTAAGACTTAAACCGCAGGCTGACGCTCAAGCATAAACTCAGTCAAAGCCTGCGCTGAAATAGGTTTAGATATCAGGTATCCCTGAATCTCATTACACGAGTGGGCTTTTAAGAAGTCCATTTGTGCTTGTGTCTCCACACCTTCCGCCACCACCAATAGATTTAAGCTGTGGGCCATCGCAATAATGGCTTTAGTAATCGCAGCATCTTCATCGTTATGCATGACATCACGAATAAAACTCTGATCAATTTTTAAACAGGTGGCTGGGAAACGCTTGAGATAACTCAGCGATGAATACCCAGTACCAAAATCATCAATAGCTAAAGACACACCCAAGGCTCTTAATTCTTTAAAGATCGCAATAGTGTCTTGGGTATTTTCTAGCATCTGACTTTCGGTCAACTCCAACTCCAACAAGTGTGCCGGTAAACCTGTACGTGCTAAGACACTTTTCACCAACGGCACCAAATTACCTTGGCGCACATGGCTGACAGAGACGTTCACTGCCATACGTATAGGCATGCCTTGCTGCAACCAAATATAAGCTTGCTGACAGGCTTGCTCGAGCACTTGCTCACTGATTGCGGTAACTAAACCTGCCTCTTCTGCCAGCTCAATAAACTGCCCTGAAACCAGCAAGCCCCGCTGCGGATGATTCCAGCGCACCAAAGCTTCTGCAGAACGCACCACACCGTCAGGCAAGGTTAACTTAGGCTGGTAATAGGCTTCTAATTGCCCTTCTTCAATAGCACGGCGCAAGGCTTGCTCGAGTTCTAAACGTTCCAGAGTAAAGGTTTGAATCTGATTGGTATAAAACTGTACATTATCGCCGCCCAAATGCTTGGCATGCTGCATGGCAAGATTAGCTTGGCTGATTAACGCCACCGGATCTTGGGCATTAGCGGGCAGGATACTCACACCCAAAGATGCGCTGATCACCAGCTTATTACCACCGACTGCAACCGCAACAGGCACCCGAATACAAGCTAACACTGGGGCTGCTAAATCGCTTAATTCAGAGCGCGACAGTGCACCATCTAAAATTATTGCAAACTCATCACCACCAAGCCGCGCTACGGTATTAGCGGTGGGTAATAACTGCATTAAACGTTGACTCATGGTGTGCAATATTTCATCAGCAACTTCAACGCCTAAACTGTCGTTTAAGATTTTAAAACGATCCAAATCCACATGCATTAACACAACACGATCACCGGATTGCCGCGCACGCTCCACGGCCTGCTGTAAACGCTTATGAAACAGTCCCCGATTCGCTAAACCGGTCAAATTATCATATTGAGTGAGGTAATTAAGACGCTCTTCAGCTTGGCGACGCACAGTCAGATCAGTAAAAAATCCGACGATATGTGTGCGTGCACCTTTTTTATTACACACCACATGAATGCGTAAATTTTGTGGATAAACTTTACCGTTTTTACGCAAACCTAAAGTTTCACCCTGCCAACTACCATCGCGCTCAATACTGGCGCGCACATGCTGGTATTGAACACCTAAAGCTTCAGGCAAACGTGTAAAATCGATAGTGTGGCCAACGGCCTCATCACGGCTAAAACCCGTAACTGTGATAAAAGCTTGATTGACAGCTAGCACAGTATAATAAGGATCAAAAATAACAATGCTTTCACTGCCGGCATCAAACACACTGGATGCTAGACGCAGCTCTTCATCACCTTGTTTGCGCTTTGAGATATCACGGCGCGTACCCAGCATGCGCAGCACCCGACCGTTCGCATCACGTTCGATGGCTCGACCACGGTCTTCAATCCAAACCCAATGCCCATCCGCATGCTTAATCCGATATTCAACAATATAAGCATCGGTATGCTGCTTCATATGCTCAATCATCGCAGTTCGCAAAACATGCAAATCATCAGGATGCAGCAAGGGTCGTAAATCAGTTAAGACACCCCGTACTTGATGATCTTCCAAGCCAAAAATAGCTTTAGTACGCGTATGGTGAATTTCATCGCTGACTAAATTCCAGTCCCACAATGATAACTGACTGGCATCCAAAGCCAGCTCTAAGCGCTCCTGGCTTTTTTGCAACGCCTGCAAAGCCTCTTCCAGCTCTAAAGTACGCTCACTCGCACAAAGTTCCAAAGCTGCTTGGGCGGATAACAGTTGTTGTTCAGCCGCTTGCCGGTTAGCAATTTCTTTGGTTAATTCTGTATTTAATTGGCGTAGCGCCTCGCAGTTGTCACTGCCATGCTGCATATTTTTACCCATCACGTGAGCTGCATTATTTTTATAGGGAACATTGGCGACCTTGAGCATACATTGATTAGCCTTAAGACCCAATCTAGCTCCTTTTTTTGCTGCAGGTCATTTGTGCAGTGTTTTATTATTAACATTAATGGTATTGAGTCTTAATTAACAAGCCTAAAGCACAAAAATATCACCTTAGCATCATTAACACCTACAGACTAACGCAAACCAGCACACTATATAGCCTGTATTGTGTTTGCCCTTACCTTGCGCGCCCACTAGAATACTCCGATGCATGATGATATCTCACTTTTATTAAACACCCTCAACGAAGCCCAGCGTGAAGCTGTTGCTGCGCCCCTTGGTCAACAACGTGTTCTGGCCGGTGCCGGCTCAGGTAAAACGCGGGTGCTGGTGCACCGCATTGCTTGGCTGATTCAGGTGGAAAATGCCTCGCCACACAGTATTCTCTCGGTGACCTTTACCAATAAAGCCGCCGCAGAAATGCGCGTGCGCATTGAAGAACTGCTCGGTCTTAATCCAGCTGGTATGTGGGTGGGTACTTTCCACGGCCTAGCCCACCGTTTATTACGCGCGCACTGGCAAGAAGCAGGCTTAGCTGAAGGCTTTAGTATTCTGGACAGCGACGATCAGCTGCGCTTACTCAAGCGAGTGATGCGCGAGTTAGCATTGGATGAAAAACGCTGGCCGGTGCGTCAAGCGCAGTGGTTTATTAACGGGCAAAAAGACGAAGGCCTGCGCCCTGAGCATATTCAAGCCGGTGGTGATTTATTTTTAGGCACCATGCTGCAAATTTACAGCGCTTATGAGGCCGCCTGCGCGCGTGCCGGTGCCATTGATTTTGCTGAGCTGTTATTACGCGCCCTCGATTTATGGCGCGACCACCCCGGTTTATTGCAGCATTACCAAAACCGTTTCCAGCATATTTTGGTCGACGAATTCCAAGACACCAACGCCGTGCAATATGCTTGGCTGCGTTTACTCGCCCAAGGCGGCAAAAGCTTAATGGTGGTCGGGGATGATGACCAATCCATTTACGGCTGGCGTGGCGCGAAGATTGAGAATATTCAGCAGTTCTCCACCGATTTCGTGAAGACACAAAGCATTCGCTTGGAGCAAAACTACCGCTCCACCGCCAACATCCTCAAAGCCGCCAACGCCTTGATTGATAACAACCAAGGTCGTCTGGGGAAAGAGCTGTGGACTGAAGACGACGATGGCGAGCTGATTAACTTTTATAGCGCCTATAACGAGCACGATGAAGCGCGTTATATCGTTGAGTGCATTGAGCAAGCCTTGCGCAAAGGCGAGGTGAATCGCGATCAGATTGCTATTCTTTACCGCTCTAACGCGCAATCACGTGTATTAGAAGAGGCCTTACTCCGCGCGGCCGTGCCTTACCGTATTTATGGCGGCCAACGCTTCTTTGAGCGTTTAGAAATTAAAAATGCGCTGGCCTACTTACGCTTATTACGCAGCCGTCACGATGATGGCGCGATTGAGCGGGTGATTAATGTGCCAACCCGCGGCATCGGTGAGAAAACCATCGAAACCGTACGTCTTGCGGCCCGCGAACATGATGTGTCGCTGTGGCAAGCGATGAAGATTCTGGTGGAGCAAAAAGCCCTACCCGGTCGTGCCAGCAATGCTTTGCAAACCTTTATGGATTTAATTGAGCAACTGGAAGTTCAGACCCGCGATTGCGAACTGCATGCCATGGCGCAAATCGTGATTGAGCAGTCGGGCTTGATTACCTATCACAAAGAAGAAAAAGGCGAGAAAGGCCAAGCGCGCATCGAAAACTTAGAAGAGCTGGTCAGCGCCGCGCGCACCTTTAAGCAAAGTGATGAGATTGAAGAAGACGTCTCTGATTTAGTGGCTTTCTTAGACCACGCAGTACTCGAAGCCGGTGACACTCAAGCCGATGAGTTTACTGAAGCCGTGCAATTAATGACCTTGCACAGCGCCAAAGGCTTGGAATTCCCCATAGTGTTTATTGCCGGCATGGAAGAAGGTTTATTCCCGCATAAAATGAGCTTGGAAGAGCCCGGCCGTTTAGAAGAAGAACGCCGCTTAGCCTATGTGGGTATTACCCGTGCCATGCGCCAACTGTATATCACTTGCGCAGAAACACGCCGTCTCTACGGTACTGAAACCTACAACAAGGTCTCACGTTTCGTGCGCGAAATTCCTGCAGAATTTTTGCAGGAAGTGCGGATGAATAACAGTGTCAGCCGCCCTTACCACAATCAACATCAAGTGCAATCGAGCAGTATGTTTACCGGTACCGATATCCCTGAAACTGAATTTAAACTGGGGCAATTGGTTGAGCATGCGGTGTTTGGCGAGGGCGTGATTCTCAATTTTGAAGGTGCGGGTGCGCAAGCACGTGTGCAAGTTAACTTTGTTAACGACGGTATGAAATGGTTGATGGTGGCCTACGCGAAATTGCAGCCACTCTAAACCCCGATTTTTGTATTCACACTTATAAAGGAGCGTATATGAAACGCCGCCACAGTTTTGCTTTTGCTGCTTTAGTCACGGCGTGTTTAGCGCTCGTGGGTTGTAAAGAGGACGCTGCTGACAGCACGCAAGCCAGCGCAGCGCCACAACAAAGCTTTAACTGGAAAATGGTCACCGCTTGGCCAAAAAACTATCCAGGTTTAGGCACCTCAGCTGAGCGCGTCGCTGAACGTATCAACGCTATGAGCGATGGTCGCCTAACCATTAAAGTCTACGCTGGTGGTGAACTAGTACCGCCACTGGAAGTCTTTGATGCAGTCTCGCGCGGCACCGCGCACATGGGTCATGGCGCTGCCTATTACTGGAAAGGTAAAACCGATACGGCACAATTCTTTACTTCAGTGCCTTTTGGTTTATCCGCCATTGAAATGAACGCTTGGTTGCATAAAGGCGAGGGTTTAAAGCTGTGGGAAGAAGCCTACGCACCTTTCGGTGTTAAGCCCTTTGCCATTGGTAACTCTGGCATGCAAATGGGCGGTTGGTTTAACAAAGAGATCAACAGCTTAGACGATATTAAAGGTCTGAAAATTCGTATGCCAGGTCTGGGCGGTGACGTACTGGATCGCTTAGGTGCCACCACAGTGAATTTGCCAGGCAGCGAAGTATTTACTGCTCTGCAGACTAACGCTATTGATGCTTCAGACTGGGTCAACCCTTACAACGATCTAGCCTTTGGCCTGCACAAAGCTGCAAAATACTATTACTACCCCGGCTGGCAAGAGCCGCAGGCGGTACTGGAACTGATTATTAACCAAGAGGCATGGAACAGCTTACCGGCTGATCTGCAAGCCATTGTCACTGAAGCCATTCGTGCTGGTAACGCCGATATGCTTGATGATTACACTTGGAACAACGCCCGTGCTTTAGCTGAATTAAAAGATGCAGATGTGCAGTTACGCAGTTTTCCCGATGAAGTGCTGCAAGCGATGCAAGATGAGTCCGCTAAAGTACTGGAAGATTTAGCCAGCAAAAGTGAGCTCAATCGCCGTATTTGGGATTCGATGCAAGCATTCCAAAAGCAAATTACTTTGATGCACGAAATTTCAGAAAAAGAACTGTATAACTGGCGCGATTAAGCGCAAACCTATAGTTTACTAACTGACTTACACCTTGATAGCAGTCGGCTGTACTACTCAGCCGACTGCTTAAATTAACCTGATAATAAAAGGTCACTTTATGCAACGTTTTCTCACAATAGCCTTAGCGCTGTTTTTAAGCTTTAGTTTCAGCCTAGATGCGGAAGCACGCCGTTTTGGTGGTGGTAAATCCTTTGGCGGCATGAAGCAGCGCCCAGCCGCGCAACAGCAGCAACAAAAACCAGCAGCACCCGCTAAAGCAGCGCCAGCCGCAGGTGCTAAACCTGCTTTCGGTGGCATCGGCGGGATGCTGATGGGTCTAGCGGCCGGTGGTTTATTGGCCTCTTTGTTTATGGGTGGCGGTTTTGAAGGCTTACAAATCATGGACATGCTGATTTTTGGCCTGATTGCCTTTGTCATCTTTAAGTTTATTGCCAGCCGTCGCAGACAAATGCCACAAGCTGCCACTGCCGGTGGTCCAGCCATGCAGCGCGAAGCGCATACGCCAGCACAAAACATCTTTGGCACAGCAGCCCCAGTTGCCACCATTAGCAAGCCCGTGATTAACGCACCAGCGTGGTTTAATGAAACCAGCTTCTTGCAAGCCGCTGAAGGTCACTTCAATTCGCTGCAACAGCATTGGGATGCCAATGAAATGGAGCAGATCGCTGAGTTTGTGACACCTGAGCTACTGAAATTCCTCACCGAGGAACGCAACAGCTTAGGCGATGGCATGCAGTCCACCTACATTGATGATCTGAGCGTTGAGCTCGACAGTGTTGAAGAAGAAAGCGCCATCACAGTTGCAACTATCACTTTCCATGGCGTGGCAAAAACTTCACGCTTTGATCAAGGTGAAGCGTTCAGCGAAAGCTGGCGTATGGAGCGTGCTAACGGTGAAAACCAGCCTTGGTTGATCGCTGGCATTCGTCAAAACGCTTAATATTCTTTGAGTGCACTCTAAAGCGGCCACCGATCTACGGCGCCGCTTTAGTTGTTTAATACGCCATGTAATAACGAGAGTAGAACGCCGTGGAAGAAGTTATTGATGAACTGCGTGAGCGCAACGAGCCTGTTCCGGTAGCGCTAGAATTACCTGACGAAGAGTGCCTTGTTGAAATCCAAGAACAAATCCTGATCCATCTGCCCTTTGCTTTGCGTGAGTTTTTACTGACCGTCAGTGACGTGGTCTATGGCCGCTTAGAGCCAGTCACGGCCAGTGACCCACACTCGCACACCTATTTACCGGAAGTGACCTCCACGGCATGGGATCTGGGCTTACCGCGCAACCTGATACCCCTGTGTTATGACGCTCCGATTTACTATGTGGTGGATGACGAAGAAGGCGAAGTCTTTGCTTGGGATGAAGAGTCACAAGAAATGCAAGATGAAACCTGGGAAAGCGTTTGGCACTGGGTGCGCGACGTGTGGCTGGAAAGCTGACTGACATCAGAGTAAAGTAGCATTGCTTTTTACTCTGATTTACTTAACGCGATCTACACAAGAATAAGAGAACATTATGATAGCCGGATCCTCAACACTGAGCATGACCGTTTTAATGACCCCAGATAAAGCTAACTTCTCGGGTAACGTGCACGGTGGCACCTTGCTGAAATACTTAGATGAAGTGGCCTATGCCTGTGCCAGCCGTTTTGCAGGTTGCTATGTCGTCACGTTATCCGTGGATCAAGTCACCTTTCGCCAGCCTATTCATGTGGGCGAGCTGGTCACTTTTTTAGCATCAGTCAACTACACCGGCCGCACATCACTTGAAGTGGGCATTAAAGTTATTACTGAAAATATTCATGAAAAACTAGTGCGCCACACCAACAGTTGCTTTTTCACTATGGTAGCTATTGATGGCAACGGTAAAACTGTCGAAGTGCCAAAACTAACGCCCAGCACTGAAGATGAAATCAGACGCTTTGCTAACGCCCAACAACGTCGCGCCATTCGCGCTGAATTAAACGAACGTTACAAGGCACTAAAAGACTGATTCGCTGCAAGCAAACACAATCACCACACAACGATCAGGCTCTAAACAGCTCTTGATCGTTGCTTGGTTCATACTAATTGCCGCACTTACACATCAATTTTGTTGTCGACTTCTTGTACTTTACCACCACGTGATAAAAACTCTTCCATGGCCTTGGCCAGCGCATCACGCTCTTTCTGCTTGGCCTCAACGGATGGCAAATCATCTTCATTGATCGCTGTTTTAGCTTTGGCTTTAGCACGTACTGGCGCTACAACAGCATCAGAACCATCATCCAGACTGTCGTCTACTTCACCATCATCAATCTCATCAGTGTCTTCAACATCGTCCAAACTGATATCATCAGTATCTAGATCGCTATCGTCCACCACATCTAAATCGTCTGTTTCTAACTCATCATCAAACATAGTCAACCTCAAGCCTGCCTTCAGCAAGATAGTTTTAAATCGGGGCGCTAATCGTATTTAGCACCTGAATTGGGTTTCGCATCACTACAGCAATACTGGATGGCAACACTCTGTGTAGAGCACAACGACCGTCGCCAACTGGCAATCACTGTGATGCGTTGGGCGCGCATTCTAGTGTGATAAAAAGAAAATAACCATGGGAAAAACTTCTTTTTTAATTTTTATGAAAACAGCTTGCTTACCCGCCATAGAGCCTATATTTAGGCGTAAAAAAGACTAAGGCGCAACCCTTTTTAGAGCTACGCCTTAGTCGTATAAATGCACAGTAAATTATGCTTGATTTTACTCTGCTAAATCATGTTTAACACACTAGCCATCTGTTTAGATTGCGTCTGAACCCGTCTCACCTGTACGAATACGTACCGCTTGCTCAAGGGCAGTCACAAAGATTTTACCATCACCAATTTTGCCGGTATTGGCCGCTTTACTGATGGCCTCAATGACACGATCCAATTGTGCTGCAGCAATCGCCACTTCAATTTTCACTTTTGGTAAGAAATCCACAACATACTCAGCACCACGGTACAGTTCGGTATGGCCTTTTTGACGACCAAAGCCTTTAACTTCAGTCACGGTAATACCTTGCACGCCAATTTCCGATAATGCTTCGCGTACATCATCCAGTTTGAAAGGTTTGATGATGGCGGTAACTAATTTCATACGGTCTCTCCGAGATTAAATGACTTACCATTCGAGTCAATGGTGAACCTATCTAGACGCACTAGCCTAGCAGGGTGACTGGCGCATCGACACATGTAATAACACAGTTGGCAAACACATTATTTGAGCAAGCCGATAAACACAACACATCATTTGCCCAAACAACAATCGGCCGCTATTAAAGCCAAACATTATACTCAAGATTGCCCTGCTTCTCTTGGCTTTGCGAAAGATTCATATTCGCCATGACGTGCTAAACTGAAATCATCATTTTTAAGGAATACCATTATGTTACCGCCCAAAGCCTTACTGGATAGCCTCAGCACCCATGCCGGACGTTTATTAGGTAGCGACATGCCATTGCCGCGCGCTGAAATTGAAGCCCAATTCAAAGCCTTAGTACAAAGCACATTCAGCAAGCTGGATTTAGTCAGCCGTGAAGAGTTTGACAGTCAAATGGTAGTCCTAGCGCGCACCCGTGCACGTCTAGAGGCGCTAGAAAGCACTGTGGCGGCACTCGAAGAGCAACTCAGACAAACACCACAGCCTTAAGTCAGATTTTACCGCCAGATTGATGAGGCGGCGTTTTATTTACATATGATCAAGGAGGATCTATGTCTCTCGCTATTATCCATAGCCGGGCGCAAATTGGTGTGGAAGCCCCCGCTGTCAGCGTGGAAATTCATCTCACCAATGGTTTGCCATCACTGACCATCGTCGGTTTACCCGAAACCGCCGTACGCGAAAGCAAAGACCGTGTACGCAGTGCCATTTTAAACAGTGCACTGGAGTTTCCACGTAAACGTATCACTTTAAACTTAGCGCCAGCAGACCTACCCAAGGAAGGTGGGCGCTTTGATTTAGCCATAGCCCTAGGCTTGCTGGCGGCCAGCGCACAACTGCCCGGTGGCTGCCTAGACAACTTTGAATGCTTGGGCGAGCTGGCCCTCTCCGGCCACGTGCGACCGGTGCGTGGTGTATTACCTGCCGCTTTGGCCGCTCGCGATGCCGGCCGTGCTTTAGTGGTGGCTTTGGAGAATGCCGAAGAAGCCTGTCTGGCCAGCGGTTTAAAAGTCTATGCCATTGAACACTTACTGGAGTTGGTCAGCCATTTTAATCAACAGCAAGTTCTGCAGCCCTATCAATCACAAGGCTTAGTTGCACGACCACCCTCCTACCCTGACCTGCTTGAAGTACAAGGCCAGCATGCAGCCAAACGTGCTTTGGTGGTGGCCGCGGCGGGTCAACATAATCTAATTTTAAGCGGGCCGCCCGGCACCGGAAAAACCTTACTGGCCAGTCGCTTACCCGGTTTATTACCGCCCTTAACTGAAAGCGAAGCCTTGGAAGTGGCAGCCGTACAATCAGTCGTCAGTATTGAGCCTTTACGCAGTTGGCCACAACGCCCCTTTCGCCAGCCCCATCACAGCGCTTCGGCTCCTGCGTTAGTGGGTGGCAGTTGTCATATAAACAAATTGATGCGACTTTAAAGAATTAGTTGCGATATAGTTGCACCTCAAAAGTTATTTCTAATGTGAAACGCTTTGCTTTAGAAAAACCAAGAGGGATTTTGTATGCCAATACGCTTTGATTACCCCTTCCGTGAAATCAACACAAAAGCCGAAATAATCCAACTCAACTGCAGGGGCAACACTCTTTTAGCGTGGTGGTATTGCGGGATCTATAAAAACGCAAGGGATCAGTCTCAACCTCTCGTCCTTGTAGCGTTTCGAATACAGATCAGTGACAAGATTTTTTCCGATGAATTTGTATACCGCTATATTTCCATAGCCCTACTCGGCCAGATACGAATAGGCAGTCTTTGCAGGGATAACAGAGTGGTTGCTCATGCCACTTATGAAACGCGAGAGTTTGATTTGCTCTATGAAAAAGGAAACTGGTGGTTCACTTCTTTTGACAAAACTACAAATCTAAATCGTCAGCCTCCATTCCCGTTAGATATTTACCCACTTACCCACCCGCGCGACAACAACTGGCTCCTTGAATTTAAACTCCAATCCAGTAGCAGTCTAATAGTGCCCTGCCTTGAATATTTTAATCGTTGCTACGGGCAGTCAGCGGAGCTACGGCGCATCCTTATGACTTATCAATGGAATGGCAAAGGCGGATGCTTAGATCGCTTCTTTGCACCGCTAGGCGAAGCTGAAGATGCCAGCGGAGTCTGGAAGGTTAAGCTCCGAGAAGGATTGTATAACGGAGACGCTACATTTCTAGCGCATGTAAAATATGATGGCTATTCACAGCGCGCTGCTAAATTTATTCATAGCCATATTGAAAAACAGTACTCTGGCAATACTACTACCGCAGCCTTTGCCAAAATCGGGCCTTGGTATGCTGGCAGCGCTAGGTTACGAGTTGGCGGGATTTCTTTTAATGACGGTAAATCTTTTCTTGGACTACAGATACTTGGTGGAACTGAACCTGCAGGCATGAATATCGTTATGACTAGGGAGTACAAAGAGAATACTCTGAACCCTACAGGTCAGGAAGGCGGCAGTAATACTGAGCATGGTGCGCCGCTCACAAGACTAAACCAGAGAGCAGAATCTTTGAGCTTAACTGCTTTTTCTGAGCCCGATAATGGTGGGTACTCCATAGAGCTAGATGATCCTGAGTTCGTGATTCTAGGCCCAAGAAGGGTTGTTTATACACGCCGCGACTTGAAAGTTAAAAACTCTGATCGCCTAACAACACTAGGTGGCGATGACGGTATAGATGCATACTCTGCTGGTGACCCACATGGAAACGGCAAAGGTGTGGGCCTAGCGTCCTTAAAAACAAAAATAGTACTTGAATCAGAGGGCGTGTTACGGGACATGTGGAATGCTATGTTGCACCTTAAGAAACAACATCCGATCTCTGTACGCTCAGTAGAATGGTATTCACTATCACAAGGGTTCACACAAAGCGTTACCCCTGAACTGGTTGCACTCAAGCCATTCGGCCTTGACGACACTTTCAACGGAAAACCGATTCCCACGGACATCAAAAACTGGCTTTACATGAACACGAACACACGTGACGAACCCAGAGGATTATTGATAGCTAGAATAAATATCGAAGGTAAGTATGTTTATATTATTGAAATACAGCGCCGCCCTCGCAAACGGAAAAATGCGAGCGGTAAAACAATCGACACGGAAGAGTCTTTCAAAGGACTTGTTTTTACTCTAAACCATCAGAGTGATTATTATAGCTGGCTAAAAATTGTATTATCACAGGTTAGATACATGAAAGGTGTAGTACACATGCTGACCAAATCTTGCCCAGGTAAAGCAGACTCATTTAAACACGTGCCTTCATCCACTGATGAAGTGCCATGTTGGTCGGCTCTCAAAAACTCGATACACAAAACAGGAGTTAAAATAATATATTAAAAAATAATTTATAAAATAATTTAGTTTAATAATTTTCCATCAAAAAAATCAGGATGTATTTTATGAGTATAAAATTACCACACACTTGTCCTAAATGTCTTAAAACAACAGCACACAATGAAAAGGAGCTTCGCGAACTTTTTGGTCTAAGAACAATGCCTAGCCCAGAAGGAAAGATAGTGAGAGAACAAAGCTGGTGTAAAAAATGTCGCTAGACACAGCCTAAAAAAATAGATTTAATCTATCAATTAGAACACTATTATTTATAGTTTTTGTAAGTATGGTATCTAATCAATAATTATCATACTTGCAAATTTCATACTCACCTAGTCAAATCTAATATCCAGTTAAGCCAACCTGACACCGTAGATGCTCTACGGTTAAATGTACTCTCTGACCTTATATTATATAAATTAGAGCTTTTCATAATATTGACAATTTTTTCTTTAGAAGGTAGCTCAAGGCCTAACAAATACTCATTAAACGAATTTTTAAATGCTCTTTTCTCTAAAACAATCCCAACAAAAAATAAATTTCTTTTTTTTAGACTTAATCTAAATATGCTTCTACCCCTCTCTGTCAGAGAGTAATTTATTCTCCCGCTTTCCTCTGTGTTCTTTTCAACAAGCCCTAAATATCTACAAGCATCTGTATAGTAGTTGGTCTGTCTTGCATCAAAATCATATTTAAGCGTTATCTCTTCAGGCGTTAAAATACTATTTTCATTAAGCAACTCACATATATTTACAACTCGACTAAAACTATCTGCTTGAGGGAATGGAATTCCTACAGGCTCACTCGTTACCACAACTTTATCAAATATATTTATAATTTCTTCAATCTGAATATCATCTTGTTCTAGTGTATATTTTTTTTGCTGGACTAGCCGAATTGAATTATAATGCCCAGGCTCAAAAAACTCATACTCATAAAGACTAAACAAGCCATTTGTATAAGTTAAAAATATAGACCTAACAGATTTCTCAACTTTATCGTGCCATTTTCTATAGGGGTAATATAGTTGACGTATTAAAAAATCCTCTGACAATGAGTTCTTTGCTTCAATTAATGTTAATGAATCAAGGCCTTCGTAGCCAGCATCAATCTCAATTTGTGAATTTAAAACAGAAATACTCTGCGAACAATCTAATAAATTATTGCGAATCTCAAATCTAAACTCTTCAGAGCTCATTCGCCCATTAACTGTCGGGTAAAGTTGTTCCTCTTTTACAAAGTCCGCTAAAATCCCAGACAAATAAGCAACATTAAGAGCTGTTGCTTCACTTGTTATATTTTCAAAATCTATACTTTGAATATAATCAGGAGTAACCACTTTATGCACATCAGCATGAATACTTCTCTTACTATCTTCAAATTTATGATAAGCCTCAAAGTTTGATATAACATAACTTCCGCGCGTGATAGGCAATATAGATAATCCACTCCTTTTAAACAGGTCAGGCAAGTTATTCTTATGGTCAAACTTGGTCATTAGCCTGGCTTCTCTAAAAACATTTATTTCTTTGGCTGATATCTCATACATACCATAACTGTTAATATTCTCAAGAATCGAGTATTTATCAAACAGTTTAATCCATGCTTCATCATTTAAACTCTTCGGTTTACTAGTCATAATTTCTTATCAAAACCTCATCGACCTCTCCACGCTCTGCTCCATTAGAGTTAATAGCTCTCTTAGCTTTAATTACTTCAATATTATAATCTTTATATAAGTCAGTGATAAATCCTGTCGAAGCATTAGACAGTAAAAAACTCACTCCCTTCTTAGTTAATTGATCGCACAGCCTTTTTAATCGTACTTGCTCATCTCTGTCAAACCCACCTTTAGCATAACCTGTAAAGTTAGCACTATCGGAAACCGGATCGTATGGCGGATCAAAGTAAACAAAAGCACCTTTCCTACACCCTTTAACCGCTTCTTCAAAATCAGTATTTCTAAATTCTACATGCGCCTCATTAAAAAATTTACTTACTGCTCTTAGAGTAATAGAGTTTTCTATATTTGGATTTTTATAGCGCCCAAATGGTGAGTTAAACTGCCCAGACTGATTAACTCTAAATAACCCGTTGTAGCATGTCTTGTTTAAATAGTGAACTCTTGATGCTCGCTCTACATAAGAAAGCTTTTCATAAAAAACCGGATCTCTATCCCACGCCCGAACCGCATAGAAATAATCCTCTTCATTTCTATGCTTAGACAAGTCTTTGATCAGCTCTTCAACATCATACTTAATAACTTTATAAAGATTAATAAGCTCGCCATTAATATCATTAACAATAGCTTTCTTAGGTTGAATATCAAAAAGCACTGCGCCTCCGCCAACAAAAGGCTCATAATATGTTGTGATTTTTTTAGGTATATATTTGCGTATCTCTGGCAGTAACTGCCTTTTTCCGCCAACCCATTTGAGAACAGGTGAAACTAGTTTACTATATTTCATACTAAGGCCTTTTGTAATAACAACATATTTAAATAAGACAGTAAAACATATCTAATTTTAACACAAAGCGAACACCAAATCACTCCACAATATAAATACTATTTATGAAATTATCGAATAAAAAAGAAATTCTCATGACAATTAATCAACATTTATTTTAGGTATAAAATATATGTCTCCACAGTATGTTAAGGCAAATCCTTTATCAGTTTCATCAGAGCTACAAATGAGTTTATTTACAGTCTTGATAGGCAACTGTAAACTATGAAACAACTCAAGAGAAAACTTACACCAATAAATAAAATCAATATAACTCCACTCTTTACACATAAGCTCTAATAGTTTTCTCTCAAGATGCCTACGTCGTGTGATAGCAGAAGTGCTTCTGGTTTGGATTTCAATTTTTAAGTCATAATGATTACGTAAAAAATTAACAAACCCAGTTAATGATGCTCTTTGCCCTGGACTACTTTTTAAGTACTTGCTCACTTGTTTTGTATTTGGAAACTCATATCCACTAAATTTCATTAAAGCAATTGCGGGTGTCATTGAAAGCCTTAGTGTCTGGATAGTGATTTTTCCATGACGCAGCCGACAACGTAAAAAAATCTCATATTGACTAAGTACAGCTTGAGCCTTGGTTTTATCAGGAACCTTGGAGAGCATTCTCTGTACTCGATGCTCTTCAGCCACTTCTTTTTCTAACTGCTCACCAATAAAATAATTATGCTCAACCTTAAGCCACTCAAGAATTTTCACTCTTCTACGCAGTTGATCTGCGCCAAAAAACCTTAATAAATCAGGATAGGCAGGAAATTTACGCCACTGGCGATCAATTTCTTGAAAAAACGAAACATGCCTGCAAATAGCAAGAGCGGCTTTGCTAAAGCCACTATTTACACCTAACCATTTTGAAAAATCTAGAAACTGCTTTTGTAACAGTTCACTTTCTAGCATTTCACTGCTCATGAGTGCACGTCTTTCTAAAAGATGCATCCAATAGCAGCTTTCGCATTGAGTTCCACGCCCAGCAGGAATAGACCCTCCGCATGACTTACAAATTTTTTCTGCACCTGAACTACATAAGTCACAGAGTTTTTCCCCGCCACTGGCATCTAAATTGCGGTAGCGATGACATGCCTTACATGTGCCATGGTCGGCAATGGCACAGCGTTCACAGCGGCGCAGGTCATCACCAAAGCGGCTTACTCGCGTCAGGCGATGAGAGGGGCGACCGCAAACCTCACAAGGTTCTTCCTCTCTGAAGTAAGGTGAACAAGATGCACACACAGTCCCATGCGCACAAATTTTACCAACAGGCTTGCCACTGTGGCCACACCGAACACACGGCTTTTGCGCTTCACATTTTCTGCAAACCGCACTCGGAGTGTTCTTAGGTAATCTTGCAGTACAAGAGCAGCTTGGACATTGCTGTTTAACAAACACACGTACATAGCAGCTACCGCAGTATCCATGCCCTCGATATCGACGATGGAGCTTATCGGTTTTTCGACCGCATTCATCACAAGAAATCTCAGCTGCCATTACTCGACCCTGTGCTTACGCTTAAGCCTAGCCCATGCCTTGAGAACAGACTCCTTTGATTTTGGCTTACCACAAGTTGTCTTGCGTGGTTGACCTAAACGCCTATCCACACGCTCAAGCGGACTAATAAGTGACGCAAGAATTGGCGGTAAATAATCTTCTCGCCCCATCAAACTGTTCGCTTGTACTCCATATAGTTTCAGGTTTAACGCGAACCTCTCCCAGTTGCTTAACAAGCTATCGAAACATGCCAGCAACTTCTCCCGCGCCTCAACAGGTAATAGTTCCAGCTTGAAAGCTAGACTTTCCGTGGGTATCTCTTGGATATTTAGACCTGTACCTATTAACGCACGAGTCATGGCCGAATCATGAACATAAGCACTACGCCGAATAATCATCATTAAGTGACGACAGGCATCAAACCATTGTTCAGGAAGCCAAAGCTCATCGTTAATTTCTACGATTCCGTTATTAATTGCAGTAAAAGCTTTCTCTTGCAAACTCAATGCGCAGGGAAGGGCTCGCATGGCTACTGCGTGGCGTAAATCAAAACCACAAGACGAACAAGCAGATAGCTCTACTGCATTAATGGCTTCTAAGCGATGAGGCTCGATCGGTTTACGACACTGTGAACAACTATCAATCAATCGTACACCGTGTAATGAACATCCCGTGACCCAAGCAAAGCGCCAATGCCTACGAAAGTAAGGTTTTAAATCATCAGCAAAGCAACATGGACAAAACTGAATACCACCTTTGTAACTACGGTTCCTTGCACCCAGTCCCAAAATCCATGGCCACAAACCATGCACAGGAAGGGAGCAAGAAGAAAACAACTCAGCGTCTAAAGATAAAGCTGCCTGTTGAAACAAGCTTGCGTCCAGACCTGAAGCAAGGATGAGCGCACTTTGTTTTGATATTGGGATGCCTCTGTCTATGTCTGTTGTCCAGACCCGCCACTTAGGCCATATGCTGCCCGTCAACACCAAAGGGTCGCAACCATTTTCAAGCGCAGCCCTCGATAGCCAAGAGGATAAAGACTCATCCTCTTGTAATGCTACCTTTATGGGCCAGCTAGCCATCAAGCACCAATCTCTCGGATGCCACGTGTGGGCCTAACCCAAGACTTACTTTTCACTATTTCAGGCGTAATGCATTCCTCTCCAGACTCAATTGCCGCTTTGGAACATTCAACCAACAACCTATGCAGATCCCCAAGATTTCCACCAGAAATCGCATGAAATAAAGATGCCAGTTCCGGCTGGTGAAGTCTCGATGCTTTTTTTAATGGTAGCGCTTTTTCAAACGAAGCCAAAAGTTTCTGGAAATCTTTGTTTAATGCCCACAAAGGAAGGCTAACAACGTCAAATCGGCTCGCATGCTGCGGGTCACTATGAAGCACTCGCACAGCTTCTCTAGTACCAACTCCCACAATAGGAATACACAGCTCATTGCATAACAATTTAATAGCATTCATCACCTCACGCTGCTTAGTTGCTGTGCCTGTCAATAACGAATGAAACTCGTCAATAACCAGTAGTCGCACTTGGCAAGCGCGGAACAGATGAATCACTTGGTAACGAAGTTTTGCCGTAGAATCCGATGCTCTATACGGTGCGAAGAACCTTTCAAGCAGAGAAATATACAATCCTTTTTCATCTGCCGAAGGTGGAGCCTCAGCTAAAATAACAGGCTTTATAGCATCAGCATCATCGTTGACGTAAGCCTTGCCGCATAAATCATAAAAACGCCGAATAATTGTTGTCTTTCCATTGTTTGATTCGCCAACAATAAGCAGGCTAGGCATACGGGGGCGCTTGGGCTTGTCCATTAAGGCATTAAGCGAATCCATTATTAGACGTGCGGTATCGTAGCCAATCCATCTAGGCTCATCAAGAAAGGCCAGCCTGTCTTTAGCTGAAAGCGCCATAATATGCTGAAAATCAGGGTGTATATGACTGAAATCACTCATGCCATATCCTCAAAAGTATCAATATCGCCAT